>Ga0209533_1002251_pt1 | contig 17613 bp, 38 predicted proteins | sample COG_04_FD_184748 | JGI IMG/M metagenome (GOLD analysis project Ga0209533, IMG submission 184748) | Pelagic Microbial community sample from North Sea - COGITO 998_met_04 (SPAdes) (version 2) | ecosystem: Environmental > Aquatic > Marine > Neritic zone/Coastal water | place: Helgoland, sampling...
AAGAATCTATTGCGGCTCAGATTGCAGAGTCTAAGGCTCCTTCTGTTGTTGCGGAGGTTCCTTGGTAATGGATTATTTAATTGATTTGTATGTACTTGCAACCTCACTAGTAACGATTGCTAGTGTTATTTGTAATTACACTAAAACACCAAAAGACGATGCGCTTGTTGCTAAAGCGTATAAAATCCTAGAGCAATTTGCCTTTCTTGGCAGCAAAGCAAAGCAGTAAACCACTAGATCGAGGTCTTTAATAGATCGAGGTATTCACTAGATCGAGGTATTAACATGAGCATCACTTTTGAAATTGTCAGCAAAACTGTTGGCAATAAAGGAGAAATTACGTCTGTTTCATTTAAGGCTTTAAAAGCAAGTAAAATCGGAAGTTACAAAACCTATGGAGACTGCTCCCTTGCGGTTGACTACGATAGTAAATCTTTTGTCCCATTACAAGAAGTAACCGATAGCCTGGTTGCGGATTGGGTTGTAAAAGAACTAGGAGAAAACCGCCTTAAAGCTATCGAAACTGTTTTATCTGCTCGGATAAAAAGCGAAGCAACTCAACTAATAAAAAAGGAAAAAAAGAATGATTAACATTGACGATGTTGAATACACTGAAGATGATCTTTCGGAAATTGCACAAATGCACGTTAAGCGTGTTAATGCTTTGCGTAATGAAGCTGGCGAATTGCAAATGTTGCTTGAAGAAAAGAACGTTTTAATTTCTGCTTATGCCAACGCCATTCGTGAAAGTGTAAAAGAAGTCGAAGAAGTTGAACCTGAAGCAGTCTAGCTTTAGTGCGTTTATAAAATCCGTTTTAATTTTGTGTTTTTCTTGTGCTGTTATGGCGCAAGAAGAACCTATGGGTGATACGGATTCAAACAATACGCAAGACGGTTCGCTAAACACTAACACTGTTGGATCAACTGTTAGTTCGCATAACAACAGCAAAGATGAGTCAGTAAGCAATACTTATAACGGAGCAGGGTCATCTTCTGATATGCCAGTAGGGAGTGCAATTGCTCCCTCTTATATGTCTAACGGCATGGATACTTGTCTACAAGGTAGTGGGCGAAGCATCCAGACAGGACTGATTGGTTATACAGATGGGTCGTATGAGAAGGATGTTGACTGTAATCGTCGGAGAGACGCAAAGCTGTTAAATGATTTAGGGATGAAAGTGGCTGCTATTAGCCGTCTTTGCCAAGGTAGTGTTGAAACCTTTAGGTCAATGATGCTTTCAGCAACCCCTTGTCCTTTAATAGCCAGCGGAAAACTAGTTGTAGGCAAACGTGCCTTTTTGTTAATGAAAACACAACCTAATCTTTATATTCCTGATTATGGTGAAGTAGCGGTAAGACGCACAGCAACATGGTCTAAAAAACCACCAACGCCAAAGTACAACGATACACAAAAATGGTACAACTCAATTTTAGGAATAGGAACAGATGATGATGAAAATGAAGAAAGCGGTTCTGATGAGCTTGTGTCTGTTATGTTCAGGCGTTCAATCAAGTGAACTTGATACGCTGATAGAAACCTCTAGCGCAATCGTTGATCAGATTAACAAAGGCATAATGTTCGTCGGTGGCGCACACCACGCATCTCAAACAGGCATGGGTATTTCAAGCGGTCAACTGTCAGGAAACTATTACATTTCTGACGAACAAGTCACTGCGTACAACTCCGCCTTGTCTGGGATGGTTAATTATCTGCCTTATGGGTCAGCCGAAGAATATCTGAACGAGCAAGCACAGAGTGAATTAGACGCAATGGAAGATGCCATTGAAGATTTTACTACCGTAGTTGTTGATATGTTGGAAGTACAGGAAGTAGCAGAACGCGCTGAAACGGCTGAAACGCCTGATGACCAAGCGGAAGTCCAAGAGTATATAGCGCAGAATGATATGTCTGTTAGCCAAGATGATGCCGATACCTACAACCAAAGCCTTGACGATATTGAGAACCACGCCAATGCCGCTGGTGCTTTCTTGGCTGTAGCAGGGAATCCAGAAGCTGTAGCATTTTTAGATCAGGGTGCAATGGACAACAACACTCGCGTTGAAGATAACGTGCTTAGTTACAGCGCCTCTAACCAAGCTGTTGAATTAGCTTGGGCCTCAAGCGAGACAGTCAGCAGTATTTACCTCAATGGGCAGGGTGATTACGGCTTGGATATTTACGCTTCTGAAACTGACATTCTTAATACGGGTTACGAAAGTTTGTTTTACAACACTGGCCCAACGGCTTTAGGATTTAATTGCTTTATGTATCAAATTGATTGCGACGAGGGTGATGAAACGTGAGCCTAGAAGAGACTGAGTTAAAGATTGGAGGCACATCATTTAAGGGAGTGTACATTGCAATATTGTTTAGTCTTGCAACAACACTAGGAGGCGGTGTATGGACAGCAAGCAGTCTTTATTCCAGATTGGAGTCCGTAGAATCAAGATCAATTCCAGACATTACGCCTTTAGAGGAACGTGTTTTAACCGACAAGCAAGCACTTCTAAGCGAAATTGATTTAATTAAACAAGAACTATCAGATAACGATGTATCGCAGTTACAAGGCAAACTAGCAACGCTAGGAGTGAACCTACAAACGATTATCGACCAGCAAGAAAAACTATTACTTATTGATGACAATGTTGATGATCTTGAGAAAGAAATTGAGTCTATGAAAGCGACTGTAACAAAAGCAGAGTTAGTGACAGAAAAAGTCAGTGGATTTGAGTCAAAGATGATAACAATGAAGAGAGAAGTAGAAGATTTGTGGTCGGCAATGGATTACCTTTCAAACCCGTTAAAGTGAGGATTTAAAATGTTAGAAGCATTAATTGGCCCAGTAACAGGATTGCTAGATAAATTCATTGTGGATAAAGATAAAAAGGCTGCACTCGCGCACGAAATTAGCACAATGGCCGAGCGTCACGCGCAAGAACTTGCTAAAGGCCAGCTTGAAGTCAATAAAACAGAAGCTGCACACAAAAGTCTTTTTGTCGCAGGTTGGAGGCCAGCAATCGGCTGGATTTGCGGATTGGCGCTTATGTACTCGACTATTTTGTCTCCTATTTTAAGTATTTGGTTTACTGTTCCACCTGTAGACAGTTCGTTACTTACAAGCGTGTTGATGGGTATGTTAGGTCTTGGAGCAATGCGTACAGTAGAAAAGACAAAATCAGTAGCGAGAGACAAATAATGCATAACTGGAGCGATATTGAAAAGGTTGCAGCAATGGCATTTATGTCTGCTATGGCTGTGGCAATTTGCGCGTTAATATTTTAATAGATCGAGGTACTAACATGGGTTACAAGAAAACAAAAAAGCCAAAGGTAAAAAAGTAAATCTTGCCACTAGATCGAGGTGGTTTTAAAACAAAACCGATCATATACCGATCATATAGGCTATTTTTAGAGTATTATCATCGTAAACTGTTGATTTTAAACAAGTTAAATGGGGTGGACGACGGGGATTGAACCCGTGGCATTGACGGTGAGTGTCGGCCAGTGTCGGCTACAGACCGCATGAATACTGACTTTTTATTTTTCTTGACCTACACTCAGCGACATTAACCGATAAACCACCGATCATTTTACCGATCACCGATGAAGTTTATGCTCCGTTTCTGGCAGCGGTTCAAACTGTTCAAAATCCTTGTCAAACGCATACTCGTCAATCCATTCTGCGTATGTGTTTAAAAACACGGCAGTAGAGTGACCTAATTGCTTTGCAGCTAAAGGTGGCAAAACGCCTTTTGATAGTAACTCAGCGGCCCTTGTGTGTCTGCAAACGTAGGGTGTTCTATAATGCATTTGTTTGCGTTTATGCGCTTTTTGCCAAGCCCGATTAAATCGTCTGGTATCTTTGTAAAAATTACCATTTTCATTAACAAAAAAATAGGGGCTGTCAATTCTAGTAGGCATTTCTTTCATAGCCTTACGAACCCACAGCGGAACGTAAACTTTTCTGCGGTGGCCTGTTTTAGTTGATTCGATTAGCTTTCCTCTTACTATTTGCTGGTGAACGTGCCAATGTTCTCCATCAAAATCATTTCTAAGCAGTCCCTTTAATTCTCCAGGCCGAAACCCACAACCAAAAAGTAGCGCAAAGTAAACATAAACATCACCTGTTAGGCACGATAATATCTTGTCACGCTCTAATGGCGTATACCGTTCTATTGGTTTAGTTTGTGCCTTTTTAGTTTTAATGATTGCTGCTGGATTTGGAAACACCTCAGCATAGTCAAGAACGCCACGTAATGGCCCAAGCGCATTGTCACGGGTCTTGCTTGACGCGTCTATACGACTAAGAGCAAGTTTAATTTCACGGGTCGTAATTGAAGCGCACGGCCTTTTACTGAACAGAGGTATCCAATATTTATTTAAAATGTTGAGGTAGCCTAGCTTTGTGGAGTGCTTGCCTTGATGGGTCTCTAGATATTCTTGCGCCATGCTGTGAAAAGATTGAAGGTGGGTAGGGTATTCTTCTTCCTCAAAAGCAAGTCCAAGCCGAAACTTAACCTTTAATTCGTCTCGGTATTTTTTTACGCGCTTAACGTCAGCCGCATTGTTGGGGTTGGCCTCAACGATCTCTTGGTGGACGGGTTTACCTTGCTTCCAGATTTTAATTTCAAGCCCGTTTCCGCGTGGTCTGATACCTGTTGGGAATTTTTTATCCATCGGTCAAACTCCTCTGTGTCAATCATCGTCGTGCGGCCAATTACATAATAATGTATGCCTTTTGTCCAATGTCTCTGCATCCATCCAGATAAGGTAGATGCTTTTACACCGTGTTGTACACAAAATTTAGATTTATCAATAATCATGCAGCATCCTTTTCCGCTTGTTCTTGGTATTCATCTACCCATTCTTCATTAGTCTGATCTTGCACTCTTTGAGTTTCAGTCTTTAGTTTCTTAGTGCGGAAAAACCCTTCATGCTTTGGGTGGTCGTGATGAAACAGTCTTGCGTAATAAGCGATAAAATCATTACTGATCTTATATTCATCGCCTGTCGTTTTCATTGCTGTTTCCCAGCGGATTCGATTGACCACAAGCCATGCGCTTGAATTTTGATGTCCTTTAGAAATTAAAGCTAAAGCAAATCGTTCAAACATTTCATAAAAATGGGGATTGTCTTTGTGCCATCCCCACCATTTTTGCTTAACGTTCATCATCACCACCTCTCAAAATGTAGTAAAAATCAATGAGTGTTGCTACTAAAAATGCAATTAAAAAAAGCGCCATAAAATATTCCATTACTTTCTCCTTTAAGCGGCTCGTTGGGTACGGTGAGCCAAGCCGTAGGGGTTTCCTTAAAACGGTATGTCCGAATCAAAACTTTCTTGTTTGCTAGATTGAGGTGGTTGCTGACCAGATTGAGGTGCTGGCGCATCATTGGTCAAAACGTAACCAATCTTTGCATCAAGAATGGCAATACTGTGAACTGGGCCATTAGTGCTTTCCCAAGTCTTAATCTGACCGCCTGATCCACTAACCTCAACTACTGAACCCTCAACTAACGCAGACTGATAAAAGTCCGATTGCGCGCCAGCTTTAGCAAAAACTACAGCTTCATAGTTTGTCCACTCTTGTGCTTTAGTTTCACGGTTGTAAAATTTTACGCCTACTCGAACGCCAAACCCTTTGCCATCACCAGCTTGGAATTGATTAGCGGCTTTATTTAATTTGCCTGTTACTGTTATGCTCATTTACGTTTCTCCATTTACCAGATAATGTATGTGTTGTATTTTTTTGAGTATTTTTGCATGTCACTAACCATGCTTGTTTCGCGATACTGATTCATTTCCTCACGCTTTAGCCAACGGTCAAAACCCTTGAGAAGCATTGTGAAATGATATGATCTATGGGGTACTCGTCCCTGTGCTTGCATACGCGCAACAATCTGCGGCATTACCATCGTCGGGCTTTTTGAGTAATCGCCACCGTTGTTCATTTTGTCGGAAAATTCAACGACACAATGTTCACCGTATCTCACCGCGATCAAATAGAAAGCGCAGAAAAGGTCAGATTTTTTAATTCGGGTGTTGAGCGATGTTTTGCATACAATTTTTGCTAACCACTTAAGATCAACTTTATCTTGCATTGATTTAACGGTAGGGATGATGACTGCGTTAGGCGGTTTTTTATGAAATGCCAACATCTGATTATGATCAAACCTATGCAAAAGATTAATTGCTGAAGCAACAAGTGAAGCGTTAGGCCAACCATTCATGGTCAAAATGTCTGTTGTTGAGCGCAATTTGCCGTTGTCAATTGTAGACATTGCAGATTTAGGAGCGCCAGTACACAAGCCTAGCTTAGTGGGCTTGTTGGCTTTAACGATTGCGCTCAGTCGATGCTGTCCATCCATAAGAGTGCCATCATCCGCAATCACAATTGTTTGTCCGTTGTTTTGCCACTTGCCTGACAAAATCTGATCGGCTAAAAATTGGACATGGCGGTTGTCAAGTTTTCGGTTTTCAGTGTTGTTTTGAAGCATTATCGATGCCATTGGAGGCGTGATAGTTGTCATTTCAATGTTCATGGTGTTCCCCTTTAGTTAATTAAATTGCTTCTGAGACAAAAATCCCTGCCTCTCTAAATTGAGTTGTTTTCATTATTTCGCGCTCTTTAGTGGTAAACACGCCACCTTTACTTGGCGCTACCCACAAAACTTGTTTTTCGGTGTCACTAAGTTCTTTCCAGCTTTCGTTAGCCGTGGAAAAATCACCGATAGCAATACCATCTTTAATAGCTTTAACGCTTGGCATTAAGTCTGAAATTTGATCTCGGTAATCCTCAACCCTTGCAGATTCTGACCTAAGCATTGCTGACTCAGCATCATCATCCGCAGTTGGAATCCCAGCAATAGATTGAAGTGCGTAACGTCTTGCGTAGGTAATAGCCGACCCAGCAGATTGAGGATCGTTTTTCACTAGCGGCAACGTGTAAGACGTTTCAAGCCATTCGCCAGATTCATGCATTAACCTAGTGACTACGCCAACTCTGTTTTCGTGATTAGTTGGGAATTGCGTGTAAGCAATGCCAGCCTTACTGAATGGCTCTTTAATTGCCATAATGACTGAGGTTAAATCTGCGTAACTAGATTTGAAGAATGGGTTTTTGCTATCTTTAACAGCACCACCCATTGACGCTTGCGCTTTAACCAGCGCAGCAGATAAGTTTTTAATAGATTCAGATGAGTTCATCGTGGAATCCTCTGTTCGTGCTTTTCAGCATTATTAGATTCCCAAACTAACTTTGAATACTCATTGTTATATGCATCATCTTCATTAATTCCAACATGATGATGAATGAAATCATACTCAGCGCGTTCTTTACTGCTAAAGCTAAAAAACTTATTAAAATCACTTTGAATGTTCATTTTATTTCCCCTTACTGTTGATAAATGTCATCAGTTGATACCTCAAAATATTTAGCAAGTCTTAAAGCGGTATCGCGTGACGGTGTTTTAGTCACCCCAGAACACAGCTTTGAAATTGTTTGCTGACTAACGCCAGTAGCTTGAGCAACCTGAACTTGGCTCAGGCTATTTGAGGCCATCATCTGCGTTAAAAAAGTGTTGCCTTGTTCCATAATATTTCCTTAAAAGTATTTCAGTAACGCGTGCAAGCGTAACATCAAAAACTTAATAGTGCAACGCTTAAAAGCGTATTAATTTAAAAAACTTGCGTGCAAGCGTACTAAGATGTAATCTAGAGGCGTTATTTGTTAGAGTATAAAAATCAATGGAAATGGGTGATAGGGTTAAGCAGGCGCGGTTAAATGCTGGGATGACGCAAGCAATGCTTGCTAAAATCTCAGGCGTTGATCAGACCAGGATAAGCGCGATTGAGCTTAACAAAAATAAAAAAACAAGCTGCTTGATTGCGTTGGGTCAAGCAATGGGTGTTGACCCCACCTATTTGGAAACTGGCGTATCCGAAGATGAAATCAAAGTTGATCACACAGCTTTAGAAAAAGAAATTTTAAATCTTATCATGCAGTTATCTGATGATGATCGCGCTCGCGAAATTGCTTACATTCAAAAATTAATCGACAAATCTTAACCGCTCGCGACACGCATTGCTGTAATAAGTGCAAGATTGTAATCGCGCGCATAACGAATGGCTGTTTCGTGTTCGTGTTGATTTTTTAAACGAGAGAGAAGGTGTTGCTGTTGAAGGACACTAAGAAGGTTTAGCTTTTCTAAAATATCATTTTTCACAACAGCGCCCTCCCAAGTGATCCGAAGCCCACCACTGCATTTCTGCGGTCATTTGATGACAGCTCAAGTATACGAGCGCATAGTAATTTAAATGTGTATTGACCATCATTTTTTCTTATTCCCTTTATTAGCATTTCTAATGCCTTTCACTCTGGCATACATTTGTGCATTGATCAAATAAAAATACGCTTTTAATTAAAAAAATACGCGTATTAACGTAGCTTTCGGTTTAACGCCTATTGCTATAACGCGTAAAAGCGTATATAGTTTTCTCAATAAATGCATAAAAAAGGAACAGTTAAGTGCAGGAGCGCGACTTTAAAGGAATATGGATACCTCGTGAGATATGGCTTGCAAGCGACCTGACCCTCCTAGAAAAGATTTTTCTAGTTGAAATAGACTCTTTAGATAACGATCAAAATTGCTATGCATCAAATGCATACTTTGCGGATTTTTTTGGCATTTCAAAAGGTCGATGCACTCAAATTATTAAATCACTTGAGGCTAAAGGGTTTATACAGATTCAATTAATCCGCGATAAAAACGTAATTAAAAAGAGGGTGATTAGGGTAGTTAGAAAATTAAATACCCCCATAGCAAAAACTAAACAGGGGTATTTAGAAAATGATGAAGATAATAATACATCTCTTAATAATACAGATATAGGGGGCAAGCCCCCCAAACGATTCACAAAACCTTCTCTTGCTCAAGTCACTGAGTACAAAAATCAAAATCAATATATCTCCAATCCACAGGCTTTTCTTGATTACCACGAAAGCAGGGGATGGGTAGTTGGTCGATCACCGATGAAAGATTGGAAAGGCGCATTCAGGCGGTGGGAAAGCAATGAAAAAAAATGGAGCAAAGAAAATGCAAATAAACAATCTTCTTCAGAGCGCAGAAGTGACTACGCCAGCAATCTCTACGACTACTCAAAGGCTACAAACTTTCAGTGATGATGATAAAGATGCGATTGCCTATTTTTTTATGCGATTACAAAACACGTATGGAACGGCAAAGATGCAAAGTCAGTGGCCTGATTCGGAGTCGCTAAGTTTAGCCAGAAGAGAATTTGGTAAACAGATTGCAAAGTTTAGTCGAGAAGAGATGGCAGAGGCATTTGACCTTGTTCACAAAGAAAAGCGCGCAGGTAATGATCGTTTTAGCTGGCCTGATATTGACGCAATTATCGGATTATTAACGAATGAGGGCGTGTTTACTGGGTCGGCAGGGACGTTAGCACACAAGCCCTATGTGGCTGAATTGCCTAGCTGCACAGCGGCAGAGAGAAAAGAATTTGCGAAAAAAGGCATTGCAGAATTGAGGGCTTTATTCGGTGGCTGATCCCACTGCTCCTAATCAATATAAATTTGTTGGTGATGATTCTCGTTTTACTGAGGGACATTTCTATACAAAAAATGAAATTATAAAACGTTCAAACGTTAATCAACACACGATTAGAGGCAGATTAGCAAATCAGCGCGAGTTTACTGAGGAGTTGTTTGTAAGAAAACAAAAAATTCCGAATGGTGGGCGCGCTAAAAGTGCGTGTGAAACACATTGTGAAAAAGTTTCTGCTAAATGGTTGAAGGTAGCGTTGCGATGAGTGGTGAGGCTTGGGTAGTCAATTCGGACAAGTCGTTACATAACTTTAAGGGTCATGTTGACAAGTTGTATGAGGATAAAAAATACCTAACGTTTAAATGGAAAACAGGTAGACAACGGACTGACGAACAAAACAACGCAATACATTTGTACTGTCGTTTAATTGCCACTGCGTGTAATGACGCTGGGTTTGAAATGAACGTGGTATCTCCAGCTACAAAAGAAAGAATTGAGGTTCCTTGGACGATGGAGAGCGTCAAGGAAAGAGTTTGGAGGCCAGTACAGATTGCTAAATTCCCTGATCGAAAAAGCACAACAAAACTTGAGCGAAATGAAGTGTCAGAAATAGCTGAAGTAATCACGCGATTTATCGGTACATCCTACGGTATTTACGTTCCTTTCCCATCACGGGAGACTAAAAATGCCTAAGAAAACTCTACGATCTCAGTGCCTTACACGTATTCAAAAGCTATCAAGAATTGCAGCAGCAAATGATAACGGTTATGCAGAATGCGTGTCCTGCGACCCACAAGAAATGTCTCGCTGGCATCACTGGAAAGATATGGATGGCGGTCATTTTATTCCAAAAGGGTCGTCATCTTACTGGGCCTTAGAGAAATGTAATGTGCATCCGCAGTGCAAGGGCTGTAACGGTTTTGGGATGAAACACGGTTCAAGTGAGGCTTGGTACACCTTATGGATGAAAAATTATTACGGTGAAGATTTTGTTGAACAAATGTTAAGAGACAAAAGAAAAATTAAAAAACTATATGCAGCCGATTACCGCGAAATGCTCAAAGAATTTGACGAAGAAATTAAATTTCACTCAGAGAGAATAGGAGACATTTAGTTATGGAACATCTCAAAGAGTTTTGTACGCCACGACAGTTAGAAATTGTTGAAGCAGTAATTAAATATCCGAATAAACAATTAGCGGCAAACGCGCTAGGAGTATCAAGAAGCACGGTGCGAAACGCAATTAGGGGCGCAGAAAAAAAGGCAGCGGCTAACGGAGTTGCCCCTAACAGAGATGTTAATCATCGCACGATGGAGGGTTTCAACGCTAAGTTTGTCACCAGCCGTTATGACGGTGAGGGCAATTTGCAAGGCCAGTATGTTCGGCAAGAGAGAGAAAAGTTTGATCTTGAGGCAATGCTGGAGGATTTTCGTGACGGCTTTAAAGACGAATTAAAAGGATTACACAAGCCTATTACAGCGCCTGTAAATACCGTAGATAAATTAATGAATTGTTACATGATTGGCGATCATCATTTAGGAATGTACGCATGGAGTAAAGAAACTAACGATGATAATTACGACACCGATATAAGCGTTAAATTGCTTGAAGATGCTGTGGATTCTCTTGTGGCGCGCAGCCCTAATTCTAAACACGGTTTATTAGTAAATTTAGGTGATTTCTTTCATTCAAACAACATAAAAGGTGAAACCGCTGGGGGAACTCAACTTGATACGGACGGGCGGTATGGTCGAACCGTAAGAATGGGTGTAAATCTTTTAAAACGCATTGTCATTCGGCTTTTGGAAAAGCATGAAATTGTGACGGTACTTAATGTTCGGGGCAACCATGATAGCGATCCAGCCCTTTGGTTAAACGAAGCAATGAAGATGTACTTTGAAAATGAGCCACGAGTCATTATTCCTGATAATTACAGTAAATTTACGCATTTAGTTTATGGCAACAGCTTAATTGTCACCCATCACGGTGACAAGATAACGCCACAAAGGATTTATGAGTCAGTGACTAGAAGATTATCTGTTGAATGGGGTCAGGCAAAATATAGATTTGGGTGGCTAGGTCATCTTCACCACAAAGAAAGCAAGGAGATCGGAGGAATGCTTTTTGAGCAATTTAACATCCTCGCCAGTGGCGATAGCTACCATGCTTCAGCCGGATACGGTTCATCACGCTCGATGACTTGCATTGTGTTAAGTGAGCAATATGGAGAGGACAGCAGAGTGACCGTCAACCCTGATCGTATTGATGGAGAAAAAAATGACTAACCAAACAGAAAAAAAACCTAAAGAATTATTTGAAATAGGGCTGAACACAGCAACAGCCTCTGTCCAACTTAAAAAAGATTTTACGGTTAAAGATATAAGGGCAATACAAAAATTTATAGGGGCAATGTTAGATAGAAAAGCGAGGATTGATCATGGTTGATTTTGAAGCTGATTTTAACGCCTGTTTAGACAATGATTGGTATGACTTAATTTCTAAATACTGGAATATTATGAAAACCGCTAAAGGTGATGTGCGATCAAACGCATTGCGAGGGCTTTCTGATGAAATTATGGTAAGAATGAAACAATTACCTCCGTCTGAAGATGATGTTGCAGCCCATAACCCTACAATGGCTGTTGTTGATGAGTGAGTTGATGGCAATGCTTGCTCCAGGCGCTCCACCAATGGATTCAGTTAGATCGACGGGGCTAGGTAGGCTGACATCGCAAGATATAGCGGCTTGCTTAACAGGTCTTGATAGGTTGACGTATCTGTATAGTTTGAGCAAGTTTGCCTTAGACAACAACAGTAGGGCAGAGTTGAACGCACTTGCCGTAAAAGAGGCCATTCAGTGCGGTTTTAAGCTCAATAAAGAGGAAACTAATAGAACGGTTGCGGTTCTTGCGCTTGCGGCCTTAGAAGTGGCTATAAACCCCTATAAGTGCAACCGATGTAAAGGGGTTGGCGAAATAAAACTAATGTCAAAAGTTGAAATTTGTGGCGCTTGTAACGGACTTGGCAATCGAACAGTAAGCGAAAGAAATTTGGCTAAAATATTAGGTGTAACGTTATTTCAATCAAGAAAAGTATGGAAAAAACGGTTTGCATTATTGCAAAGTAAACATTCTGAAAGAGATGAAACAATCAACCACATAATATTTAATAGATTGAGGTAATAACTGTATAAATAACCACTGTATGTATTGACAGTCAATCAAAAATATGATTTAATTTGTAGCATAGCCGTTTTCTAAATTTTTCGGCTGACCTCCTCTTTAAGACCGCCTTCATTGGCGGTTTTTTTGTTTTTAGGCGGCTCTTTTTACAAGAGTGACCTGTGCAGACCGATTGAAGCGACAAAATCCCCTTATATGTCGTGGGTCTGCCAAACTACAACACAGGCATAAGGTAATGAAAACTTCCGCAGCAGGTTTAGACCTGATTAAGCATTTTGAGGGCTGTGAACTTAAAGCCTACGAATGCGCTGGGGGTGTTTTAACCTGGGGTTGGGGTCACACAAGAAATGTGATCGAAAACGGTGAGATTTCTCAAGAAAAAGCAGATGAATTGCTTGTACAAGATATTGAAGAAATAGAATCTCAGGTTGAAAGCCTTGTGACTGTCGAACTAAATCAGCATCAATGGGATGCGATTTTGTCATGGACGTTTAATTTAGGGTGTGGAAATTTAAGATCAAGTACGTTATTAAAAGTGTTAAACGAAGGTAAGTACGACAAAGTATCTGAGCAAATCGTAAGATGGGACAAGGCAAGCGGTAAAGTCCTAGCAGGGCTGACTCGTAGACGGAGGTGTGAGGCGATTCTGTTTGATACAGACTCCTTAGATTTTGGTGAGCCTTATGTTGGATAATCAGGACAAAGATTTGATTGATATAGCCGCTGCAAGCACTGGTGTAATGTCGTTAGCTGCTTGGTTGCCGCCAACAGCAAGTCTTTTTACAATTATTTGGTTAGGCATTCGTATATTTGAAAGCAAAACCGTTCAAGATGTAATTAAGCGCAAGTAATTTCATAGATCGAGGTTGCCACTAGATCGAGGTGCTTTAATAGATCGAGGTAGTTTACAGGCACGAAAGATTGCCACTAGATCGAGGTGGGTACGAAAAAAGGCAAAATTTGCCACTAGATCGAGGTAGACACAAAAAAAGGCCAAAAAAGCCTAATTTATAGGCCATTTGTCCGCGCGCCTCAATAGGCATTCAATCGCTAGTAATAGCGTAATTTTTGCGTCCCGTTTGCCTGATTCTGCAAAATGTATCGTTTGTTTTGTGCAACCCAATTGGTTTGCTAGTTCTTCTTGGGTCAGGCGCAATTTAAAACGCGCAAGCCTTATAAATTCATTTTCCATTTAATCGCCTTTTGTTTTTTTTGGCATGGGTTGCCCGTCTGCTAGTTTTTGAAGTTCTGCCAGAAAATGTGAATCTGTGCAGCCATCAGCCTTTAGAGAGGCTATAAGATCGCGCGCAGCGTCCCTGATCTCAGCATTAGGGGTTACGGTTTCAATCATTACTGGCCTCTTTACTTGCTTGCTTTTTTGCGCGTTCAACCTCTATTTCTGACATATTCGCGGCTATTTGTTCCGCCATTTCGACGCATTGCGTAGCTTTTGCATCATCTGGCGCAGTAATTGCCAGTTTAAGGGCTAAAACCAGCGCGTCATACTCGTTTGATGGTTTCATGTTTAATTACCCTCTAAATATAGCGAAATTGAATCACATTCACCCCATAGAATGTGGGCATCTTCTCTGATTTCGTTAGCGTGGTCAATTTCTGGATAGCCATGAGCATTCATAACGGGCTTACCGTTTTTGTGTTTTTTGTATACTCGCGTTTTTTTTACATAATTAACCGTGGTTTCTGTGCAGGTGTTATATAAATCAACATTGAAGCCAAATTTTTTTGACAAATATTCTTCGATTGCGTCCATAACCTGATATTGGTTTAATTCAATTTGCATTTTATTCCCCTTTAAAAATTAAGTGTTTGCACCCAAAAAGCCCCAATAAAGGGGCTGCTATGATTTAAATTTGGCTCTTATTGGTTTTCGTGCTGCATTAGGGCGTAGTGCGCGTGTTTTATATGCATTTTTATAACGGCATCAACTGGCGCGCAGTCGGATTCTCTACACACTTGTAAATGCCAGGCTATATTATTTAATTGCGTTTCAACCGTTGCCAAATAATCTGGCTTTTCTTTAACGTTAATATTCATAATTGACCCCTTTAAAAAAGATTTACAGTGATTAGGTAAGCCGTTGTCGCAGCTAACCAGGTAAAGATAAAAGACCAGCTTAAACTTAAAGCAAAAGAGTGCAGCGATTTAATCCAAGATTTAATCATTACTAAGCCCCCCCAAATTGAGAAAAAAGAAACCAAAAGAAAAGCCCGACAAATGGCAGCGCAATACACAAAGCCTTTAAAAACTCTGCCCCGTGGTCTATTTCTGGTGGTGTTGCTGAAGGTTGCTGCATTCTAAAAACTTTGCCCGATTTGTCGCGGTATGCTATCGCGTCATTATTTAAATAGAGGTATTCGCCATCAGATCGAAACGGGCCAATGGCGCAAGGATCACCGTTTAAAAAGTTATCAATTACAGGCATTGGTAGGTGCTGAACAGTCATGCTATCACCTCATTATGGTTTATAAACTCAATGCTTATGCATCGCTGATAATCATCTTTAGGGTATTGCCCCATATTAAACGCTTCACCAACAAAATAAGCGTTACAGCTTTGCTCTGTTGATTGGGCGCTGACTGATGTTGTGTAATTGTATTTAGGGTTTTTAAATATTATTTTTACCGCGTTCATAACTGCACCTCGTATGCTACTTGATAACAAAATTTGTCGGTGGTTTTAATCTTTAAGAATCGTTCTGTAGTGCCCATTCTGTCCCCTCTATGGTCTATTACAGGCGCGTATAATCTTAAAATGCCTTGATCTTTATCGTGCCAATCAGTCTTAAAACTAGACATGGTTTGACCAAAAAAGCGCAATGTGTCGCGGCTAAAAAAATACTCGCCTAATACGCCCGATTGCTTGATGTTAGTGATTGTTGGTTTTTGCATTATTGTTCCCCTTTAAAGTATTTGTTTACTAGATGAATAAGCGACGATAAAGCCGCCATAATTAAAAAACTGAAAGATAAGGCAATAGCTAAAGCGTCCATTATTTAGACCCCCATAATTTTTCGTATCGGTTTAAGGTGCGTTGAATGTCAGCTTCACGGTTTAAACGCGTTTCTACTTCATGTTGCATTTCGGCAACTTCAGTAGGTGAAACGGGGGGAAGATTATTAGAATCCACGCTCCAATCATCGCAAGGCTCATTTGCTGGGTTATTCTCAAATAAATAAGCGTTAAAGCTAGAAAGATGATCTAAATCATCTGGGCATTGAATAGGGTGGTCTGGTAACTGTTTCATAATCTTTTTATCCTTTTCTTTGTATACGTTTAGTGTACCGAAAATACATTAAAGATACAATATAAATCGCAATAAAATGCACTTATTTTTAGCTATTTCGGGCAATTGAGGCCCGTTTAAGGTCTAGTTATGTCAAAACCAATAGGACGACCCACCAAATACACAAAAGACGTAAACGAACTTGTCCTTGATTTAATGGATAAGGGAAAAAGCATTGTTCAGGTTGCTAGGCATTTAAACGTTGCAAGGTCTACGATTTACAAATGGGCTGAAGATAATGATGAATTTTCAGACACTATTACGCGCGCGAAAGATTACAGCGAGGCATATTGGGAAACAGAATTCCAGAAGATGATGTATTCCAGAGACTCGCAGCCTCAACTAGTACGCCTTTACATGGGTAATAGGTTTGGCTGGCGAGAACAAGATCAAAGCGTTAACGATGAGCAAGCCACGCCAACAAGTGTGCAAGTAGAGATAGTTGATGCGCGTAAAGCTGATTAATGGATATATCAGTAAACGTTCCACAAGGTAAGTTTCTAGCAATGCCTGAAAGTATTAAATATAAGGCGTTTGTCAGTGGTTTTGGTGGTGGTAAAACGTTTGTTGGCTGTATTCAACAATGCTTGGATTATTGGCGTTATCCAGGGATTAACCAACTTTATGCAGCGCCCACAATACCCCAAATCAGAGACATCTATTACCCAACAATTATGCAAGTGTCGGAGCTTATGGGGTTGCGCGTTGAAGTGCGCGAGGGAAATAAGGAAGTGCATTTTTACGAGGGCCGCAAGTATCGAGGCACAACCATTTGCCGATCAATGCAAATACCCGAATCAATCGTCGGTTTTAAGGTGGGTTCAGCCTTAGTCGATGAAATAGACATCATGGACGCAATGAAAGCGGAACGGGCTTGGAATAAGATACTAGGCCGTATGCGATACGAGAACGCAACAAACAGAGTAAGCGTAACCAGTACGCCAGAAGGCTATAAGTTTATATATAACCGCTTTGTGTTAAATGGTACAGATCGTTATGGATTGGTTCAGGCCAGCACATACGACAATGAACTTAATCTACCGCCTGACTATATTGAGTCCCTAGCTGACACATACAACCCCGAACTTAGAGCCGCATACTTAAACGGTCAATTCGTTAACCTATTCTCTGGTACGGTATACAAGTCATACGAGCGCAAGAAGTGTGCAAGCCGTGAAACGATACAACCACGCGACCGCATCGCCATTGGTGTTGATTTCAACGTAACCAATATGAGTGGTGTTTGCTATGTCGTACGGGATAACGTATGGCACGCAGTGGACGAATTAACGGGCATATATGACACGCCTGAACTAATAGCAACAATCAAACAGAAATACCCCGAACATCATATACGCGTCTATCCTGATGCGAGTGGCGCAAGCCGCAAGACAGTGGATGCCTCAGTGTCAGACATAAGCCTATTACAATCAGCAGGGCTTGCAGTATACGCCCACAAGTCAAACCCCTTAGTCAAAGATAGGGTTATAGCTGCAAACGTTGCATTTGATAAAGGGCTGGTAAAGGTTAATGAATTACTCTGCCCTGAGTTTGCCCGTT
>Ga0209533_1002253_pt1 | contig 17608 bp, 14 predicted proteins | sample COG_04_FD_184748 | JGI IMG/M metagenome (GOLD analysis project Ga0209533, IMG submission 184748) | Pelagic Microbial community sample from North Sea - COGITO 998_met_04 (SPAdes) (version 2) | ecosystem: Environmental > Aquatic > Marine > Neritic zone/Coastal water | place: Helgoland, sampling...
CAGGCTCAACACGTAGGGGGTGTAGTGCAAACAACGCGCAGATGAGGGCTGATTTCCAAAATCCGCCAAAAAATTTGCATAGTAGGTAAAAGAGTAAAACGGAACTCGTTGCATGAAGTAGGATATTTAACAAATGATGCATGCCTGCATCCATTCCCCACAGTTCAATGTCTATCATGTGACTAATGAGGGTTAATGGCTGCCAGTAGAGCAGATCGGTTCTGGTGAAAGCACCCTTTAGATTATCTAAATGAAGTCCTGTTTGTATTACGGGGTCCTCCAAATATACACCAGAATCCATTGCGATATATCCATATTGTAGACTCGGCGAATACAATATAAATAGGGATAAATACAGTAACCCACAGAAAATAATACCCTCTTTATGCAGGCGCGGATTTTTTGGATTAAACATCTTAGTCTGTCGAATGTGAGGTCCTATAATCTTTGCTCCGTGACTGTTTAGTCGATATTCGAATTTAAGAATTTGATAAGCCGTTCCGCGGTGACTTTACCAATGCCTTCTATTTGCACCAATTCTTCAATCTGTGCCGCTTTTAGTTTTTCGATCGACCCAAAGTGGTGAATAAGTTGCTGTTTGCGTTGTGTCCCTAGGCCGGAAAAGTCGTCGAGGATGGATTCGCGTAGGCGTTTGCTGCGCAATTCTGCGTTGAAGCTGTTGGCGAAGTGGTGTGCTTCATCGCGGATGTGCTGCAGGAGTCTAAGTGCGGGGTCATGGTGGGGTAAATTAAGGGGCTCGCGCCCGTCGCTGAAAATGACAGTTTCGTTGCGTTTGGCGAGTCCGATGAGTTCGGGTGGTTCGAGGCCTTGGCCGAGGAATGCCTTAAGGGCGGCGGTCACTTGACCTGCGCCGCCGTCGATCACGATGAGGTCTGGAAATGCTTTTCCTTCTTGGTGAAGCCGACGATAGCGACGACCAACCACTTCTTCCATGGCTCGAAAATCGTCGTTGCCGACGAAGGACTTAATTTTGAAGCGGCGGTAGTTTTTGCGGTCTGGCTTGCCATCTTTGAAGGCCACCATGGACGCTACGCAGAAGCTGCCTGAAATGTGTGAAATGTCGAAGCACTCCATATAGTTGGGTGTAGCCGAAAGGTTGAGCTTTTTCCGTATACGTTTAACGACTTGGAGGTGGTTGTGTGTGCCGAGTCGGTTACGCTCAAATTTCCGTGTTCGACTGACGGTTCGTTCCAGAGCCTGCACCATGTCGCGAAGTGAGGCTGCTTTTTCATAAGCGCGATCATTGGCGGCTTGCTGCATGGAGTTCTTAAGCTCTGCGATCCACTCGCGGGCTTTACCGTCCAGAAAGTCGCAGGCGGCTTCGAGCCGTTGTTGGTAGTCAGCTTCAGTGATTTCGTTGGCATGATCGTAGATCTCGGCACGGGCATCATCGTAGAGTCGCCAGCGACCGTCGCCGAGATCGAGTGGTTTCGCATCGCTGAGTAGGATGCCAAACTTGCGGCGCAATTCCGCGAGTGTTTTGCGAAGGTGTCCTGAATGCGCAAAGGGGCCGTAGTAGCGTGAGTTACTGTCGGTTCGGTTTCGAGTGAGCCGGAAGCGGGGGAGGGTTTCGCGAGGGTCGACGCGAACTAGCAGGAAGCGTTTGTCGTCGGTAAAATCGGTATTGTAGCGCGGTTTATACTTTTTAATTAATTGGCCTTCAAGAAGGAGCGCCTCGGCTTCTGAATGGACTAGTATAGTCTCAAAGTCACGGATCAGATCGATCATGGCGCGCACTTTTGGCTGGGCGACCATGAGCTTGCGCGACGCTTGAAAGTAGGTCGAGACGCGCTTCTTAAGATCCTTGGCTTTACCGACGTAGATCGTTTGTCCGATTCGATCTTTCATCAAATACACTCCAGGCCGATGGGGGAGCCGTCGGACTTTTTCTTTGATGTTTATTTTATCGGGCTCTGGCATTTGTTACAAAATGGTGTAGCGTGTATTGCGATGATTGAGCCAATGTGAAGTGCGCTCAACTAAAACCCAACACAAACTACTCAATGCCACAACCTACCAAAGTGGAAGTCATCAATTTCGGCGACGAATTACTCGTCGGTATTCGTGAGAATGCCCATCTAACTTACCTCGGCGAGCAACTTGCTCGTTACGGTCTGCCGATACATCGTGCGCGCATTATTACGGATGATCTGAACGAAATTAAGAACGCATTTTCAGATGCTTGGGCGCATTCGGATCTCGTGATCACTACCGGCGGTTTAGGTCCTACTGCGGACGATATGACCCGCGAATCGATTGCGGAAGCACTTGGAGCGGAACTGGTCTTCGATCCTTCGATCGAAATCGTGATTCAGGAACGTTTTAAAGTGATGGGGCGAACGATGGCTGCGCATCACAAGAAACAGTGCTATCGCTTTAAGGACGGTCAGGTGTTACGTAATGATAGAGGCACGGCACCTGGGTTATACTATGAAGCCGAAGGGAAATGTTTAATCATGCTCCCTGGGCCGACGCATGAATTACAGCCGATATTTGAAAAGCAGGTGCTGCCATTGCTTCAAGAGAAAGAGGTGCTGTCGGACCAAGAAGCTTATTTGCAACTACGAACCTGCGGCTCAGGCGAGTCGACTATTGAACAATTGATGCAGCCGATCATTAACGCGCACGCTGAGCTGACTGTAGCTTATTGTGTGCATTACGGAATTGTTGATGTGCGTTTGAGTAGCCGTGATGCGTCGCTGAATTGGGAGCAATTGCAATCAATTGGACAAGAAGCCCGCGAGGTTTTAGGCGATGACTTCGTCTGTTTTGGGCATTGTTCCTTGGCAAAAGTGGTATTTCACGAACTGCGAGCTCTGGATCGAACCTTGGCGGTTGCGGAGTCGTGCACTGGTGGATCTTTAGCGGATGCCTTCACGAATATTGCCGGAGCCTCAAAGGTGTTTGCGGGTGGAGTGGTCTGTTACACGAATGATGTAAAGATGGACATTTTAGGGGTTCCTGAATGCCTGCTGGACCAGCACGGCGCTGTGAGTTCAGAATGTGCAGTGGCGTTGGCTTCGGGAGTAGCTGAAAGATTTTCTACCGATTATGGTTTGAGCGTGACAGGGTTTGCGGGTCCAGGTGGCGGTGATGAGGCCAATCCCGTAGGCACCATACATTTAGGCTATCACTCGCCTGTAGGCGTGTGGTGCAAGACGGTTCGCTACACTGGTGGTCGGCTGGATGTGAAGGCGCGAGCAGTGCACGCCGCGCTCGATTGGATGCGCCGTAAACTGAAGAAATACAAGATGGAAGAGATGCTCTGCTGCGGGGGCAAAGATTAGAACGTGATATTTTCTTAGCTTGAGGCTTGGACAATGCGGGCAATTTGCTTTGCTCTCAATTAGAACATGTCCACCAAGCCATTCACATTCATCTGCGGAGAAGACGACTATTTGGTCTCTGAGAAGGGGCGTGCATGGTTTAAGGAGCAAGCGAAGGATATCGTGGATGATTTGTCGAAGGAGACTATTGACGGTCGTGCGGGGAACATCGCTGAAGTGGAACAAGCGCTGAATCGATTTACGAGTGCAGTGCAGACTTTGGATATGTTTGGCGGGCGTAAAGTGGTTTGGTTGAAGGATGTCAATTTTATGGCCAACAACCAGACTGGTAATGCACAAGGCACCTTGGATTTAGTCGATGGCTTAAAGGATTTGCTTGGTGGGATTGATCCCGATGCAGTCGGCGTGTTGATCACTGCGCACCCGATCTACAAGGTGCGTAGTTTTTATAAATGGGTGAAGTCGAATGCGGACTTTACCCTGATCGAGGGCGGCAAAGACTCTGCGGCGGGCTTAGCCGCGATCATTCACGAAGAGTGCGACAAAGCGGGAGCTTCGATTACTCGTGATGCAGTGCAACTGCTCATCGGGAAGGTGAATGGTAATACACGTTTGATTGTCGAGGAAACGCGGAAATTGGTGACCTTCGTCGGCACCGAGGGTGGGGCGATCTCGGATCGCTTGGTGACGGATCTAGTGCCCAACTTTGGCGATGCAGATTTCTTTGAGGCGGCAGATGCATTTTACTCATTGAAACTCGATTGGACCTTGGAGGCGCTACGCCGACATTTCTTCACCGAAAGTGAGTCGCGTCCATTACTCGGTAGCCTGCAATCACGTAATCGTTTGTTGATTCAGCTGCGAGTTTTGATGGATGCGGGGGCCATTCGCTTAGGTGGGCGAGGCATCGCCAAGTCGGACCTCGAGGCCGCAGCGCGCACCTATGGTCACCATTTCGGCGAAGGCGCTGAGAAAAGTAATTTGAATGTGTTCACGCAGAACCCTTGGTATCTTGGGCGTCTCGCTCAAACCGCAGCGAAAGTGCCCCTGAAGAAGCTCGTGGACTTTCAGATCGCGTTTACGGAGGCATTCGAGGCCATCATCGCTCGCCCGAATGAGCAAGAGGAAGTCTGCCGCGAGTTGGCAGTCAAGTGCTTGAGCTAGGGGGAGAAATGTGGGTGACATCCATTGTCGAGTGGTGCCGATACTCATGCAATTCTGCTGTCACCGTCGCCCACAACCTTGCGCGTCCCCGCGCAACGCAGTAGGGGTGGACCGTAGTCCGCCAAAATAGTAATGCCGACAAAAAAGCCGTCTCTTAGGACGGCTTTAGGTAAGCTAGACTCGGTGCTTACAGTCTCGTATGACGGCGGCGTATTATTATCAAGCTAAGAGCACAGAGGCCTGTGAGCATGGCGTAAGCGCTAGATTCCGGAACCACTGTGATGTTAAATCCCTCAATTGCAAAATCTCCGTCGACTCGGCTAATTGTAAATGATTCGTTTGCAATCAAGGCATTTCCTGTAGTGAAGGTGATCGTATCGCTAGTGTCGTTATCGAAATCTCCGCCAACCAGACTAATGGTTGGGTTGGCATTTGAATAGCTGAGTGATACCGAGTCTTCACCAGCTAATCCTTCTCCAGTGAAATCACCCATATCTAAAAAATCGAAGGTGATCGCTTTGTTGAAGCTGAAAGTCAGTGCGTCGCCAGCGGTGTTGAGTGTGCCGCCAGAGGTGATACCAAGGCCGTTTGCTGTATTACTTATGTCAGATTGGGAGGGAGTTATCGTAAGTGTAAGTCCCGCTATCACGCTACTCAGATCGAACAGGGTCGCAGTGGTTTCCCCATCGACTGCATTTTTGAATGCCGTCCCCAGTGAGCCATTTCCATTAATGGTGCTGGCGTCAAATTCAAAGCTGACGGTGCCAGTTGCTGGTGCCACAGGGGCGCCAGCATGGGTCAAGCAGGCACTTATAAGGAATAGAGCGATTGACTGATATTTCATAATAGAGGGTGGGTTCGCTGAGTGTTTACCAAGAAACTGTATGCAGGGCATGTGCCAGATGGCAATAATGTTATACTAATGGGCCGAATATCTCTATTTGGCAGTCAACTAGTTACAAATCAGTTAACATTATGGTGTTAATGCAAGAATGTTGGCCCTCTCACTGCCAATCGGCGCTGTCCCAGTAGAAAGTGCCCCAACTTGCTGGTGCGCTGGCGCTGGTTGTGCCAGCCCCAGAAGAGACAAATTCTACATTGTATAAGGTGAAAACCTCCGTTTTGAGTGAATTGAGACCGTCGATGAAATCCTGTTCATTAAGATTCGGTAGATTGACTCCTGTGCTTCCGATCTCAATCGCACTGCCAGTATCTTTGCCGTCTAGCTTCCCGTCACTGATATCTGTGACAAGTGCGTCTATGACGTCATCACTATCGGGCTGAACGCTTGGGAAGATATTGGTGTCATTCATGATCGATAGAGTGAGTTTTGCTAAGGCTCCGATCATCGCTGTGTAGACTCGGGCATTTCTTGTTGCTGAAGAGAGTCCGTCCGCTCCAAGTAGGTCAGCTCCCTCGTTGCTGGCGAAGTTCAGGCCGAAGACGGTCTGTAGGTCTGCGTATATACTGGGGGTGCTGAGCGCTTGGTTACTAAATTCAGCGGCAATAGTGCCCGCTAGTGTGGAGTCGGACGAGGGATCGATGCCGAAAATGCGGTAGAACTTCTGGCCTGCTTCGGTATCGATTGGGTCAGACACATCGGTCGAAGATCCTCCAGAGCTGAGGCGGCAAAGTGATCCCCAGTTGTTGGTGGCAAGATCATCGTTACACTCAACAACATACTCGCCTGCATCACCGTCAAAGGCGATGACGATACGTCCAGCTTCATTGACGGTGATAGATGTGATGGTCGGAGTGTTCTGTGCCAAGCATGGGCTCAGTAATAGGGCAATGCCAGCCAGCGTGGACGCGAAGCGTTTCCACTGGCAGATGTGTTTGAATGAAGATTTCATTTTCCTATGGGTTGGCCGGTTGCGTGTTATGGTGCTGCAACTGCGCGAACGCCGATGACCAAATCGGCATTAGTCATGAAGGGGCCGCCAGCAACTAATTGCTCATCGTCTAACTCAGCAGCTCCAGATACGAACATATTGCCGTCAGGGGTGACCAGATACTCATCTGTGTCGCCATCGTAGCTTATGGTGAGCGTCGATCCGCTTAAGCTCCATGTTCCCGTGTCGGTGCCAGTGCCCGAGTCCTGGATGTCTGTTTGAATCGTGACGATATTGTCCTCATCGCCAAATAAATTTTGTTCCACATCGAGCGTCGTTGCTCGCTCGGTGAAATCATAGCTGACACTTAATATACCTCCGGCGGAGAGCGTGAATATGGACGTATCGCCTCCGACAAATGCATTGAGTATACCAGCAGAACCAGCGCCAGACGTCGCGCCGACACCAGTTTCAATCGTGTATACGGTGAAAGTGCTGCCAGTGAGGATCGCAGATAGCGTTGGGGCTTCAAGTGCTGCGATACGTGCTTCGAGTGCTGCGATCTGCGCGTTGTTATCATTGATTGCGCTTACCAGCTCTTGGATTGTCTGATTTACGTCGGCAGCACAGGCAGGTGTTGCTGCAGTGAAGGTGACGATCTCGGCGTTGTCGACTGTGTCTGCGGAAAGTGAGAGGGCGATGAGGACTGCGCTCATCGAGAGTATGGAGATTGGTTTTAGCATTAGGTGATGTGGGCGATTCGTTGAAGTTTGTAAGTGAAATTGAATCATCTGTGACAAAATTGCGATTTACGGGCAAGTTTTGACAAAGTGTCGCGCAGTGTAACAGGTGCCTTCATCTGAGTTCCTGTTAGAATTAGATAAATTTGTGGGGTTTAGTAACTGGGTATAAAAAAACAGAACGCTTGCACGTTCCGCTTTTGAAAAATTGGTTCGCTTTGGTTTTATATCAATCCGAGGACCATTTTGCCTTCTTCGGTGATCATGTCTTGGTTCCAGGGCGGATCCCAGACGATCTCGACGTCGGCTTCGGCGACACCGGGGACGCTTTCGAGGCGCATCTTGGCGTCTTCAGCGATGACTGGGCCCATGCCGCAACCGGGTGCGGTGAGTGTCATGTTCATGTCGACTTTGTGGCCACCTTCGGGTCGTTCGGCGCACTCGAGAGAGTAGACGAGGCCAAGATCGACGATGTTTACTGGGATCTCTGGGTCGAATACTGTCTTGAGCGCTTCCCATAGGTCGTCCGTCGCTACGGGCGCGTTGGCGCCTTCGGCTTCGGCGTGTTTGGCTGCGGAAGAGACTTCCTCTCCGAGCGCATCGGCATTGGCTCCGCTAATACGGAACATGCCATTGTGCGTCATCACGGTGAAATTACCGCCGAGGCGATGCGTAATGGTGACCGCTTCGCCTTCTGGCAAAGTCATTGGTGTGCCTTGTGGGATGAGGGTGACCTCTACCTCACGAGTGAGTGTGCGTAAATCGTCCATAAATTAATGGCTAATGGCTAATTGCTAATGGCTAATGAGTGATTATTTGTAGGGGCGCAACTCGATGCGCCAGCGCTGAATTTTCCATATGGCGGGCGCGTCAAGTCGCGCCCCTACAGTTATTTAATCTTAGACTCGAACTTGTTGCGGATGAGTTGGCGAAGGTTTTCGGCGAGTTCGTCGCTCTCGACCTTTTCGATGACTTCTTCGAAGAAGCCGAAGACCATCAACTGCATGGCCACACGCTTGGAAATTCCACGCGCCATCATGTAGAAGAGCTCGTCGGCATCGACATTGCCAGTCGTTGCACCGTGTGAGCAGCGCACGTCATTCGCCAAAATCTCTAGACCAGGAAGCGCGTTGGCTTCTGCGGTTGGATCGAGGAGTAAGTTGCGGTTGGTTTGATACGCGTCGGTTTGCTGCGCGCCTTCGGCGACTTTGATCAAGCCAGAGAAGATGGTGCGTGCATTGTCGAGGAGTGCGTTTTTGTAGAGTAGGTCGGAAACGGCGTTACCAGCGTTGTGTGTCTGAAAGGTGCGTTGGTCAAACTCTTGGTTCTTCTCGGCGACGGTGAGCGAATACATTTTCACGTCAGCACCAGGGCCTTCGATACGTGTTTGGTTTTCGAAACGCGCTCGCTCGGCGCCGATGTTGACTGCTACGTTTTTCACTTGTGCGTCGCGATCGGCAACGGTGGTGTCGAGTTGGAAGGAAACGGTCTTCTCGTTCCAGTCCTGCACGATCTTGCGGAAGACGTTGGCACCAGCTCCTGCATGGATATTGGAAACGGATACGTTGAGTGCTTCGTTCTCTTCAGTTTCCGAAAAGAAGATGTCGACGACGGATGCCTTCGCATTGTCCTCAGCGATCACGAGTGTGTGTGGAAAGACCGCAGCCTTTTCACCGCTGGTCCAGTAGTAGTTGACGAAAGGTTTTTCGATTTCGACGCCCTTAGGGACGAAGAGCACGGAGCCTGCTTTGATGGATGCAGCGTGGAGGCCGAAGAACTTCTCAGAACCGAGCTCTGTCGATTCCTTGAGGAAGTATTGCTCCATCAGCTCAGGATGCTGCGCGACGGCGTCTGCAATCGGTAAATAGACGACACCTTTAGCGGCGAGCTCATCGGAGATGCCTTCAAAATTGGCTTGTGCGTCGTTGACGTATACGCTCAGTCCTTCACGTTCGGTGACTAAGTTTGAGCGCCCGACGAGTGCTGCGACCGTGTCGGCTGCAGGAGCGTCTGTGGCGTCGTAGCCGTCGATGCTGAGACGACCTACGGATGCAAAGCGCCACATTTCATCTCGTGCGGATGGCATTGGTAAGTTTTTGAATTGCTCAAGGCCTGCGGCGCGACGATCGGCGAGCCATGCCGGCTCGTCAGTTGTGGATGTAGTTGGATTTTCCAAAATAGTATTCATTCGGTGTTCGAAGTTGAAAGTTTAGTGTGCGACGTTCGTCGACTTTATCCGACGCTGCCTTCCATTTCCATGTCGATGAGGCGCTTCAACTCGACTGAGTATTCCATCGGGAATGCCTTCATCAGATCATTGACGAATCCGTTCACCGCGAGTGACATGGCTTCGCCTTCGGAGAGGCCACGTTGCATCATGTAGAATATCTGCTCGGCGCTGACTTTCGATACACTTGCTTCGTGCTGCACGGTGTTGTTTTCACCACGTGTAGTGATTGCTGGATAGGTATCAGTGCGGCTGTTGGTGTTGATCAGTAAGGCGTCACACTCAGTATTGTTCTTACAATTCTTGAGGTGTTTCGGCATATGGACTTGACCACGGTAAGTGGAGCGCCCTTTGCCAATCGAGATGGACTTGGAGATGATGTTGCTCGTGGTGTTGTCCGCGAGGTGGATCATTTTCGCGCCAGTGTCTTGGTGTTGACCGTCGTTTGCGAGTGCGATGGAGAGCACTTCGCCGCGTGCACCTTTACCCTTAAGCACAACACCTGGATATTTCATGGTGAGGCGTGAACCGATATTACAGTCGATCCATTTCACTTCGGCACCTTCGTCGGCCATACCGCGCTTGGTGACGAGGTTGAAGACGTTGGACGACCAGTTCTGAACGGTGATGTATTGAATCTTGGCGTTCTTGAGTGCGACGAGCTCGACCACCGCACTGTGTAGTGTGGCTGTTTCAAACTTCGGCGCGGTGCAGCCTTCCATGTAGGTAATCTCGGAGTCCTCATCCGCAATGATGAGTGTGCGCTCGAACTGACCAAAGTTTTCCGCGTTGATACGGAAGTAGGCTTGTAACGGTTGTTTGAGCTTCACGCCCTTGGGCACGTAGATGAAACTGCCGCCTGAGAAGGTCGCGCTGTTGAGTGCGGAGAACTTGTTGTCAGCAGTCGGAATGACCTTGCCGAAGTAGGGCTTAAAGATCTCTGGATACTTTTCGAGGCCTTCGCTGGAACCGACGAAGATGACGCCCTCTTTCTCGAGGTCTTCTTTCATGCGGGAGTAGGCGGCTTCGGAGTCGAATTGTGCTTCCACGCCCGCTAGGAACTTACGCTCTTGCTCAGGAATGCCTAGGCGTTCGAAAGTTTCCTTTACGTCGTCAGGCACCTCATCCCATGTGCGGGAGGGTTGCTGGCCTTTGGAAAGGTAGTAGCGGATCTCGTCGAACTTGATGTTTTCAAGATCTTGGTCGGCCCACTTCGTTGGCATCGGCTTCTTCTTGAAGACCTCCAGTGCCTTGAGGCGGAACTCGCGCACCCAATCGGCTTCTTTTTTGACGTCGGAGATGTATTTAATGGTATCTTCGTTGAGACCTACGCCAGCGTCATACGCATAGTTTTCAGGATACTTGAAGTTCCCTTTTTCGGTATCGACGTTGATTGCTTCGTCTTGGATGTCGGTATCACTCATGGATAAAAATGGTTAATGGCTGATGGAGAATAGCTAAGAGTAGGGGGCTTAGGCTGGAGCGTTTACGAACTCTTCTTGAACCCAGTCGTAGCCTTTAGACTCCAGTTCTTTGGCGAGTTCTGCGTCGCCGCTGTGGACGATTTTTCCGTCGAACATGACGTGCACGACATCTGGAACGATGTAGTCAAGCAGGCGCTGGTAGTGGGTAATTACTAGGAAGCTGCGCTCAGGGCCGCGCATTAGGTTCACGCCCTCGGAAACGATGCGGAGGGCATCGATATCGAGACCAGAATCCGTTTCATCCATGACGCAGCAAGTTGGATTCAGCATGGACATTTGGAGGATCTCGCAGCGCTTTTTTTCGCCACCTGAGAAACCTTCGTTCAGTGAACGGGCTGTGAACTTGCGATCCATTTTGAGCGCATCCATTTTAGCGTAGAGTTCTTTGTAGTATTCAACGGCATTGATGTCTTCGCCTTCTGGGAGGCGAGCTTGACGAGCGGCGCGAATGAAGTTGGCGATGGAAACACCTGGGATTTCGAGTGGGTATTGGAACGCGAGAAAGAGGCCTGCTTTGGCGATTTCGTCGGGATCTTCGCCAAGGATGTTGACGCCATCGAGAAGGATTTCGCCGCTTTCGACTGTGTAGTCTTCGTGGCCAGCCATGACTTTAGCCAAGGTGCTCTTACCGGTGCCGTTTGGACCCATGAGTGCGTGCACTTCGCCCTTCGGGATAGTCAAGTTGAAGTCTTTTAGGATGGCTTGGCCATCGATGGAGACATTGAGATTTTTAATTTCGAGCGTGTTCATTTTAAAGAAGTTTGAATTTAGAAGTGAGAAGTTAGTTGTTAAATTAGTCGTGGCAGCCGTTGCATTTGCCGTCGTATGCGATGTCGATGTGGCGGGCGCTAAAGCCTTTTGGTAGGGCCTTCATGAGTGTTTCGATCGCTTCGTCGGAGAGTTCGATGTCGACGATCTCACCGCTTTCACGGCAGTAGAAGTGTGCGTGTTGAGTGAGGTTGGGACAGTAGCGAGTGGGCTCGCGCTCAAAGTTGACTTGGCGGATGAGGCTCGTTTCGACCAATGTTTCTAAACAGTTATATACTGTCGCAAGGGAAATGGTGGGCATGTCTGACTTGGCGCGAGCATACACTTCGTCGGCAGTCGGATGGTCACGTTTCTCGAGTAAGACTGAGAAGATGTGTTCGCGCTGCTTGGTTGAGCGCTGGCCGCTGTGCTCGAGTGCTTTGTCGAGACGGGCTTTATATTCAGGTGCAAGGTTCATGTGTTTACGCGTGAGCTATTATTTAGAATAATTCTAAGTCTCATCAATAATGAGACCGAGTTGCAATAAATGCGAGTTTTTCCAGAATTCAAGTAATAATTGGAATAATTCTAAAAAGCTGAATCAGAGTTACCGCACTACGCCTATTGACTCCAGATTAACTTTCGCACGTCTCACACTCAGTTCGTGCGACCTTGGAGATTAGGCTTTATCTTCAGCGTCGATTGTTTGTCGATAGTGGGATGCTCACTTCGGTTTCAAAGTTTTTGTCAGTGAATAAACTGCTGACCTTTATTATGTTTAGTGGTGTCGGTTTGCGGCTAATACGCTATTTTTGGAATTCGGGACTCTATCATGATGAAGTCTTATTAGCCCTGAATATCGCTCGGCGCAGCCCCATGGGGCTTTTAGAACCTTTAGATTATGGGCAGGTGGCGCCTCCACTCTTTTTATTAGCCGCGAATGCTGTCACCGCGTTGCTGGGGCATGGGGAGTGGGCACTTCGTTTATTTCCAGTTTTCTGTTCATGTGTGGCGATGATTTGGTTCGTCCAATTTTCAAAGCGCTACTTACATCCGCTAGTAGCGATAGTCGGAAGTAGTATATTGGCATTTTCGCCAATATTAGTTCTGTATGCGGTCAATTTTAAGCCATATGCATCCGACGTATTGATTTCTGTCGTTTTATTGCACATCTACAGCAAGACAGCTTATTCACGAGTCACTCTGATATTGTGTGGCTTTGCGCTTTTGTTGGCTCCCTGGATGTCCTTCCCATCTGTTTTTGTCGTGGCGGGCCTGGGAGTTGGATTTTTTTGCTATCATATGAGCCTCAAGCAGTGGCGAGAAGCAGGGCTTGTTGCAGCACTTAGCTTTGTCGCATTTATCAGTTTCTGTGCCCTGCATTTTACCATCATCCGAAATACTGCTTCAAGTGAGCTTCTGGCTAGTTTTTGGGAGCCTTACTACATGGTTTCGCCGTATTTTTCAGTTCATAATTTGAATGTATTTTTTAACGGTGTTCGGCAAAGTGCTGGACTACTTCCCCATGGTAATAATTTCCTTATCGTGTTTTCGATATTGTTTGTCGTGTCTATGATCGTAGGCCTCTGGAGGCATTCACGGCAGGCTTTGCCTTGTGTCACGGTTTTGATGGTTACTGCGTTAGCATCTGGCTTGAGTCTATACCCTTTTGCTGAGCGACTGTTGATATTTATGTCTCCAATGGTTGGGATACTATTTGGGCATTTGTTTGCTGAGATCGATGCGAAGGGACGCTCCTGTAACTGGGTCGCCTTGTCGTTATTCTTGATTTTTATCGGAATCCATTGGAGTTGGAACCTCGCTTCCGTTTTCAGTCCTCCTAGTCAGCAGCAGGCAAGGGAGGCCTTGCGCTATGTGTTTGATCATCGAAAGCCAGTGGAGCCGGTATTTACAGTTTCGCCTGGTGGTGTCTTTTGCGAATACCCGATGCTTGCATTTAGTGAATATTACAGGATGCAAGGCCTAGAGGTCCCTTGCCAAGTGATCGAAAATCTCGAGCACTCAACTGTGATTGAAAAAGTAAAAGGGGAGGCTGCTTTTTGGGTGGTCTCTGAGGAGCGAATTCAAGAGCAAATAGACCACCTAGAAGGCTTCCTGAGTTCTATTTCACGAGCAAGCGCTACTGGTGAAATGGATACCTATGTGCTCGATTATTTCCCTTTTAAAGGGGCGATGGTGTTGCATTTGAGGGTTAATGGTGTGGATGACTAGCGATCAAAAATTCTCAGTGTTTCAGCGACAGATAAGAGATGCTTGAGCTTCGGTTGACCTTGATTCATCTGCTTGCTTGCTATCTAAATCAAAATTAATGTTTTTCGAATTCCTAAAGAAGCGGTGGGTAGATGTTACTATATGCAGCGTCATACTAATTGGTATTATATGGAGACTGGGTTTTTACTTTTGGGATGTCAGTCTGTGGCATGACGAAATCTTGCTGGCTAACAGTATCATTGATCGTGGGTATTTAGAATTATTGCGACCTTTGGAATACGGGCAGGTTGCCCCGCATGTTTTCCTTTTTGCTGTTGAGGCCAGCACTCGTTTGTTTGGAGAGTCTGAGTGGTCGCTGCGTCTTATTCCAATGTTAAGTGGATGTCTCGCGCTGGTTTGGATGGGATATTATGCTAGAAGATACCTCGATCCCGTTGTTGCGATATTTGTCTGTAGCTTGATGTCATTTTCGACTTCCTTGATGATGTATACGGTTAATTTTAAGCAGTATTCAGGGGACTTACTTGCTTCAGTGGTCGCCTTACACCTATTTACTCTGGTTCAAGACTCTAAGCGCTGGTGTATTGGCGCTAGTGGTCTGGTTCTGCTACTGCCATGGATGTCCTTTCCCTCAATATTTGTGATAGCGGGCTTAACCATCGGCTTCCTTTTCAATGCACTATTTGACCGTGATCAAAGGCAGTTTGCTCGAATCGCGGTAGTGGGAGGTGTCGGGGCGATTAGTTTTTCAATCTATTATTTTCTAATTCTAGCGAATATCTCCAGCAGCGAGGATTTGGTCGATTTTTGGGTTCATTTTTATTTCTGGGAGCCACTGTGGAGCTATCGTAATTACTTGCTGCTGAATTCTGGCATCATGTATACGACTACCTTTTATTATGGTTTAACTATGTGGGTTTTTGTCGCGGGCTTAGTTTTGGGCCTGTGGCGTAACTATAGGCAAATTCTACCGTGTATGTGTGTCTTTGCGGTCACGCTTATAGTGGTTTATTTACAGAAATACCCTTTTTGTGAACGACTTATACTCTTTCTGTTTCCGTTTTCGGCTATAATTGTAAGTCAAATTGTAGCACTGATTCCGCGCACGAAAATGATCCTTGTTGTGGTCTCCGTTGCTTCAGCGTTGTCGATGTTTTTGCACAGTTATCAATCAAATGTCTCGTATTTATTGAATGGGCCTGTCTATCAAGATGTTCGGAGTAATTTTGATTTTATAGAGTCGAATGGTGCACCCGATGAGATCATTTGTTTGGTGCCTCCTTTTGATGAATTTAGTAAATTTTATAGTGATTACCCTGCGCTTTCTGAGGCTGTAGTCCTTGGAGACTTATCAGAGCTTACCCTGCTTCCAATGGTGGAGTCAGCGAAGCCGATTTGGGTGGTATCTGAAGAGCGTAGGGCTGATCAGTCACAATTTCTAATCGATTTGGTTTATGAATTTAACCAGCTCGCGGAGTCGTTGGGGCGGGGTGACTATGAGCTGTCGTATGTGAAATTTAAGCGCACAATTATGATCTATTTTGAGCCTGCGGTCGGCGTTGATACGCTTTGAATTTTAATTTGCGTTCTCAGTTGTCTTCTTAACCAAGTGCCCTCTTTTAACTTAGCCTTGAAATTGGCAGTGATGGGGTTACAAAGATTAGAAAATTTAATGTCCGTCCACCCCGCGGATGCAGGTCGTAGAAGCCTGCGGTCTTGAAGATTTCCCCGATCGATAGGCCTCTTCTGCTAAAACAATCTATGAATTCCGATCAGATAGTGGGGTTAGTCGTGGGTGCCGTTGTTGGCATCGCGCTGGTGTTTGTATTCATGAAGCGCCGCTTGAAGCAAACACAGGAGAGTGTGCGAGCGCAGTTGGATGTTGAAGCCCGCGAAGCGCGTTTGGCTCTTCGAGAAGAGCAAGCGGAACAGGAATTAGAGCTGAAACGGCGGGAATCTGAGTTGGAAACTACCCAGCGTGAGCAGGAGCGTAGCGCGGAGCAATTGTCTCATAGAGAATTGGACTTGGATGAAAAATCAGAGGACATTCAAAAACAGCGTAGAGCTCTAGAGGATGCGGAACATGAGGCTGCAAAGGTTCGACGCTTGTATCGGATGAAAATTCATCAGATCAGTCAAATGGATCAGGATGCCGCGCGGCAGCTCCTACTAAAAGATACTGAAAAAGAATGTGCGCAGGAAATTCATGACATGCGTCGCACGATTATTCGTCGCTCGGAGTCGGAGGTGAATGATGAAGCCAAGCGCATCCTGTTGGCGGCAATGCAGCGCATTACCAGTCAGCCCATGAATGATGCCACTGCGACTGTAGTTAAGTTGCCGAGTGAAGAAATGAAGGGGCGCATTATTGGTCGAGAAGGGCGTAACATTAGAACTTTTGAGCATGCAACTGGCACGACTTTGATGATTGATGAGACGCCAGATTCGGTGTTGATCTCTTGCTTTGATCCAGTGCGTCGTGAAATCGCCCGTATCGCTTTAAACGCGCTTTTGCGCGATGGGCGCATTCACCCTTCGAGTATTGAGGAAGAGGTGATCAAGGCGGAAGAGGAAATGCATGCAAATGTTGTGGAGCTCGGTGAAAATGCACTACGTAAACTACGCCTAAATAGTGTTCACCCTGAGGTCGTGGTTTTGCTGGGTAAGTTGCACTACCGTTTGTCGAATAATCAGAATACCTTGGCTCACTCAGTAGAAGTTGCGAATTTGTGCGCGCTGATTGCCTCTGAGATTGGACTGGACCCAGTGATCGCTAAGCGTGCTGGGCTTTTTCACGATATCGGTAAGGCGGTCGATGAAGAGTATTCTGGCAGTCATGCGATTGTGGGTGCCGACATTATTAAGCAGCATGGTGAAGATCCTCGTGTGGTCAACGCGGCGGCTGCTCACCATAAGGAAGTCGACGCTGAAAGTGCCTATGCGGGCCTAGTGATGGTCGCCGATGCGCTCTCTGCAGTGCGTCCCGGTGCTCGCGCCTCTTCGATCGATGGTTTTATTTCGCGTGTCCGAAGTATTGAAGCTATTGCCCAAGCGGAGACGGGTGTAGTGGACGCGTATGCCATTCAAGCTGGGCGTGAAGTGCGAGTTATTGTGGAACCTTCAGCAATTGACGATGATCAAGCACGTCAATTAGCTCGTAAAATTCGCTCTCGGATTGAAGAAGAATTGAACTATCCTGGATCTATTGAAATAACCGTAATTCGTGAACAGCGTTTTAGTGAAACTGCAGTATGACACCTAGCCGACAGATCCAACTGTGCCTCACTTTTTTAGGGATGAGTGCGATGCTTTGCGCCGCACCCAAGGTCATTGCTTTGGATTCAGGGGAGCGTGTCGTGGGCGATTTACTTCCAAAATCCACGGACACTACTATTTTTCTACAATCGGCCTTACTCGGTGAAATATCGATTCCGCGCAAGCGTGTTGTTAAAATAGAAGATCAAGAAGTCCCGTTAGTTGAAGTTGCAGAAAAGTCAAAAAAGAAGCCGATACCTAAGGCTGTTGAAACGCCTACCAAGAAAGTGGCGCTCACAGAAGAAGAGATTGATCATATTGAAGAGCGGCGTGTGATTGATACCTTACGCGATTTTAAGGCGCCAGATTCTTGGAATGGAAATCTTCGCTTAGGGCTCAATTTGAGCCAAGGAGACCGTAAGTGGACGGAGACATATGTTCGAGGTAATCTTGAAATTAAGCCTAAAGGAAGTCGCAATTTTTATCGTTTCGACGGTTCATATACTTACCGAGAAAGTGAGCGCAGCAATGGTAGCTCGTTCAAAACTACGGATAAGTATGATGTCAATTTCACCTATCGACGGACTTTTTATGACAACTGGTTCGCGCAAAATTCTCT
>Ga0209533_1002255_pt1 | contig 17604 bp, 16 predicted proteins | sample COG_04_FD_184748 | JGI IMG/M metagenome (GOLD analysis project Ga0209533, IMG submission 184748) | Pelagic Microbial community sample from North Sea - COGITO 998_met_04 (SPAdes) (version 2) | ecosystem: Environmental > Aquatic > Marine > Neritic zone/Coastal water | place: Helgoland, sampling...
TTTAACTGGAGCTGCTTCTTTTACTGCTTCTACAACAGGGGTAGCTTTTACTACATCCTCTGTTTTTTTTGCTTTCTCTTCAGACATGCAAAAGGGTTTTGTATTTCGACTACGGGCGGCTTTAAAATTAGACGAAAGGATTTATATTAAAAAAAGTTCCGCCACCCTTATTAGAAAATGTGCGCAAATATAATGAAATTAACTCCTTAAAAAACATCAAACAAGGATAAATTTAAATCGATAGTATTTTATAAATTTCCTACTTTTGCCACAAACCGATATAACGAGATGAAAAAATTCGACATCCCAAGTTATTACCGATCTTCTATAATCGGAAAGATTAAAGAAATCAGACAAAATAATGACCCCAGAAAAAAGGACTCATCACCAACTATACTAGACTTTGGTCCAGTTCGCTTTTACCTTGCTCGACATTTCGGGTTTTGTTTTGGCGTAGAAAATGCAATTGAAATTTCTTACAAAGCGATAGAAGAAAACCCAAACAATAGAATCTTTCTTTTAAGCCAGATGATCCATAATCCTGATGTAAATAATGATTTACAGAAACGTGGAATAAAATTTATAATGGATACCTTAGGGAATCAATTAATTAGCTGGGATGCTATTCATGCTGAAGACATTGTAATTATTCCTGCATTTGGTACCACACTTGAAATTCAAGACCTACTAAAAGAAAAAGGCGTTTCAACCAAAAGATACGACACCACTTGCCCTTTTGTAACTAGAGTCTGGAAAAGGGCAGATCAACTAGGAAAACAAAACCACACCGTTATAATTCATGGAAAACACGACCATGAAGAAACCAGAGCAACGTATTCTTACAGTAAAAAAAACGCGCCTTCTCTCATAATTAAAGACATGAAAGAAGCGATTGTCTTAGCTGAGTTTATTTTAGGCAAAAGAAGCCTTTCTGGATTTAATGCTTTTTTTGAAGGCAAATACAGTGAAGATTTTGACCCAAACACAAGTCTTGACAAAATAGGTGTGATCAACCAAACAACTATGCTCGCAACAGAAACCCAAGCCATATCGAACTTTTTAAAGGAGGTAATGGTTCAAAAATATGGATCGGAGAATACCAAAAACCACATGGCAGATACGAGAGACACACTGTGCTATGCCACAAATGAAAATCAAGACGCAACCTACGGCTTATTAAAATCAAAAGCAGATTTAGCATTAGTTGTAGGAGGATACAATAGCTCTAATACTTCTCATCTAGTTGAGTTGTGTGAAGAGAAACTACCAACCTATTATGTAGCTAATGAACAAGAACTTCTAAGTTCTACAAAAATCAATCATTTTGATTACAAAGAGAAAACGACACAAATAACAACAGGCTACCTACCAAAAAAACAAGTGGTAGATATTATTTTGACCAGTGGTGCATCATGCCCAGATACGGTAGTCGAAAATGTGCTCAACAAAATATTAAGCTATTTCCCTGAAGCAAAAAATGTTGAAGAAGTTTTAGCACAGTTAGAAGAAATTTAAGTTTCCTGTTTTGAAAAAATTAAAAAATACATTTGAATTAATTTGGACCGCATGGTGTCTTTTCTCGGCAACCATAATTATACTGATTAACCTTCCAATTATCACCTTACTGATTCTGTATTTCGGTAAGGAAGACAATCAATTTATAGACTATTACCTTAGAACATGTACGCGAGCTATTCTTATTAGCTGGGGTATTAAAATGGTTTTTATAAAACACCCAAATATCGATTTCTCAAAAGCATATATTTATGTTTGCAACCACAGATCTTATTTGGATGTCTTGGTTGGGATAATTGGCATCAAAAGCTACAAAAGATTCTTAGGAAAAGAAGAAGTTTTTAGTTGGCCTATAATCGGCTTTTTGGCCAATCGACTGGGACACATACCCGTTAAAAGGCAATCTGAATCTGATAGAGAAGAAAGTTATCAAAAGATCTTAAACGTTACTAAAAACAAGACCTCTCTCTTTTTATGTCCTGAGGGAGCAATCTTCATGAACGATCGACTATTAAATGAATTGAGAAATGGTGCTTTTAGAGTCGCTATAGAAAGCAAAACACCTATTGTAGCCATCAGTATGATTAATGCTGGAGAATTATTCCCTGCTGATAAAATTAGAATTAGACCCGGTAAGTGCATCAATTATATGTCTGAGCCATTTGAAACAAAAAACCTCTCACTCAGCAACGTTGATAGCTTAAGAACACAGGTAAAAAAAGAGCTTCTTAAAAACCTTACAGCACACTATCCAGAAGGGAAATATCCAATTGAATTTAATCCGAATGATTACAAAGAAACTGTTTACTTAAATACGCTCAAAAAAAAATAGCTGTTTTATGAGCTTAAAAACAAGAACTATTTACGCTTTAACTGGCTTACTAAATTAAACAGCTTAAGCTCTAAAACAATTCTAATATCTTGTAATTTCGGCTCAGAATATCCAATAAATTTAGGGTCAATACTGATTCAAAATGGTATATTTGGCCACACAAAAATTCAATATAAATCACTACAACCGTACTCGGTTTTTTAAATACAAACAACATGTTGTCTAAGATTTTTTATACGCACACAGATGAAGCGCCTGCTCTAGCCACGCAATCACTTCTTCCAATTGTTGAGGCATTTGCCAAACAATGTGGAATTGAAATAGCCACCATAGATATTTCTCTAGCCAATAGAATCCTTGCAAACTTTTCTAAATACTTAACGCCTAAACAACAAGTTAAAGATGCATTAGCTGAATTAGGAGACTTGGTCAAGAAACCAGAAGCAAACATAATTAAGCTACCAAATATTTCAGCCTCAATACCTCAACTAAAAGCTACAATTGAAGAATTACAGGCGAAAGGATATGCAATACCAAACTATCCAGACAAACCATCGAACGACGAAGAAAACAGCATTAAAACTACCTATGACAAAATTAAAGGGAGTGCTGTAAACCCCGTTTTAAGAGAAGGGAATTCGGACAGAAGAGCTCCAAAACCGGTAAAAGCATACGCAAGGCAAAACCCACATTCTATGGGCAAATGGTCTTCAGAATCAGCTTCTCATGTTGCAACCATGAAAACTGGAGATTTTGCTTCTAATGAGAAATCGGTAACAATTAGCGAGACTGGAACTGTAAAGATCCAATTGGTAAATGACACCAACACCATCACTCTTAAAGAAGGAATTGGGGTTCTTGAAGGAGAAATTATTGATGGAACACTGATGAGTAAAAATTCTTTACTCAGCTTTTTAGAAGAGCAAATAGCAGATGCTAAAGCTAAAAACATATTGTTTTCACTTCACCTAAAAGCAACTATGATGAAGGTTTCTGACCCCATTATATTTGGACATGGTGTTAAAGTATTTTTTAAATCTGTTTTCGAAAAATTTGGAACAGAATTAACGAAAGCTGGAGTAAATGTGAACAATGGACTTGGCAACTTGCTAAGCAACCTCTCAAAACTTGATCAAAACACAAGAGTAGCGGTTGAAAAGGAAATTGAAAAATGCATAGCAAATGGACCAGATATTGCTATGGTTGATTCTGACAACGGAATTACAAACCTTCATGTACCTAGTGATGTAATCATCGATGCCTCAATGCCTGCAATGATTCGAAATTCAGGACAAATGTGGAATAAAGAGGGGATGGCTCAAGACACCAAAGCAGTTATCCCAGACAGCTCTTACGCAGGCATTTACCAGGCCACCATTGAGTTCTGTAAAGAACACGGAGCTTTCGACCCTAAAACTATGGGAACCGTACCAAATGTTGGCTTGATGGCGCAGAAAGCTGAAGAATATGGCTCGCACGACAAAACGTTTGAAATACCTTCGTCAGGTAAAGTTCAAATAATAGACCACACTGGAACGATACTTATTGAGCACCATGTAGAAGAAGGTGACGTATGGAGAATGTGTCAGGTTAAAGACTTACCTATTCAAGACTGGGTTAAATTAGCTGTTAAAAGAGCTCGTGCAACAAACAACCCTACGCTATTTTGGTTAGACGAAAACAGAGCTCATGATGCTCAGTTAATACAAAAAGTCAAAAAATACCTACTGAACCATAATACAGACAAACTAGACATAAGAATACTATCGCCTATAGAAGCAACCAAGCTCTCTCTAAAGCGAATGAAGAATGGAGAAGATACAATTTCGGTTACAGGTAATGTTTTAAGAGATTACAACACCGACTTATTCCCTATACTTGAACTCGGAACGAGTGCAAAGATGCTTTCAATTGTTCCGCTAATGAATGGAGGAGGCTTATTTGAAACGGGTGCAGGAGGATCTGCTCCAAAACACGTACAACAGTTTAACAAAGAAAACCACTTAAGATGGGATTCTTTAGGCGAATTTTTAGCTCTAGCAGTTTCTTTTGAGCACGATGCGGAAAAGAACAACAATTCTAAGGCTAAAATACTGGCCGAAACATTAGACAATGCTACTGTTTCACTTCTTGAAAATGGCAAGTCTCCTTCTAGAAAAGTAAAAGAATTAGACAACAGAGGCAGCCATTTCTTTATTGCCTTATATTGGGCTCAAGAATTAGCAAAACAAACAGCAGACCTAGACTTAAAAGCAAAATTCACTCCTATTGCAGAATCTTTGGCAAGTAAAGAGTCCGCAATCATTAATGAATTAAATTTAGCTCAAGGCACTGCGATGAATATTGAGGGCTATTACGCACCAAACCCATCGAAAACAAGAAAATCGATGAGACCTAGCGCTACTTTTAATGCGATCGTTGATGCAATTTAAAAAAGCATTACAACTGCAACTAAAAAAACCTCTCCAAATGGAGAGGTTTTTTTATACCTAAAATTTTAAGCCCAGATGATTCTAGTAAATTTAGTGGTCTTAGTTTATCGTCATTTCATTAAGTAAATAAGTTGCTCCGGCAAACTTATCAATCACAAACAAAATATACCGAGCATCAACCATAATATTTCTACAACGAGAGGCATCGTAATTAATATCACTCATAGTACCTTCCCAAGCTCTGTCAAAATTTAAACCAACAAGCTCTCCCTTTGCATTTAATGCAGGACTACCAGAATTACCTCCTGTAGTGTGATTTGTTGCAATAAAGCAAACAGGTAGTTTCCCGTTTGAATCAGCATAAGGGCCAAAATCATTTTTTTCATACAATTCAATTAATTTTTCAGGCAAATCAAACTCATAATCTCCCGGAATGTATTTCTCTAACATACCTTCAGCATAAGTAACGTGGCCGTAGGATACAGCATCTAAAGGAGAAACTCCTTGAACTTGTCCGTAAGTAAGACGTAAAGTACTGTTTGCATCGGGATAATAACTTCTGTAATCAGGAAGAACTTCCATTATCGCCTTTATATACTGTCTATCAATAACATCAAGCTCATCTTCGAGCGTACTATACTTCTCGTATATATTTTCTCTATAATTACCATACATTGCTAATGACACTTTAAATACCGGATCTTTAGCTAACTTTTTTTGAATTTTTCTTGTTGTTAAACTTAACAAAGTCTCTAATTTTTCTTGACTTGAAAAATAAGACCTTGAAAAAACTTCCTGAGCAGTATAGGTTTCGCTTTTAAAATAATCTGGCAAGTAATTAGATGTTGCTTGATCAGTAGCATATTTAGCAAACAAAGCCTCATAAAGCATTTGATCAGTAGTCATGTCATAATTCTTGAAATGCCCCTCAATACTCCTTTTAAATTGCTCTAAATCTTTAACATCTCCTGTTTTAACAAACTTTGACACTTTGCTTGAAAACTTGATAATCTCTACACCTCTATAGGCTATTTCTATAAAATAGTCTCTTGCCAGAGCTACATCCTCAAATTCACTGTAAAGAGAATCGTACTCAGCCAACAGGGAAGAATAATGCACAAATTTAGAATCTGAAGCTACAGCATCTTTAAAAGCCTTCTCAAATTCTTCTTTTCGTTTTATGCCTCGTGTTTTTTGAATACCGGCATTCTCACCAATCCACTTTTTATAGTAATTGGCCACACGTGCATATTTTGATGCATATTTGATACGAACTTCATCCGAATTTCGCATTTGCTTATCCATTATGTCTAGGGCAACTTTGCGAATGGAAATCTTAGCTGGGTTTAATACTTGCGTAATTTGCTTTACAGCTACAGCGGGCAAATACTCATCGGTTCTTCCAGGAAAACCATAAACCATGGTAAAATCACCCGGTTTAACACCCTGAGTAGATAGCGTTAAATGACGATTTGGAATGTACGGTACATTCTCTTGCGAATAGTCTGCTGGCTTATTATCCTTACCTGCATAAATTCTAAATAATGAAAAGTCTCCCGTATGGCGAGGCCACATCCAGTTATCTGTATCTGAGCCAAACTTTCCGATTGAAGAGGGAGGCGCGCCTACCAATCGGACATCGGTATAGGTTTCTGTTACAAACATGAAATATCTATTTCCTTTAAAAAACGGCTTAATAAGAGCCTCAAAATGAGTGCCTTCTATTTCCAATGCAATTAGAGAATCTCCTATAGAAGCAATCATTTTCTTGCGTGCTGACTCAGACATTTGTGCTGACTGATTTTTCAAAACATCCTGAGTGACTTCCTTCATATACTTAATAAAAGTAGCTGTTAAACCTTTATTAGAGAGCTCCTCAGAACTATCTTTCGCCCAAAAACCATTGGTTAAATAGTCGTTTTCTAAAGTTGAATGAGATTGAATTTGACCATAACCACAATGATGATTTGTTAATAATAAACCCTCGCCAGAAATAATCTCAGCAGTACACCCACCACCAAAATGGACAACAGCATCTTTTAGACTTCCATTGTTTATAGAATAAATATCCTCAGCGGTAAGTTCTAAGCCCATAGCTTGCATCTCGGACTCGTTTAGTTGTTGTAAAAACATCGGTAGCCACATACCTTCTTTAGCTTCTGTAGCTATAGATAAGAGTATAAAAACGCTCAATAATACTTTGTATATAATTTTCATATTAAGAGAAATAAGGTTCAATTTTAGTTTTAAAGTTTGATGGAATGAGACAAGGTTTTCCGGACTCACAATCTACAAAAACCAATGTTGTTTCAGCTATTGTAGAGAGCTCTCCCTTAGGATTAAGTAGGTCGTATTGAAAATGTATGCGCGTATCGGGCATTTTAAAAACTTTTGTTACTAAGGTAACTTCGTCATCATAAAACAAGGGTTTTATGTACTTAACATTTAAATTCAATACAGGCATCATCACTCCTGACTCTTCCATTGATTTATAGGATAAATTTAAACTTCGCATTGCCTCTACCCTTCCCATTTCTAGGTATTTTGCATATTGTCCATAGTACATGTATCCCATTTTATCAGTATCGGAATATAATACTCTAAATTTTATTTGATGTGTAAACATATTTGTAAATTGTTACGCGAATTTATTTAATCTAATCAAAAGACCTACATCTTTCCCAACTAATATTCCAAATGCTACGTATAAACTTAAACAGACTTTTAGTAACCGCCTTAAGCCTTTGTGTTTTTATAAGCTGTACTAATACGCCTAAAGCTCAACTATCAATTAAAGGAGGGAGTATTCCAATTGCTAAAGATCTAGCAACAGATTCAGTATTAGTAAACATGTACACACCTTATAAGATTGGCTTGGATAGTATTATGGAAGAAATTTTATGTTATTCACCGTTTTTCCTTGAAAAAAGCAGACCCGAATCTGAATTGAGTAATTGGATGGCTGATGTTTGCTACCAAAAAGTAACCGAATCTCATAAAGCCGATTTTTGCCTTTTAAACTATGGAGGAATTAGAGCATCACTTCCAAAAGGAGCGATAAAAAGAAAAGATATTTACCAATTAATGCCATTTGAAAATGAATTGGTTGTTGTAGAACTTGCCGACACAAACTTTTATAGGGTACTTGATTATTTAAAAATAAGCGGTGGACATCCAATAAGCAATATTAAGCTAGCTGTAAATAAAGACCGCATAACACACAACTTAGACCTAAACAAAACGGTTCGTATACTAACATCAGATTATTTAGCAAATGGTGGAGATAAAATGGCGTTTTTTAAAGACTCCGTTTCACACACTAAAACAGGCTTAAAAATAAGAGACATCCTTTTACTTGAATGTAAAAAAATAGATACTGTACAAACAACCATAGACAATCGTTTTACCTATGACTAATAGACGGAATTTTATCAAAAAAATAGCAGGAATAAGTGCCGCAAGCCTTATAAACCCTGTAGAACTTTTAGCCTCAAACGACACGGAACATTTATGTATAATGCACACCAACGATGTGCACAGTCATATCGAACCATTCCCAAAAGACCACAAGCGATACCCTGGTATGGGAGGCGTTGCAAAAAGAGCAAAACTGATCAACAAAATTCGAACAGAAGTCCCACAAACACTCTTACTCGATGCTGGAGACATGTTTCAAGGAACCCCTTACTTTAACTACTTTGGTGGAGAAATAGAATTCAAATTAATGAATGCTATGAAGTATGATGCAGCAACCATAGGAAATCATGATTTCGATAATGGAGTGGATGGATTAGCGCGACAAGCCAAAAATGCTGAATTTAAACTCCTGTCTGCGAATTACAATTTTGAGCATACACCAATGAAAGGTTTAACTGAACCCTACCATATTTTTACGAAAGGAAAATTTACGGTTGGAGTGTTTGGATTGGGTGTAGAACTTAAAGGCTTGGTAGACCCAAAAATGTATGGAAATACTGCGTACGAACCTGCTGTTAAAATAGCTAAAAAAGTAAGCAATTATTTACGCCATGAAAAAAAGTGCAATCTTATAATATGTCTTTCTCATTTAGGCTTAAAATACGAAACAAATCAAGTATCAGATATGGTTCTTGCAGAGCACTGTTCTGAAATAGATATTATACTTGGTGGTCATACGCATGACTTTATCGAAAGTCCAATTGAAATACAATCTAAAAACGGTCAAAACACTTATATATCGCAAGTCGGATGGGCAGGTATAAAATTAGGCAGATTGGATGTTTACTTAAATTCTGCAACAAACAAACCATTGGTTAAATCAGAAATTCAAGATATATAAAAAACCAGATTACTTAGCCTTTCTCTAGATAGGTAAAACAAAGTTAGAATACAATAGCCATTTGATTTTTTTCTTAACTATTTTGTTCACACATTTGTATCAAACAAACAGGCAAAGATTTAACACAAGAAACAACGAATACCATAACCTATTACCAGAATAAAATTAATGAAGAATTCACCCGAAATTATATGGAGCAACTGCCTTAGCTTCATCAAAGATAACATATCTGAACAAAGTTTTAAAACTTGGTTTTTACCTATACGTCCGATTAAATTAAAAGGACAAATAATGCACATTCAAGTTCCCAGTAAATTCTTTTACGAATGGATAGAAGAACATTACATTAAGTTATTAAAAACAGCTATTGGCAGAGAACTAGGCGAAGATGCAAAATTGGTATATTCTATAGTAATGGAAAATACTTACGGCAATTCAAACCCATACACTGTAAAAATCCCAAGTAACAACAGACCTCCTTTAAATAACCCTAGAGTTTCTGTTCCTGTTGAAATAGCAGCTTCGGGAGTTAGAAATCCTTTTGTAATACCAGGACTTAAAAAAGTAAATGTAGAATCTCAATTAAATCCAAATTACACCTTTGAGAATTTCATAGAAGGAGACTGTAATCGACTCGCTAGATCTGCGGGATTTGCAGTTGGAAAAAACCCTGGAGGCACCTCATTCAACCCATTACTTCTTTATGGAGGGGTTGGACTAGGGAAAACACACTTAGCCCACTCTATAGGAATAGAGATTAAAGACCGTTATCCAGAAAAAACAGTTCTTTATGTATCGGCAGAAAAGTTTACACAACAATTTATAGACTCGATTCGTAAAAATTCTAGAAACGACTTTGTGCATTTCTATCAAATGATCGATGTGTTGATAATTGATGACATTCAATTCTTTGCAGGTAAAGAGAAAACTCAAGATGTTTTCTTTCACATTTTCAACCACCTTCATCAACAAGGAAAACAATTAATTCTTACATCAGACAGAGCACCTGTAGACCTTCAGGGAATGGAACAAAGAGTTTTATCTCGTTTCAAATGGGGCTTATCTGCAGATTTACAAACACCTAATTTACAAACGAGAATTTCTATACTAAAGAAAAAATTATACTCCGACGGCATCGAAATGCCTGAAGAAGTAATAGAATATCTTGCCTATAGCATCACCTCTAATGTACGAGAATTAGAAGGAGCACTGATCTCACTACTTGCGCAATCGTCGTTAAACAAAAGAGAAATAAACTTAAGTTTAGCAAAAGAAATGATTGATCGATTTGTTAAAAACACAACTCGTGAAGTCTCTATCGATTACATTCAAAAAGTTGTGTGTGATTACTTCGAGTTAAGCCTGGAGGTTCTCAATTCAAAAACCAGAAAAAGAAGAATTGTTCAGGCCAGACAACTAGCCATGTTCTTCTCTAAAAAACTCACGAAGTCTTCATTAGCTAGTATTGGAGCACATTGTGGAGGAAAAGATCATGCAACCGTTTTACATGCCTGCAAAACCGTTAATAATCTTGTAGATACAGACAAACAGTTTAGAACTTATGTTGACGATTTAAATAAAAAATTAGAGCTTCAACAAATTTAACAAAAAAGCAGGATGAAGATCCTGCTTTTTTTTTCGCCTATGAAAGAACAAACAATTTTAATGGTTTGCCTAGGAAACATATGCAGATCTCCACTGGCTGAAGGAATATTATCAGAAAAGTGCAAACACTTAAATGTTATTGTTGACTCAGCTGGAACTTCTGGAAACCATATCGGAGAAAAACCCGACCCTCGATCTGTACATGTAGCCACCCTAAATGGAATTGATATTGGAGATCAAAGAGCTAGAAAATTGATGAAGTCAGATCTGGAAAATTTCGATAAAATATACGCAATGGACAGTTCAAATTTCAATAACATCCTAAACCTTGCTGAGAATCCAGAGGATAAAAAGAAAGTGCACTTACTACTAAATGAAGTAGCACCAAAGGAAAATAAAGCTGTTCCAGACCCCTACTTTGGTGGTGATCAAGGATTTAATGAAATTTACAAACTCATTGATGAGGCTTGTGAAATGATAAAAAATAACCTTGAAAAAGAATTCCATGTCTAAAGGCATTCTCTATATGATCCCTACCACACTAGGAGAAAGTGATGTTACTAAAGTACTGCCACTAGCTGTTAAAGAAACCATACATCAGCTGGATGAATTTATAGTAGAAAACAGTAAAGTAGCTAGAGGCTTTCTAAAATTAATGAAAATCCCAACGCCACAAAATGAATTAAAACTTCATGAATTAAATAAGCATACTGATATTCAAGAGCTACATTCATTTTTAAAAAGTTGCAGAAATGGTAAAAATATTGGGCTTATTTCAGATGCAGGTTGTCCAGGAATAGCTGATCCAGGTGCTGAAATTGCAAACCTTGCTCATAAAGAAGACATAAAAATTATACCATTGGTTGGGCCATCATCCATATTACTATCTTTAATGGCTAGTGGAATGAACGGACAATCATTTGCTTTTACAGGCTACCTTCCAATTGACAAATCAGATGTAAAAAAGAAATTAAAAGAATTAGAGCGAATCTCTAGAACACAAAACCAAACACAACTCTTTATAGAAACGCCTTACAGAAATAATAAATTAATTGAGCATATTTTCCAGAACTTACAAAGCAGCACCAAACTTTGCATTGCATGTGACATTAGCCTAAAATCTGAATTTATCAAAACAAAATCCATTGCAGAATGGAAAAAATCGGCAAAACCAGAACTTCATAAAAGACCGTGCATATTTCTAATTCATGCACAATAATTACTTTGTATAAAGCGGGATTTCTTTTAGAAAATGATAGCATTTTTTTTCATGATCCATTACACATACAAAATGCTGCATACCATTGGTAACAATTAAATAATTAGTATTTAAGGTTAAATTATAGCGTGCAACCTGATCAAATGTATCTTGAGAAATTTTAACAGAGGGTGCCTTACATTCTACAATTATATCTGGCTTACCAGAGGAATTGAAAAGTACGATGTCACATCTTTTTTTGGTAGCAAGCACATCAATCCCCATCTCAACAGCTATCAAAGAAACTGGGTATTTTTTCTCTTGAACCAAGTACTGAATAAAATTTTGGCGAACCCACTCTTCAGGAGTATGAATCAAATATTTTTTTCGAATAGGATCAAAAATATATGACTTTGAACCGTCATATTTGAGCTTTAAAGAGTATTTTGGTAAATTGAGATTTTGCATTTTTTAAAATAATAAACAAAGATACATTAATCTATAAAGTCTAAAATAAAGAAAATGAAAAATAAAGATGAAATAGTAAAAAATTGGCTCCCACGTTACACCGGTATAGAAATTGAAGATATGAGCGACTATGTATTGCTTACAAATTTCCAACATTATTTAAATGAGTTTGCCTCCATTCACCAGTGTAAAATTAATGGGATGGACAAAGCAATGCCAAATGCTACGGCAAATGGTGTTACAATGATCAATTTCAGCATGGGATCTGCTAATGCAGCAACCATAATGGATTTACTTAGCGCCACAAACCCCAAAGCTGTCCTTTTTTTAGGTAAATGTGGTGGTTTAAAAAAGAAAAATAAATTAGGAGACTTTATTCTCCCCATTGCAGCAATTAGAGGCGAAGGTACATCGGATGATTACTTACCTGCTGAAGTTCCGGCACTTCCGTCATTTGCTTTACAAAAAGCAATTTCTACTACAATCCGAAATTTTGAAAAAGATTATTGGACCGGAACAGTGTACACGACAAATAGGAGAGTTTGGGAACACGATCAGGAATTTAAAGACTACCTGATAGAAACCAGATGCATGGGAATAGACATGGAAACAGCAACACTATTTACAGTTGGATTTGCAAATCAAATTCCATGTGGAGCCCTATTACTAGTATCGGACCAACCAATGGTACCAGAAGGTGTAAAAACTTCTGAAAGCGATAAAAAAGTTACACAAGAATTTGTCCAAAATCACATCCAAATTGGAATAAAATCCTTGATGGAATTAAAAAACAATGGACTTACTGTGAAACACTTGGTGTTTGGTTAAGAACAAATTTTGTACACAAGTTCTTTTAATAAATCGCTATGAGATACAGAAGGGTTCGAATACCCTTTTGATTTCATATCGGTAACGCGAAGAAGAACCAATACACCGACCGCATTCTTTAAATTATACATTTGAGCAGCTTGCTGATAATCCTTTACAAAATAAGGGTTTACACCTAATGAACGTGCTACAGATTGAGGGTTTTTGTCCTTTAAAGAATGGTATATTAATACTTTACTAAATAAATTATACAATACAGACAAAGTAACAACTATGGGATTGTTCTTTGGGTTAGACTCAAAGTATTTTATAATTCTGTTGGCTTTTAGAACATCTTTGTTCATCAATGCACTTTGCAATTCAAAGTTATTGTAATCCTTGCTAATACCAATATTCTCTTCAATTAGCTTGGCCGAAATTTCTGTGCCTTTAGGAGCTAAAATAGTTAGCTTAGTTAACTCACCAGCAATTTTAGTCAAATCTGTTCCAAGAAACTCAGTTAACATAGCAGAAGCCTTATTGCCAATTTTATAATCTTTTTCACTTAAGTAAGACTTAATCCACTCGGGTATTTTATTTTCATAAAGTTTAGAACTCTCAAAATAAACACCATTTTTCTGTAAACTTTTGTACAGCCCTTTTCGTTTGTCTATTTTTTTTCCACGGTAGCATAAAACTAAAATCGTAGACGCTAAAGGTTGATCAACATATTGCTTGAGCTCTTCAATTTTCTTTAAATCCTGAGCCTCTTTAACAATAATAACAGTATTGTCCGACATCATAGGGAATTGTTTAGCAGCAGAAATTAAAGCGCCAATTTCTACATCTCTTCCATAAAGAACAGACTGATTGAATCCCTTTTCAGCTTCGTCCAAAACTGAATTTTCGATACAATCGCTTAACAAGTCGATGTAATAAGTCTCTTCGCCAGCAAAAAAATATACAGGACTGTATTTTTTTGATTTAATATTGGCTAAAATCTGTTCGTATGTCATGGTTAAATTTAAAAAAATTTAAGCTAAAACTATTTTTAATGAATAAGAGTTACTTTGCAATGTAATTATTAAAAACAGACAAAACCAAATAGAGCAAAACCAATAATGGGATTGCTGCAAAATGAAGCAATAGTGTTAAAACAATGACCAAAACAATAAATAAAAATCTTAATTTATTGTCCTGAAATTTTAAATTTTTAAATTTAAAGGAGAACAAAGAAACATTTAAAACCATAGCGATGCTCAACAGAATAGTAAACAACAACAACAACTCAGGCATTACTATAAATTGATTTAGAAAATGAGTGGGCTGAAAATGGGTGATGAGTGGAAAAGAGATAAAAAACAAGGTGCAAGTTGGCGTGTTTAAACCTATAAATCCATCAAGCTGTCTATCGTCAATGTTAAACTTAGCCAAACGATAAGCTGAAAATGCTGGGATTAAAAGCGCAATAAAGGCATAATTTGACAACGAACTCTCTTCTAATAGATGAAAAACAACCGAACCTGGAACGACTCCAAAGCTCACCATATCAGCTAACGAGTCTAATTCTCTTCCCATTGGCCCAGAAACTTTTAACAAACGTGCAGCCAAACCATCTGTAAAATCAAATACAGCAGATAAGCCAACAAAATAAGCAGTAAATATTAAATTAGCATGAAAACTAAAGTATAAAGCAAGGCAACCACAAATAAGATTTGAGATTGTTAGTAGGTTTGGAATGTGTTTTAGCATCTGAAACTTATATTTGTAACAAATAAAAGCAATTTATTGCATTTGATTTCTAAAATATGAAATTTGTAAAATATATTCTCATTTGTCTTTCAACAGTAGTGCTATTTTATATTTCTTGGCCACCAAACTCAACGCCTGGATTTATATTTTTTGCATTTTGCCCTATTTTATTCTTAGTTTTCAACTTTAATCCTTCTCATACAAGGTTTAAAAACCTGTATCTCTTTGGCTTATTACTTAGTACTTTCTTCTGTTTAAACTTTGCATTGACCTATTGGGTAATTTATGCGCATTGGCTTGGAGGTATATTTGCCTCCGTTTTTAATGCTTTTTTAATGACTGCTGTCTTTTTAGTAGTCCATAAAATAAAAGCTAAACTAGGCAAAAAACAAGCCCTTATCTCCTTCCCTATTTTATGGTTGGCTTTTGAGTACCTTCACCTCAATTGGGAAATGAGTTGGCCTTGGATGAGTTTAGGTCATGTTTTTTCTGACTATCCGAATTGGATCCAATGGTATGAATACACTGGTGTATTAGGTGGTTCAGCTTGGGTATTAGGTATCAACACAATTGTATATATTAGTTTTGAGAATTTTATAGAAAAGAAACGAAGCTATTCGCCCATACTTTTTTGTTTTTTAGGTTTAACTATTCCACTTATCTGCTCTAACAGACTAACAAAGCAAAGCACAATTGGAACTAATGAGAAAGTGAATATCGTTTTGGTTCAACCAAACTTTGAACCTCACAAGCAAAAGTTTACAATCCCTCAAGCTAAACAAATACAAAAAGTAGCTACAATGCTAGAGGCTATTTGGGACAAAAACCCAGACCTTATAATACTTCCCGAAACTTTTATTACGGATTGGATTTGGGAGTCGAGAATAGAAACATCGGCTGTTATTTTAAAGATGAAGTCTTGGCTAAAAAACCATCCAAATACACAAATTGTAACCGGAGCGTCTACTGGAAAAATTTTACAAAAAAAAGACGCTATAAAATCTACAGCAAGAACCAGTACAAACGGTACCGTTTATGAAGTTTTTAACACGGCTCTATTAATTACAGACAAACAAGAAACACAAATTTTTCACAAATCTAAACTTGTACCTGGAGCAGAAATGACACCATTTTCGTACATTCTAAAACCATTTTTCAATAAATTCCCTATGAAAATTGGAGGAAGTATTGGGAATTTTGGAACCAACGATTCGCTCCAGAATTTTGCGAGTTTTAAAGGAACATTTACACCAACAATTTGTTACGAATCTATCTATGGAGAATATGTTAGCAGTTTTCACTCCTTAGGCTCAAACTGGATTTGTATTATCACCAACGATGGTTGGTGGGGCAATACATTTGGACATCAACAACACCAATCGTATGCTCGGCTAAGAGCGATAGAAAATAGAAAATACGTAATCCGATCTGCAAATACAGGAATCAGTTCTGTGATTAACCCAATGGGTAAAGTAGAGCAGCTTTTACCCTATGGAAAAGAGGGTATTATTGAGTCGGAAATCACAAAACACAATCGAGTTACCTTTTACGCAAAACACGGAGATTATATTGGAAGACTAGCTTCTTTTCTTGGAATTATTTATCTTTTGCAATTAATTCTCGTAATTTTAAAAAACAATGTAACCCACTTAAAAAACGAATAAAATGAGTTCAATTTTAAAATCTTTTTTAATGGTGTTAGTCCTCTTTCTAGTAAATGGATGCAAAGAGGATAAATCGCCATCTTCAGATTGCAAAGCCCCTTTTGTAATAAATATGGATGTTGTTGTAGCAAACGATCCTCTGGAACTACAAACGAAACTCTATACGGATTATAAAGAGCGAAATTTTAAAGTAGAACTTTTTAAATTTTACCTTTCTAATTGGGCATTAGAAAAAAAAGATGGCTCAATGGTTACTTTAAATCAAGTCAATTTAATTGACTTTTCATCTTCAAGTGATTTAAATATAGAAGTGGAAATTGATACCGGAAGCTATAAAAACATTCATTTTGGCATTGGGCTAGACTCCATTACAAACGCTTCTGATCCTGCCGTTTTCGAAAGTACAAATCCTTTAAGTATTGCTCAAAATACCTACTGGAACTGGGCCTCAAAATACAAGTTTTTCATGATCGAAGGAAGGGTAGATTCTTCGGGAGGTACAAATCCAAACTTAGCTTTCTCTTACCACACAGGCTTTAACGATCTTTACAGAGAAGTAACCCTATCCTTAAACGATTTAATGGTAAACACTAATGGCGACTCTCTAATCCTGGAGCTTGACATCTCAAAAGTTGTGGATGGATCGTATGGAACCGTAGACTTTGTATCTGAAAGCTTCTCTCACGCTACAGACGAAACAGGTATTACAGAAACTATTTCGAATAATTTACAGAACTCTTTTTCAATTAAATAAAATACATACATTTACAAAACTAATTTATTAAATAATAAAGCATGAAATACATCTATCTACTCATTTTATTTTTCGCTGTCACCTATAAATCCTTTTCAACTGACACAACTAAAGTTAGAATTCATGACCATACAGACATGACTTGGAACGGAAACTACGATGAGTGGGGATTACTTCCCGACGAAACTACTGAATATCGTAAAATCTTAATGCATTACACTATGGGATGTGCTACAGGAGGTTGTTCAGACTGGGATTA
>Ga0209533_1002257_pt1 | contig 17596 bp, 16 predicted proteins | sample COG_04_FD_184748 | JGI IMG/M metagenome (GOLD analysis project Ga0209533, IMG submission 184748) | Pelagic Microbial community sample from North Sea - COGITO 998_met_04 (SPAdes) (version 2) | ecosystem: Environmental > Aquatic > Marine > Neritic zone/Coastal water | place: Helgoland, sampling...
TGTTCCACTTCCAATTCCATTTGTCCCAAAAAAGGTGTCAATGACAACATTCCGATTGATCCACCCAAACAAAAATAAATTGCCGCATGATATGGCATCAGTCCATGTCGATTTGATTTCCATGTTTGAGCGATGAGGTATGAACCCAGAGTGTAGGCAAAAATGAGAGATACATAAACCAGTTTCGACATATCAGATCGACCATTCATATCAAATAATATTCCTGAATTTACTAAAAATGTTATTATTCCAGCTGTCATCGAATTGTTATATGCTGCATTGTACATGGTTTCTTTATAAATTTTACTAATTGGTTTTGGTTTTACACGTCGAGATTGCGGTGATGGTGGGGGTGATGGTTGGGGCGAAGGTCTAGGTGAATTAAAATCCATTGTGTTGATTGGTTTTATTAAGTTTTTTTAAGTTAGAATTAAAACAAACATGAAAATAAAAATCAAAATTTTTTTTAAATTTTTAACATTTAACCATGTATATGTGTCGCCTTAATTGGTATTTTATCCCAACTATATTCCTCCTCCACCCCATGAACTTTACATAAAATTGAAAATACACTTTGATCATGCCGATTTTCCACAAATCGTGGGAAATTTTGCGTAGAAGAAGGATTATCTGTATAAAAATTTGGTTTGGTATGTGTAATTTCCCACCATCTTTCATATAATTTCATAGAATGATTACATTTACGAATGACATGAAGTCGACCACCTGAAAATTGCCGTGTGTTGTAAACTTTTGGATCATCAAAAGTTTTAAAATATCGAAAAATATCACCTGTAGTCCAAACATGATCAATATGTGGATTTTTAAATGCCAACACACCTTTTTCACTTTGATTTACCACAGAAATATATTCTTGTAGTTTTTCTTTTGTTTGTTGTTTTTTTCCATCGTTTCCAACTGGAACAGTACACCCAGCATCTGTATAAATCAAAACATCATTTTCATCCATTTTTCTCAATTGTTCCAATATAACAAATGGTTTCCATATCCAATATCCACCACCACGAGGCGCAGCAAATATTTTCTGTAAACGAGGATTGCTTTTTAGTTTTTTTTTAAATTCAGATGATTCAACCAAAAGATCATTTTTAGATTTTATAATTATTTTATCAAATAAACCCAATCGTTTCGCTTCATTACAAATACGCTGTTTCGATCTGGCAAATTTATGATCCCCATATGTCAAAAAACATATTTGTTGATCTGGATATGTTTTTTTTGGATTAATAAGTGACATTGGGTGATGACTGATTTTTTCCAGTATTTTTTTATGTGTTCCAATTCGATTATTCCTCAATAAAACTTCTTTTTCCATTTGAAATTTATTTAATGACAATAATGATTGCTTATTGATAGACATTCGACGTCGAATATCATAAATTAATTTTCCAAAATATCCTTTGTCAACCACTAAATAATTACTGTAGATCATATACACAAAATCATGATCCACATTCTTATTTGAATAAACATCAAACACCAAATTTGGAAATTGACTCATTAAGTCTCCCAATAATTTCCGAATTTTTGTGATGTTTTCGTTATGTTTTTTATCATTAAAAATCCATAAATTTTTTTCGGTAAAATCACCATAGTGAAATGCGATGCAAAATGTACACTTACGAATTTTATATTTTTGAACATGATTTTGTATTATTTTTTTATAATTTTTATTTAAAAACCAATCATGGACAACTACATCTCCAGCACGAATATGAATCACTAATTCAAAATCTAATGGAAGACTTATATTGGTTTTATTTTGGTTTACATAATTCGATATTATACGAATATAACGATCACAATAATCATGTTTTTTTGATGGTAAATTATGAAGATATTTATATAAAATTGTATTTTTAAAAGTTTCTGGATGATTCAAAATAAATTGAATCGATTCTTTCCAATAATGACCACATTGGTAAGTAACATCACCAAAACGGTAATATTTATTTGATTTCATCAATACAATTTTATCAATAAGGCGTTCTGGACTTGGGTGAAATATTTTACGTGTCATTCTTTTATCCTTATTTCCACCCAAATACAATTGAGATGAATTGTGTTTGCCTTTACTATTTTCTTTAAAATCAAAATTTCCAGGCAACAAATGAACATGTAAAAAAGAATTTAAAGTGTGTCGAGCATTTTCATTATTAAAATACAGACCTTCATATAAAATTTTTAATACAGGGAAACATTTTGAATTTTCAATTAATAATGGTTCATCAAATGATTTTACAATTTGAATAATTTTCAATTGATCCAACTCTTGATAATTATCTGTTTCAAACAAAATTACAAAATAACTTGGATACTTTGTAATTAACACTCGAACTAATTCATGTAAAGAAGTATGACGACTCAATAATAATAAATTAATTGGCATATTGTTTTTATTATTTTATTTTATTATATAGGTCTAAAAAAATAACCATAATCAACCAATCAATCAAAATCAATAATTAATAATTAATAAAAAAAATAAAAAAAAACACTGATTTACAAATTAATTCACAAACTTAACAAACACATCTTCCCTACAATTAACAAGTTGACTCAATATTACGATGACCCTTCACAATCGTCCCTGCCACCGTCTTAAAAACATGTTCGATATCTCGGGCATTGTTTACTGGGATATAATAACGTCTCTTGCCAGTTTCAGGTGTTCGATCATCACGAGTAAGTATTTCAATTTGCATTGTATTAGTTTCCATTTCAACTTCCAATACAATTAAGCCAATATCATTTTTCTGAATTCTATTCAAAAAACTCTGATTCAATCCTCGACTATAATCATAATATTTCGATGACCGATTATCTTCTCCATCTGTCAACGCAATAATCCATTGATCCGAGTTAGCCATGTCATTCTTTTGAATTTTATCCACTGCATAACCAACAGCATCAAAGAATTTCGTATTTCCTTTTGTGCGCATTCGATTAATACATTCCATCATTTCAGCTCCATTTTCCTTCTTTGTATAATCTTCAAAAACCACCTCATACTCATTGTGAAATTCAATCAACGTAACAAGATCATTTTCTGATAAGAATTCATTGATAATCAGTTGTAAACCTGCTTTCATTTTTCCAATACGATCATTGTTTCCCATACTGATTGATACATCCACTACAAACACAATGCTTTGTCTTGATCGATTAAATAGTTGAAAATCTCTCTTGATCCTGGTAACTTGATCTTGTGCGTCTGGAAGATTTATAAATGCTGGTGATTCAAACACCGTCAATAATCCAATTAAACAACGGTTCCGAATATTCAATTTAATGTTTTCAACCAACGTCAACGCATAATTGAAAAATTTCTGTGCCTCTTGGAATTTTGATGCTCCCACATAAAATTCACCGAGATTGACACTCGCATACTGAAGTGCCTCTTCATTTTTCATAGATGAATTGTTATCACACAATGTACTAATGGTGTTGTAAGTTCGAATAAACAATTCTTCTGCTTTTTCAGGCTGATTCCACGACAAATAAATTAGTCCAATATTACCACATACCTTCATTTCACCCAACAAATTTTCACACATTTTGTGATATTTAATGGATTCTTTGCTAAACATAATGGCATTTTCATATTGCCCCATATCATAATAAAACATCCCCAAACCCGAAAGACGATTCGCCAAAGTCACATAATAAAATTGACGAAGTGATTCGTTTTTCTTTGATTCTTCCTCCATTTTTTTACGCTTTTTCTCATTCGTATTTTTTTTACCCTTTCCTCCACCACTTACCAAAGGTTCCATATCATCTACTGGGAAATCAGGAGTTTTCTCTTCAGTTATAAACATTACAGATGATTCTTCTCCTGGTTTTCTATCAAAATCTGGTGGAGGCAACTTCATTTTTTCATGATGTTCTCGGACATGCTCCTTGGCATTTTCAATTGCGTCCTCAAAATATTGTTTTGCCTTTTTCATGTGATCTGGCATTTGCTCTAATTGTGAAGCAGCATGACCCAAATTATTTTGTGCCAATCCAACACCATGATCATTACCAATCTCCTTAAATAATCCTTGAATTTTCAAATAGGCATTGTATGCTTCTTGAAATTTGTTTTTGTAATAATCATTGTTAGCGAAACGAAGAACATAGACTAAATTCTGAAAATTACGTGCCAATTCACGCATATCTTTAGAAAACTCATCTGTATTTCCCAATTCCACATCGAGTTTTTGTTCTGCGATTGATTTCATGTAATTTGTGAATCGATTCATCATTTTGGAAATTTGACCTGCCATAAATCGAATCATATATGCAAAATAAGTCAGCAAACCGACTAAATACAATACGAAAATAATTGGGCCCACAATTTCACCAACTAAAATTCCTTGGGCAAATTCGTCTGCTGGCTTCTCGATTTCACTATAAGACGCAGTTTTTGCTGTTCCATACACTGTATTTGGTAAAGGACTATATCGAATATACCAGTCTTCTCCATCTTTTGTATAATTTGCATTTCCAGTTTCCAATGATTTCATTAAATTCAAAATAGATTGAAATTCTGTTTTTTCTCCATTATCATCAAACTCAATTTCCGTCACACTGTATAAAGTATTTCGATCTGGCAGAAAAGGACTAAACACCAAATTACCATTCAAATCATAAATATAAGTATAACCTGACTCCAAAATAGTTCCATCATTCACAAACTCCTCAAATCCCGACGATGCCATCGAAATATCGAAACCAATTACACCCAAAAACTCCCCATCCACTCGAAAAGCCTTTGAAGCAGTAATGATAATCTGGCCAGAAGATGCGTCTACATAAGGTACACTAAATACAATTTCTGTAGTGTCCTTTGCGTCATCATACCATTGACGACATGTTGGATCATATCCCACAATGGTTTGGCCAGTGGATACACATTGAAATGAACTTGTTGGGAAATTTGACAAATCGGAAAAAGGGAAATTATGAAAATAACTGTCCTTAAATCCAAAATATACTGCTTGATACGATTGCGAAGATTTCAACAATGGACTGGCATAATCTAATGCGACTGATGCGTTGTTTTGGTATACAGTGGATCCAAACTTAGAATAATACACTTGATTGTCATTATAGTCAGATGGATTTACTGGATGGCTGGTTGTTCCGTCATAGACTGGATAGAAATTTTCTGTTTTAAGTTGGTTCTGAAATACCTGTTGGGCATATTCGTCAAATGATTTGACATCATTGATAATTTTTCCAAATAATTCAGAAGAAGAATTCACAAAAATATCTGTTCGTGCGTCAATATTTTCCAACTCCCTAGAATTCAAATGATTCGACATAATATCAATTAGATTATTCATATCCAACACTAATAATGCAATGATTACCGCAATCAATACACTATTAATTACGACAATCGTCGATTGGAACCGACATAATAAAATGGTTTTCATGTTGGCGTTTTCCATCTTTGATTGGTGGTTTGAAAAGATAGAAGTATTTTTAAATTAATATTGATTATAGTTCCACTTGAAAATAATCAAATTTTTTTCTATCCTGCCCAAGTTATAAACCCAAGTAATAAAAAACTAAGTAAAAAAAAATTTGATTATTTTCAAGAAAAAACATTGCCAATAATAATTTTTCAACCCATTAATTCAGTCCGTATTACAAACAATGTGCACCAAATCATTAAAACTCGATTCCAGTAAAGATCTAAAAGATGATATCTGTCAGAAATTTGTGCCCATTATTGTTATTACGGTTGTACTATCAGGCGTGATTTTAATCGCGATCAGTGCTATAATTAACACAGTTGCCAGCGACTATTCCAAGACAACTGCTATTGACCAGGCAACCCGTCATGGAATGGCACTTAGTCAAGAAAGCGCTCGCCTCCTGGATATCCAACTTACTGGATTGTCAGAAGGTTCCGTGAGTTTCACTGCAAACGCCGCCAACAATATGCATTCATACACACCATATTCACAAGGAAACATTGCAAGTTATTTTGATCCAGAACCTCCATTGGCAACAGATCCTCGTCAGTTGACACCAGTTTCCTTTGGTCATTCAACATTTCATTTTCCTGGAACCACTGCTGCAACAGAATTTACCGAAACACAAATGGGTTTAGTCAACGAAAGTGCCCATTTAGACAATTTTTTCCCTACAATTTACCAGGATTATTCATCTATGAAACAAACTTATGTTGGTTACACAGACAGCAGTTTGTTTCGTATTTATCCAGGCAATGAAACAGAGACATCATATGATCCCACCTTGCGTCCTTGGTTTACAGATGCTCAAAATGAAGGTGGTTTAATTGTCACCAGTCCTTATGTTGGAGCGTCGGCAAAAAAATGGATGATTACCATCGCGGATACATTTAATTTGGGTGTGGCTGCTACAGATGTTATTATTGATGTTATTCAGAAAAATATCAATTCACTCTTTCTCTTTGGTGGAAAAGTATCATTGATTCAAGATGACGGTATCGTAATTGCAGATGTTGAATGGGATACTTCTGATATCAGTAATGAAAATCCATTTACCACAAATGATTTAAGTGATCCACCAATTACAAGTGGTGATTGGGACACAGTGAAATCTATTGGCGCAGGTGAAAGTATCATCGTCAATTTCACACATAGTGATTTTAATTATCGTATTATGGCAACACGTTTGACGCAATTTAGTCAATATTTGACTGTCGTAACGATTAGTGAGACAGAAATTGTATCTACACTCACAGATATTTTAGATCAAGTTCGTGAAAATGGAAATTTATCAATTGGTATAATTTGTGCTGCGATTTGTGTCAGCATTGCTATTTCGTTGGGTTTGATTCTTGATACCACTATGCGATTGGCAAAACAATCAGACCGATCAAAAGAAAACATTACTAATTATGCAAAATCGTTGGGTCGACATAATTCAGAAATCAAACATTTCCAGACTATTAATGATGGACTTGGTGAGGAAAGTAATAATCTAAATGCCGCTCAAAATCGATTTTATCAAATGGCCGAAAAAACACGTGATCAAAGTCGACAGGAAGCAACAGAAGTAAATCCATTTTATAGTGATAAGGCAAATGATATGTTCCATGTGGGTCAACCATCACAAGCGTTCGCACCTGATCAAATTCCAATGGCACAATATGCCGACCCTGGACTACAACAACCTATATATCCACCACAACAAGTTGTTAACCCAACTGATACCCAAGAAGAATCCGGAAAACATCGTAGTCGCCAACAACCCACACTTCCACCACCACCACCATTTAGCAGTGAAGATGATGAAGAAGCGAAACATAATGGAATTCAAATGGTAGATATGGAAGGTGGGGGTAAGCATGGTGGGAGAGGTTTTTGAAAATTAATGTGAAACATAAAAATAAAAATTAAAATAATTAATAATTTGATTGATTTATTTTTTTATTTTTTTATAAAACATATGAATGGATAATAAGTTACAAGATCTCGAAAAATGGAAACATAAAAATACATTATGGTATCTTATTTTGAAATATTCTGAAAAAAAATGGAATTGGAATGGGGTTTCACGGAATCCAAATATTACTTGGGACATTATTCAGGCAAATCATGAAAAACCATGGAATTGGTTTTGGATTTCATATAATCCAAATATTACTTGGGATATTATTCAAGCAAATCCTGAAAAACCATGGAATTGGAATGCGATTTCATATAATCCAACTATCACTTGGGATATTATTCAAGCTAATCCTGGAAAATCATGGGATTGGGTTGCGATCTCAGAGAATCCAAATATCACTATGGATATTATTCAATCTAATCCTGAAAAACCATGGGATTGGATGGGAATTTCAAATAATCCAAATATTAATATGGATATTATTCAAGAGAATCCTAAAAAACCGTGGAATTGGAATGGGGTTTCACGGAATCCAAATATTACTTGGGACATTATTCAGGCAAATCCTGATAAACCATGGAATTGGTATGAGGTTTCATGGAATCCAAATATCACTTGGGACATTATTCAAGCTAATCCTGAAAAACCATGGAAATGGTATATGATTTCAAAAAATCCAAATATCACCATGGATATTATTCAAGAGAATCCTAAAAAACCGTGGAATTGGTATGCAATTTCACGTAATCCAAATATCATTCTGGAATTTATTGAAGCCAATTTAGATAAAATGAATTTTTCAAGCTTATCGGAAAACGAATTTACTTTGGTCAGAAAAAAATATCAACAGAAACAATTTAAATTTGTTCTATTCACTTTTCAAGATTTTCTACCACAACAACTACTAAAAACTATTCTGGTGGAATATCTCTATCAAAATAAATGAAATAATAATTTGATTGATTGATTGATTGTTTTATTTTTATAAAACATATGAATGAACAAACAAAATAATCCAGAGAAATGGAAACATAAAAATCCATTATGGTTTCTTATTTTAAAATATCCCAAAAAAAAATGGAATTGGAATGAGATTTCACGTAATCCAACTATCACTTGGACAATTATTCAATCTAATCCTGAAAAACCATGGAAATATAGTTATATTTCTTTGAATCCAAATATCACTATGGATATTATTCAAGCTAATCCTACAAAAAAATGGAATTGGTATTGGATTTCATATAATCCAAATATCACTATGGATATTATTCAATCTAATCCTAAAAAATCATGGGATTGGTATGCAATTTCACAGAATCCAAATATCACTTGGGACATTATCAAACAAAATCCAGATAAGTCATGGAATTGGTATTGGATTTCATGTAATCCCAATATCACTTGGGATATTATTCAAGCTAATCCTAAAAAACCATGGAATTGGTATGCGATTTCGTATAATCCAAATATCACTTGTGATATTATTCAAGCTAATCCTAAAAAACCATGGAATTGGGAAACGATTTCAAAGAATTCAAATATCACTCTGGAATTTATTGAAACCAATTTAGATAAAATAAATTTTGGATCATTGTCAAATAACAAATTTACTTTTATAAGAAAAAAATACCAACAAAAACAATGTAAACTTGTTTTATTCATTCTACAAGATTTCCTACCACAACAACTTCAAAAAAAAATTGTAATTGACTATTTCTATCAAAAAATAAAATGAAATAAATAATAATTTGATTCCAAATTGATTTACAACTTTTATTTTTAACATTGTGTTCTGTACATATTTTTTATAAAAAAATGATTGGTATAAAATTGAAAAAGAAGGATAAAAAAAACAAAAAAGACAAAACAGGAAAAAAAGGGAAAAAGGGAATTGGTGGAGCCAAACGAAAAACAGCAGCGGAATTACGCGTAATTCGTGATACGCAAATGGATTTTAAACATTTACCAAATCACCTAATTCAATTATATTTACCAGATCCAAAATCATATCTATCAATTGTTGCCCGTGTCACCAGTGAAACAGGTTTTTGGAAAGGAATCCATTTCACATTTCATATTGACTTTCCATGTGATAAACCAAATGATTATCCAATGGTACCACCAAAATGTCGTCTCATGCCAGGATATAAAATATTTCATCCTAATATTGATTTAAATGGAGCTGTATGTCTTGGATTACGAAAACCAGGAGCTTGGAAACCCGTGATGGATTTAAAATATGTTTGTTTGGGATTATTAACCATTTTGTTAGATCCCAATCCAATGGATCCCCTCAATCACGAAGCCAGTCGAATGATGCGAGATGAACCTAACAAGTTTTCAAAAATGGTTTCAAAATCACTTAGTGGGCAAAATGTAGTATTAGATGGAGAAACTGTTAGTTTTCCAAGTACACAAGAGATGAATAAGATTGCAATACCCAAAGAATATAAAAAAATATTTTAATAAATACATAAAAATGAAAATGAAAATGAAAATGAAAATGAATCAAAAAATATGAATCAAAAAAAATATATTTTTTTTTTAATGTCAGACATAAATAATGATCAACAGAATTGCGAATTTTTATAAAATAAATAAAAAAAATCTAATTTTTTTTACGATTCCTTTTTACGATTCCATGAAACCAAAAACCATGTGGTGCGCTCTCATTTCATTGGATTTCAATAATCCATATATTGCCAACAAACTGTTTTAAACTCATAAATTATATTAACATCTCCTTAAAATTTGATTTAATCATAATCCAATTCTAATTCAAAATCAAATTTAAAAAAAAAAATGGAAACTCTACAAAAAAAATTTATACAAATACCTCAAATTGTTACCAGTAATAAATGGGAATATAAATTTATTGATGGTGGACATTACATTAAATCAAATGAAGTCATCGCTTGTCTAACAATTCATCCACAAGATGGATTTGGATTTCCATCGCATATTCGTATGGGACGAGAAATCAGAGGAAGAATGTGTGGAGGAGCAGATTATTATTATCAAAATAGTGAGGAATCATTTGAAAAATGGCTTCAGGCACTTATTTGGTAAAAATAATACCCATACAAATTCACTTGTTAAATTTTTTTTTGATTTAAATTCATTTAAACATTTTGTTCAATAATAATTTTATAATAAATGTTGTCAAATATAAATAATAAGGAATTAATATCTAAAAAGTTATATGTGATTAAAAAAAATGACATAATTCATGTCGCAAATAATTGGACTTTCAAGTTGGAAATGGATTTACATCGATCCAATAAAACATTTGTAAAAAAATATATAAAAGTTCATAACATCAAAAACGGGGCATTATTAGACAAAGAATGTTTCAAAATTATAACAATACCTAAAAATACAAAATTAAAAGTTTATGCGATAGAAAGACCGTGCGAAAGTGAAAGTGAATTTGATGATGGAAAAGTGACATTTTCAATTGAACAAAATTCTGCAAATTCATTAAGAGGGATATTTAAAATTAATATGAGGGAAGCAAATTCAATGGATTATGAAGATGAGAAAACAGGTGAAATCTATCCCTTTCAAATTTTAAAACCCGGTTCTATTTTGGAATTAGCGGAGAAATGGAAATTTCAATTGGAAAATTATCATGGAAATTGTATTTTTTATTTGAATTTTCAGAAATATTATGATGGTGCAGATACAGTGGAAAACCAGCGATTTTTAAAAAAGAATTTTGGAACAAATAATTTTGATAGTACCATTGTGTTGGAAAAAGGGACAAAATTAGAAGTTATGGCTCGTATGGATAGAAAAAAATATGGATTTCATATTCGGTTTAAAATTTTAAATAAAGATTTCAAATCGCCAAATCGCGAATTTCGAGTTGACTATGAACCAGCCAGTGAAATCATGTATTCACATATGAGTTCTAGTTATGAACGCTATTTAGAAAGAATTAAAGAATTATATGATGGTGTTAAACTTCATCATGAAACCATTTAAACTATTTAAACAATAAGTTAATTTCAAAACTATTTAGAAAACTGACTTGTTCTTAATATATATATATGCTTTTTGGAATAGTTTATTTAATCCAACCAGGAGAATTTTATGGAACAAATGTTTATAAAATTGGAATGTCAGAAAAACAACATTTTTTGCGTATTTATAGAGGATATGATAGTGATACGCAATGGATATGTTTTCATGAAGTTAATTCAGCAACTGCGGTTGAACGACAATTAAAAATGAATTTTAAAGATAAATTTAATTTATATCGAGGACTGGAATATTTCCGTGGAAATGTTAAATCAATGTTTGATGAATATCATAGAATTGTACTACCGTATGCTATTGAAAAAATTAAGGATCAACAGTTTTCAGAAGAAATAAGAAATAAAATGTTGGATCGGTTAAAAACAGAGGAAATTTTGTCAAGTAATAAAAATACCACAAAAATTAAAAAAAACAGTCTAAAAACCAAAAATAATAATTCACAAATTCAAAATAACTCACATTTAAAATGTCCAAGATGTGATTATTCAAGTTCATTAAAATCAAACATAGTTAGGCATTTAAAAACTAAAAAATGTGTAAATAATGGAGGTAAGTATATATCAAAAAAAAAAGCATTGGAAATAATTAGAGGACCAAATAAAAAAAAGAACGAAAATGATGAAACAGGAATCATTCAACAAGATAAATATATATGTGAAGCATGTTTTAAAACTTACACAAAAAATAGCAATCTCTATCGTCATATTCGAACTAATTCCGAATGCAAAAAAAAATACCTTCAACAAGATGAAACTATAAAAAATAAACATATAATCAAAAAAATTACAGATGGTAATACCAATAATAATGCAATTTCCGCCAACAACAATAATGCAACAACCATCATTATTAATAATTTTGGACATGAAAATTTGGATTATGTTACAAATGATATGTTAAAAGTATATGTAAAAAATCCGTATGATGGCATAAAACAAATTCTTAATAAAATTTATTTTGATGTCAAACATCCGGAAAATCATAATATCAAAATCACCAACAAAAAATATCCTTATGTTTCTGTATATTTGAACGGAGCTTGGGAAATGAAACATAAAAAACAAATAATTAACGAAATAATCGATAAGGGAAATTCATTTATAAAACAACGGTTCAATATATTAGAATTAGAATTCACCATGACACAACGAGAACAATATAAAAATTATATTTATCATCTTGAAAATACAAAACGTATTCAAAAAGATCTCTATCATGATGTCTACTTATTACTTCTTAATAAATCAAATTCTCTGAAGCAAAAAACACTACCTAAAAATATACAACCGCAACCTAACAATACACAACCGCAAATTACACAAAACTAAAAATAAAATTCAACAATAATTCAACAATACACAACCTAAAATCACACAAAATTAAAAATAAAATTCAACAATAATTCAACAATAATTCAACAATGATTCAACGATAATTCAACAATGATCCAATTGGTTAATAGATGATGAATATAGACACCATCGATTGCCCCCTAAAAAAAAATTTGATAATTATATTTACCAATATAAAATTATTATCAAATACAATTTTTGAACTATGAATCAAAAACCCATGACGAAATTTCACACAAGGTTGAATATTATTGAGGACTTACTGAAAGCCAGTGATTCACTAAATCGAGAGCGAAAATCACCAAAGCACGATGAAGACAATGTTATTTATGGTGTGATTGCGTGGAAATTACTGAGTGCGACGCTAGAAAAACTCCAACAAATATACAAAAAAGACAAAGAGGCGCTTGAGTATATAAATAACATCAACTATCTCAATTACCCACGCCCAAACCCATCAATGATCTCAAAAGAAATTTGGGACCCTGGAGCTCAAACACTTGCTGCTAAAACTGTATGCCGTACGTTACATCGGGACAAAGAACTTATCGATATTGTTATCAGATGTCATCGTAGTCAGCAATCCGGTCTTAAATAATTTAGACATAACTGTGTTAATTCATGGTTAACATTCAATTTGTTTTGTAAAATAATAACCATTTGTTTTTTTGACAAAAGAATATTTCCATATGGATTTTTTTTTTCTAAATAAACATATTCACATAATTCCAATATTCTTTTTTTTTTTTGAATTTTTATGGGACTGTCGATATGAAGTTGAAGACTGATTTGATGATCATAAACTTGTTCTGATAACATTAATTCTCCTATAAATTCTTGATAATTATTAATTACATGTTGAAAAATAAATTCTTCCAACATGGGAAATCGCAATAAAATAAGGAGTACTGGTGGATGATAATAATTTCCATATCGCATTTTTGCGCCATTTTGTATTAATATTTTTGCAATTTTATGATTATATGTGTGGTATAAATGAGAAAAACAATACTTTTGTACATAATTAATAATAGATTCATTTGGACAACTCATTTTTGTTTTTTTAATCATTTGTTGAATCAATGGGATATTTTCATCTCGAACAGCTTTTAGAAATTGATTGAAATTTTTTTGGTCAGTACTCATTGTGTTTCATAACCAACGAATCACATAAATAAATTTAAAATAAAAATAAATTAATAATCTTTATTTCAAATTTTTTCTCCTTTGTTTTTTCATATTGTCAGAAGCTAATTCTAATAATAAGTCGACACGGACAATTGTTCCCAATCGATTTCTTCCCCATTATTTTTATGAATTAATGTTGGTGGAATAAATTTGTTCATGCAAAGCCAAAACCAACTAATGTTAATAATATGTGTATATTCAGCTTTAATAAGTTCCAATTTATTCTGATCAAATAATGGATGTAACACAATCCAATCCATATACCATGGTAGTTCTTGATGTCGCAAAATAAAATCAATTGAAATAGAGCGATTTTCCATAATGCGATGCCAATTTAATTTTTCCTGGGATCGAAGCAAAAAATGTAAATCATTATTAATTGGATAATTCATAGAAATATATTCCCAGTCCCATTGTTTTAAGGGCATTTGTGTCACATGTTTCATCAATGTATTTGGATTTGCTGTGACACCATACCAATCCCATGGTTTTTTGTGATTTTGAAGAATATCTTTCATTGTGAAAGAATCATTTAGTGATAATTGATACCAATTCCATGGTTTTTCAGGAAATCGATCAATGAATTCAATGGTTAGACCAGGTTTCATTGAAACCTCATACCAATTCCAATTATATTTGTGAAATCGACGAATAACGTCGACGGTAATAAATTTACTGTTTGTGATGGTAAAATAATCCCATTTTATATGAGGCATTTTTTTGATAGTGGAAATGGATACATTTGGATTCGCGGATATTTTTGACCAATCCCATGGTAAAAAAGAAAATTTAGACATCATTTGAGGCGTAATATTTGGATGAACGGTCAATTGACTCCAATTCCAATTTTTTTTACAGTGATCCAAAATAAATCCAATTGTTACATTTGGATTCCAAGATAAGGCACCCCAATCCCATGGTAAATCATGGTTGTCTTCAATATCCTGGCATAAAATAGTTTCGTTGGCGGATAATCCTTCCCAATCCCATTCTTTATTTTTATATTGTACGATTAAATCAATTAAATAAGTTATGTTCATTTTATGGTTTATTATTATGATAATTATGGAATGAATCTTTATATTCTTTTTTGTTTTTAAATGAAAATAAAAACGTTCATGGGGTTTCATAAATATTTGTTTAGATTTTGAATGAAACTGAGATCGCCTTGTTTCGTTAAACTTGCCAGCAACAACAACTTGAATCGTTTTAAGTCCTTTTTCAGTTTATTAACTTCCAAACATCGATTGCATTCGTAATTTTTTTCATGACATTCGCACACACATTCCCACTTACATTTACAATCATAATTTTCATCCCAACAATCTTCACATTCATGAAAATCCGTTTGACAACAGGAATCTCTTCGACATAGATAAATCCAACATTTGTCATGATCCGCATTTACACAATAACTTCCATCTTCGCCAACATATGTTCCACAAATGCCACAATTTCTTGCAGACATTATTTTTATTATAAAATAATTGTGACTGAAAATTAAATTTTAATTCAAATTTCTTTGATGTTTTTTAAAATATTATTTTGCAATTTAAATATCTTTTTTTAATATCAGATGAGTCATAAAACACAAAACAAAATACAGAAACCGTTTCACACATTTTATTTATCCGTCGATAAAGAAAATGATATTTATATAAAACAATATGGAAATAAGACAGGTATTCCAATTTTCAAAATACATGGTGGTCCAGGAGGATTTTATTCAAATTCTGTTACAAAACAGTTTGACTTGAAATATTTTCACTTAGTTGTGATTGATCAGCGGGGATGTGGAAAATCAAAACCAAATTTAGTTATCAAAAACAATACCACTAAAAATTTAATTGAAGATATTGAAAAAGTACGACAATACTTAAACATAAAAAAATTTATTATTACAGGTGGTTCATGGGGCGCGACATTATCAATTTTATATTGTTTACAATACCCAAATCATATACAAAACTATGTGGTATGTAGTGGTATGTTTTTTGTAAATGAAAAAATATGGCCTACATCCATAAAAATAATGTATCCAGATGAATGGGTAAAATTTTGCAAAATGGTTAATGTTGAATCTTCAAACACAACATTCACAGAGGAAAAACAAATATGTCAACGTTATTTTGAACACATAAAAAATAAAAATCAGAAATTTATTGATTCATGGTTTGATTTTGAGGATAAAATTATTTATACAAACAAATCAAATCAGAAAAAAACAAAAGAAAAAAATAAATATGAATTGGCATTTTATGAATCATATTTTTATGCGCATAATTTTTTTGTCAAACCACATTTTATTGAACAAAAATGTCATAAAATAAAAAAAATTTGTGGTTATTTTGTTCATGGGAGAATTGACATTGTGTGTGATTTTTATGATTCGTGGTTTCTACATCAAAAACTACCAAAATCTCAGTTAGTTGCCATTGATTATAATGGACATTGGGGTAAACAAATTAATTTGGAATTAAAAAAAATATTTAATGAATTGGGAAAAAAATATTATAAAAAGAGAGCCACTTTTTATTATTGAAGACACATTAATTGTGTAAATTTAAATCATTTAAAATTTCTTTTGTGAATTGATTATTTTGTTTTGTTGGTTCAAAACATTCGAATTTCTTATTTACGATTGCTTTGAATTTACGAAATGTATCACTTCCACCAGGTGAAGGTGAATAATTAAATTTGTTTACATAACTGGGATATCCTAAAGCACTTGTATGAAACGTCACCCTGTTTCCCATTATACAGGAAGGATATGACCATTTCCATCCCCAATTTTCTTTGTCAAAGGTTTCAAATATTTTTTTATCCAAAGTTTTATAAATTGATGGTTTACAGATATTTAGATAACTAAATACATGATTTATTAAATCGTTTGATAGGAAAATAGAGTTATGGAGCAGTTTATATAAAATGGTTAAACGTTCATTCATTTTATATAATTTTTTTGAAATGGGTTTGGCATGTCCAAATATTCTGTGTATTGTATAAAAATAATCATGAGCCATTTCTGTTGGAACGAATTCATATATTTTATACCAAATTTTCGTTTCATTGTATAATTTTTTTTCCATTAAATAACGAACATGTTCTGTTTTCATAATATCCAATAAGTTTTGCATTTTTTTCCGTATTTTTTCTCGTTTTTCAATTATTTTACAAAGGCGTTGATGTGTTTTGTCACGATAATTTGACATTTATAAAGTTAAATTACAAAATTTATAAATGTTAAATTACATATTAATTTAAAATCAAAATTTAAAATCAAAATTTATTTTGGAATTTTTTTATTTTCAGAGAGCACCTCATTCACGTAAATAAATCGTTTTATGTTCTATATCGATTCGCGTTTTATCTTCATTTATTACTTTTGTACTATATTTGGCGAAAAATGTGGTGGTGGATTGTGGTCCAGATTTAATTACGTGTTTGTCAATCGCGTAAAAAGGCACATCAGATAATTTTAATTTCAAATCAACATAAGATTTTATTTTTTTTTTTAAGTGGAGGTGAATAACCATGTTTTTTTTGGTTGGATGTATAAATCAAAAGAGCAGACATCCATACCATATATTTATCTCGTGGTGGTACTTCTTTTA
>Ga0209533_1002265_pt1 | contig 17571 bp, 12 predicted proteins | sample COG_04_FD_184748 | JGI IMG/M metagenome (GOLD analysis project Ga0209533, IMG submission 184748) | Pelagic Microbial community sample from North Sea - COGITO 998_met_04 (SPAdes) (version 2) | ecosystem: Environmental > Aquatic > Marine > Neritic zone/Coastal water | place: Helgoland, sampling...
CTGGTATATACACAGTATCAACTTCTTTTAACACGAATAACTTAGTGTTAAATGGAGCTTTCTCAAGTGGCAATACTAATTTTTCAAGTTCTTACAACTACAATCAATTTAGCTTGTGGAACGCGGGTACTTTCTCGGTAACTTCAAATGCAGCTAATGTGCATCCTAATTTTAATGGTACTGGTAATGGAAACTATCTAGTGGTAAATGGCTCTCAAAACCCCGGCAGTCAAGTTTGGTGTCAAGACGTTCAAGTAAACCCAAATACAATCTATAATTTTCGACTCTAGTAAACACAGTAGCAATAGGAAACCCTGCACAACTTCAATTTTCAATAAACGGAGAAGTCATTGGAAACGTATTTTCTGCTCCTAATTCCTTAAATAATTGGAGTCAGTTTTCTGCCACATGGCAGTCTGGCTCGTCAAACACTGCAGAAATTTGTATCGTAAATCAAAACGTGAATGGAAGTGGGAATGATTTTGGATTAGATGAAATTACATTTACCACGGTTTGTTCAGCTTCAGAGAGCATTAATGTTTCCCTAGGAACACAAGCAAATGCAACTATTTTCGATGTTGATGTATTGTGTGAGACCGGAAATCTTGTTGAGTTAAATGCAGTAGATCAAAATGGTGTATGGTCAGGTAATGGAGTTGTAAATACTACTAATGGCCTATTTTCTCCTTCTGAAGCGGGCCCAGGCTTACATGAAATTCAATATGAAATCAATTCTGTATGTGGAGCTACCGATACTGTTTTAATCGAAGTAATTGAAGAAATAGAAACTGAAACATCTAGTTTAAACGAACTGTGTGTCAATGAAAATGCAATTACACTACAGGCAATTCCAGGTCCAGGTATCTGGTCTGGCTTAGGAATAATAAATGAAAATGACGGGGTATTTAATCCTGCGTTTGCTGCTATTGGTGAAAATGTTATTCTGTATGCACCAAACCTATTTTGTGCAAGTACTATCGAGCACACGATTGAAGTTCATCAACCAGCTCCATTGGAATTTAATGAAACCCAAGAGATTTGTTTTGGTGAATTTGTTAAACTTGAACTTGAACAAGGCATCTTTAATTCGTACCAATGGTCAACTAATTCAAAAAGTAGTTCAATTTTAGTTTCTAATTCTGGAGATTATTTACTTCAAATTTCTGATCAGAATTTATGCAAACAAGAAATTCAATTTAGTGTAATAGATAAAGATAATTGTGAACTAATTACGATGCCAAATGTTTTTAGCCCAAATAATGACAATATAAATGACTTATTTATTCCTATTGAATACTTGTATGTTTCTAAATCGACTATAAAGATATTTGATCGTTGGGGAACAGAAATATGGAGTACAGATGCAATTGAAACAGGATGGGATGGGACACATTTTGGAGAAAATTGTACCGAGGGTGTATACATGTGGCTTATTGATTTTAAAACCAATAAAAATGTTTATAAAAGACTGTCAGGTAATGTAAGCCTATTTAGATAAAATACCGTTCTATAAAAAAAACCAAAAGGAATAAAAATATTCTTTTTGGGTTTTGAGCCTATTAAATTTAATTGAGTTTATTTTTCAATCACAATTTGTCTTTGAGTAGTACTTCTAACTTGAAAAAAACCTAAGGCGTTAGGAAGATTATCATTTAAAGAAACTAAATTAGATGACAATGGAAATGGAGGAGCTGCACCTACGCCACTTGTTTCTGTTAGAAGTGTATACAAATTAAAATAATAGAAGTAAACCTCTTCAGTAATAGACGATAATACTACTTCAAGGGTATCTCCAGGATATAAAGGAACGTCATTTACTTCAAAATCTAAATCCATACCGTTTACATACCTGTCTTGAATTATTAAAGACCTTTTTGTACCTGGGTTTAATTCAAAACGACTCGTATCATTTATTAAAACCGTTAGATGGTAAAAGTTTTGTTCTGCAGCAGGATCTGTAAGCATGATCTTCACAAAATAACCTTCTTCTGAAAAAGGTGGAGAAGCAGGTTCATAGGTATAATAAATAGAGTCTATACTCGGGATATTCGTATGTGCATTTGTTGCCTTCCAACGACCTTCTTTGTTATCTAAATCTGCAACAATTTCTATAGAAAATTCTTGTTCTCCAGTATAAGGAATAGGCTCTGTAGATGTGTAATAACCTAAAGAATCAGGATCTTCTTGTAAGGCATAGGTGTCGTTTATAAAAATGGTAGCGTTGGAAACAGTATTTGATGCTTCACTAGAATTAAAAGCACTTGATTCGGTTAATTTAACACGCGCAAATCCATAATCTAAAGTATCAGGAAATTCTAAATAAGATTCAACAACAATGTTCTTATTCCCTTCCGCTAATTCAATTGGAACAACAGTTTCGCATGAACTAAATAAAATTAAAATGGTGGTAAAAAAGGTTAGCTCTTTCATTAGAATTTAAAATTATATGAAACACTTGGTAAAATTGGAAAGATAGACAGTTGAACTGCTTCGGTTTGATTTGGATTCTCTATGCTTTCTCTAAAATACAATGAGGATGCGTTTTTTCTATTGTAGACATTGTAAATGCTAAAAATCCATTCTCTAGAGTCGTCTCCTCTTGGCGTATAGGTTGCAGCAAAGTCTAATCTATGGTAATCATTTAAACGTTCTTGATTTCTTGATCCATCGTAATTAGGGATTGTAATTCCCTCGTATTCATACTTCGATACTGGATAGTTTGTTGGAATACCGGTAGCAAAAACAAAATTAGAAGAGAACGACCATTTTTTGTTCAATTTGTAAAAGGCAACAATTGACATGTCGTGTGTTTTGTCTTGAGGGTTTGGATACCATTCGCGATTGTTTATACCAGGTTCATTAGGGCTAAAACCTTCCATTAAACTTTCGGTTTTGGCATAGGTATAGGACACCCAACCGGTAAGTTTTCCAAATTTTTTCTCCAACATTAATTCCAATCCATAAGCCCTACCCTTACCGTAAATGATTTCGGTTTCTAAATGGTTGTTAAACTCTAAATCGGCTGCATCTACGTAGTCGATTACATTGTCTAAATTTTTGTAATACACTTCTGAGGTCCAATCCCACATTTGATTTGCAGAAGTATGAAAATAGCCCAAGGCGTATTGTTGCCCAATTAAAGGTTTTATAAAGGGGCCTGAAGGTGCCCAAATGTCTAATGGAGTTGGAGAACTCGCATTGGTAATTAAGTGCAAATATTGATTGATTTTCTGATAACTTGCCTTTACAGAGTTAGACTCGTCAAATTGATAACGAATGGCGAGTCTGGGTTCAAAACCATTGTAGCCTTTTACCAAGTCATTTGGTCCGTAAAAAAGTGAGTCTGTAACCACACCATTTTCATACTGACCTATACTTTGATCGTAATAAATGGGTGCATTGTTCTGATACTCGAGTATAGTATCGGTTCCCATTCTGTAGAAAGACGACCAACGAAATCCAGCTTTCACCAATATACGATCAGATACTTTCCATTCGTCTTGAATAAACAACGCGTTTTCATAGGAATGTTTTGCTCTCATCTCAAAAGAAGTTATGGCAGAAGCACTACTTGCAGGTTCAATTATACCAGGGTTAAAGTCGAATTTATTTACTGATAAACCTGCCTTGAACTGATGATTGTTGCTGTGAAAATAAGAAACATCGTACTTAAATTGATGGTTCCGTATTTTAGATTGCCAATTGAAATCAAATCCTGGGGGTAGTATTGAGATTAAATAATCGTAATCGTTAAAGTTATAGGACATATTGGAAACTACTTGATCTGAAAATAAGTGCAACCAACGAACATTAACCGTATTGTTTCCCCAAGATGAAGCGAATAAGTCGCCAAATTTAAAAACATCTCTACCCAAATAAGAAGAAAGAAAAATTCGATCCTTATCGCCTACCCAAGTATTTAATTTGGTGTTTAAATCATAAAAGTATAATTTGTTTGAATTGATAGATGAATCGCTAGACAAGGCAAGAAAAAGATCTCCATAAGATCTTCTACCAGCAACCATAAAAGAACTTTTATCCCAAAGAGGCCCTTCTACTAATAGCCTGCTTGAAATTAATCCAATACCACCAGATACTTCTCTATTGTTGGCGTTACCTTCTTTTTGACGTACGTCTAAAACCGAAGAAACTCTAGAACCGTACTCTGCGGGAATACCTCCCTTGTACAACTTCATATCCTTAATAGCATCTGCATTAAAAACAGAGAAAAAACCAAATAAATGAGACGCATTGTAAAGGGTCATTTCGTCAAGAAGAACCAAATTTTCGTCTACAGAACCCCCACGAACATTAAATCCATTTGCACCTTCTCCAACACTGGTAACACCCGGCAGTAATTGTATGCTCTTAATGATGTCTACTTCCCCACCAACAGCAGCCAATTGCCTTACTGCTTTGGTCTCAAGATTATTGACACTCATTTCTATGGAACGCACCTTTTGCATAGACTCAGATTCCAAAACAACTTCCATAATTTCTTCTGCGTAGAGTTCTAAATCTACATTTAACCGAATACTCTTGGTTAAAGAAACTTCAATTGTTTGGTCTTGGAAACCAATGTAAGAGTACGTAATTTTATAAGAGCCTTCTGGTAGAGTTAAAGAGTAAAACCCATAAGCATTTGTTGTTATTCCAGTTCTTGGAGCGTCACAAACAATATTTACTCCGATTAAATCTTCCGCACTTGATTTTTCTTTAACAAAACCACTAAGGGTGTAATTACTTTGTGCAAATAGACCAGACGAAATGCAAAAGACTAAAAATATTATTTTTTTCATTGTCATGTTTTAAAAGAATCCACCATCCATATCACCGCCAGAATCTCTGTAACCACCTCTACGTTGTTTATTGTTACTTTGATCACCAAAATTGTAACTAAGACTTAAGTTAATCGCTTGGCTTTGGCGTTTGTACCAAAAAGACTTATCAAAATTCGCACCACTTGTGTCAATTCCAAATCTTCGTGTGTTAAATAAATCACTAATTTTTAAAGTGAGCCTACCTTTGTTAGATAAAACAGGACGACTGTAAGCCAAGTCTGTACTTAGCATCGTTTCCATACGTCCTTGTCCAACCGAGTTTCCAGGCCTTATCCAACCAGATAGTTGAAGTTTTTGCCCATTTTTCTTGTAAGCCATATTAAAGTTTGCTCGCATTCCAAACGTAGATTCATCAAACTCATTGGTTAAGTTTGAAGCATCCATTTGGGAATGAAATAAATTAGAACTAATCATAAAATTAAAAGTCTCAGAAACTTGTTTAGACCACATAAATTCGATCCCAACATCAAAAGAGCCGTTTAAGTTTCTGTAGGTTACTGTGGAAACATTAGTACTGTCAACCTCTATAAACCTGCGTTGCATGTTGTTGAGGTCTTTGGCATAAACTGAGGCGCTTAGGGTAGTTCCTTTGGCATATTTTGAGTAGCCCAATTCATAAGAATTTATAAACTCTGGCTTTAGATAAGGATTTCCCATACGTAAGTTAAACGGATCTGAATATTCTGGGAAAGGGTTTAATTGATAAAAGCCTGGCCGATTTACTCTGTTGGAGTAACTGGCCTGCAAAGAAGTTGACTCGTTTAATTGGTAGGTTAAATAAAAACTTGGGTATAGTTTAAAATAATCGTTGTTGTAGGTAGTTGTATCGTTTACAAGATTTGAAGAAGTATACACATCTTCTGCCCTTAAGCCTGCCTGCATTCCTATAACACCAAAAGACTTGGCGTATATAGCATAAGCAGAATAAACAACGTCTTCAAAAATAAATTGGTTTTCTAAATTAGAATTATCAACCCAACCATTTGTAGTAGAATCCAATTCGGTGTATAAGTTTTGGTCTATATCTCTAGTTCTAGTACTGAGCCCCCATTCAACTTTACCCGTTTCTTTTGCTCCGTATGTAAAATCGATTTTTGCTTCAAACTGCCCATCATTTCGATCACTGCTTAATTGTTCAAATGAAGGATAACCTCCAAATCCAGGATCATTACTATTTAACAAAGTCTCTGTGAATAAACCATAATTATTTTTTGTGTTACGAGATTGATTTACGCTAAAATCTAAATGCACACCCGATTCCCAATCTTTTTTACCATTAAAGTCAATAGTCCAGCTTTCCTGCTCTGTATCAGAGCTGTTTAGTCGATCAAATCTATTGGGCACATTAGAGATAGTATCTGAATAATTGATCGTGTCCATTTTTGATCTGGTAGAAGGGCTAAAATTACCCTGAAGATTGAAAGAACTACTTTCGTTGGGAGTAAAGTCAATACCCCCTTTAAAAGTATGAGAATTTCGTTCTTGTATACCCGATTTTTCTTGGAATAAATAATTGGTTGAAGTTGAGTCTAGATAATTAAAACTTTCACTTTCAGATTTAAACCAAGAAGAACGATCCATGTAACCATACGAACCAAAAATGTTCAGCTTTTTTGTTCTTCTGTTTAAAAGTGTTGTAAAATTATTTCTGGTTGGATAACCAACAGTCGCAGTCACTGTGCCATTAAAACCTGCCTTATTGTTTTTCTTAAGCACCACGTTAATAATTCCCGCCATACCCTCTGGGCTGTATTTAGCAGACGGATTGGTAATCAACTCAATAGATTCTATCATAGAAGAAGGAAGGGTTTCCAACAATTCTGATGAGGTTAACATAGAAGGTTTACCATCTACAAATAAGCGAACTTGATTGGAACCTCTGAGGCTAATATTACCGTCTATATCTACTTCTACAGAAGGTAATTTCTCCATTAACTCAATAGCAGATCCTCCGGTATTGGTAATGTCTTGCCCTACATTAAAAATCTTCCGATCGATTTCCTGAACAATCATAGCTTTTTCTTCTACAAGCTCCACTTCATCGAGTTGATTGATCGATTTCTTGATTTTATAAGCACCAATATCTATCGTTATATTTGCAGATTTAGATCGATCCATCTGACTGTTTTTTGGACGACGAACCTTTACATCATTAATTAACGTAGGCTCGTATCCAATGTATTCTATTAGAAGCGTATAGGTTGATCCTTTAACATTTTTAATGCTAAAATTACCAAGATTGTCACAAATACCTCCCGTAACCAAAGATTTATCTTCTGCGTTTAAAAAACTTAAAGCAGCAAAAGGCAAACCATTTTGATCATCAAAATCTAAAACAGCTCCAGAAACAGTAAAAGTAGGTGCTTCCTTTTTTGTGTATGACTCTTGAGCAACTACTAAAAATGATGTCAGGGTAGCTGCTATAAAACAAAGTACTTTCATGTAATATCTTTTTTGCAAAATTAAACAATATTGAATTAAAACGATACTAATAAATACAATTCGTGTTTATTTAATAATAATTGAATTAATCGATTTGATGGGTTGATGATTTGGTTGACTACTAGCGATTGTTTAGACCATTTAAAACAGTATTTTGTTTTAAATAAGCAACTTTGATTTAAAAAATGATTTTAGACTATTTTATTTGGGAATCTGTATCTTTGCAAAGATGATTGAACAAGTAAAAAACTTAGTACTAAAAGACATTAGATTGAACTGGCGAGAACGCTATGCGTTATACAGTATGCTCCTATACGTATTAAGTACAAGCTACGTTGCCTACCTTAGCTTTGAGGGTGTTATAAGCGATGATTCTTGGGTCGCTTTATTTTGGATAATCGTTTTGTTTGCTGCAATGAATGCGAGCCTACAAAGTTTTAAAAGAGAACTCAACCAACAAGCATTGTTTTTTTACACCTTAGCAAAACCAAGGGCAATTATACTTTCGAAAACGATTTATAACAGTGCATTACTAATACTTCTTTCTCTTTCGAGTTTCGTGCTCTACAGTCTTTTTTTAGGAAATCCTATCCATGCGCAATTGTCTTTTATTTTATGTGTTATTTTAGGCAGTTCTGCTCTGGCGTCTATACTTACTTTAGTTTCGGCTATAGCAGCCAAAACTAACAACAGTTCGGGTTTAATGGCTGTTTTAAGCATACCGCTACTGTTCCCTTTATTGCTCAATTTAATTAAAACATCTAAACTATGTTTAGTTAGTAATGTAGCCTATTTCCCTTTTAACCAACTCTTATTTTTAGCACTTATAAATATTGCGAGTGCCCTACTCTCCTACCTATTATTTCCATACCTTTGGAGAGACTAAAAAAGCTATTTGTATGAAGATGAAATGGTGGAAAACCCTTGGAATAATTCTTGTTCTGTATTCTATAATTGCGGGCTTATTATTTCCTGTTCCCAAACTTGACATTTTAAACGAAACTGTACGAAATTTATACTTCCATGTTACCATGTGGTTTAGTATGATATTTTTAATGTTGCTCTCCATGACAAATAGCATTCGCTTTTTAAGTGGATTTGAGAAACGTTTCGACTTAAAAGCAGAAACGTATGCCTCTACAGGTTTGTTTATAGCTACTTTGGGTTTAACTACAGGTATGGTATGGGCACAATTTACATGGGGTGCCTTTTGGGTAAACGACCCAAAACTTAATGGCGCTGCAGTTACAATGCTTATATACTTAGCCTATTTTATTCTAAGAAACAGTATAGACAACGAAGAAAGTAAAGCCAGAGTAAGTGCTGTATACAATATACTTGCTTTCGTCATGATGATTGTTTTTATTGGAATTCTTCCAAGAATGACAGATAGCTTACACCCTGGTAATGGAGGAAACCCTGGATTCAGTAATTACGATTTAGACAGCAATATGCGTATGGTGTTTTACCCTGCTGTTATAGGGTGGATTTTAATAGGCACTTGGATTGCAGAAATAAGCTATCGTATAAAAGTTTTAGATTTTAATAAAGAAAATAACTAACACAATGAAGTACCTAATTACACTACTCTTAAGTATCGTTTTTACGAGTCATGGAATAGCTCAGCAAAATAATGTTGTCGAAATGGCAGATGTAATGCGCTCCAATGGTAAAATATATGTGGTAGTTGCCGTTTTAGCTACAATTTTTATTGGACTAATGATTTATCTAATTCGAATTGATAAAAAAGTTCAAAAACTAGAAGAGTAGTATGAAGAAAACTGAAATTGTTCTAATCGTTTTAGTTGCCTTAATTATTGGCGTAATTATGTCTCTTACTTTTAACGCAAGCACTTACATTACCTTTGCAGATTCGGAAAAACAAATGGGGAAAGAATTTACGGTTATCGGATCGCTCAATAAAGAAAAAGACATTCGGTTTGAACCAAAACTAAATTTACTTACGTTTTTTGCGGTAGATTCTTTAAACAACGAGCGGAAAATCTATTACCACGACTCGAAGCCACAAGACTTTGAGCGCTCAGAAAAAATTACCATGACCGGCTTCGCTACAGATTCGGGATTTGTTGCACGAACCATACTGATGAAATGTCCATCAAAATACAATGAACAACAACACATCAACCAAGATACATTAACAAGCCTTACCTACTAATTATGGAATTTATTGGGGAACATACATTTATTGGTCATTTAGGAAATGCATTTACAAGCGTTGCGTTTGCAGCCGCTTTTCTTGCTGCCTATTCTTTTTACAAAAGTTCATGCAACGAAACTTTAAAAAGAATTTGGTTGCCAGTAGCAAGAGGTTCCTTCTATATGCATGGTACAGCTATTATTGGTGTAATTACCTGTATGTTCGTAATGATCTACAACCATTACTTTGAATACCAATACGTGTGGCAACACTCTTCTCTAGAATTGCCTACTCATTATATGATTTCTTGTTTTTGGGAAGGGCAAGAAGGAAGTTTTCTGTTGTGGATATTTTGGAATATTATACTCGGAGTTTTATTAATAAAGAGTGCGAAATCATGGGAATCTAGCGTTCTCACAATTGTATCGATCATACAAGTATTTCTGGTTTCAATGATCCTTGGCATCTATGTATTTGGTTTAAAGATCGGAAGTAGTCCATTTGACTTAATTAGAAACCTAGAAGAAAATATAGGATTGCCTTGGACCGAAATGGCAAACTACCTTCAAGTAGTCCCTCAATTTTTAGATGGTAGAGGCTTGAATCCTCTTTTGCAAAATTATTGGATGGTTATTCATCCTCCAGTATTGTTTTTAGGATTCTCACTAACCATGATTCCATTTACTTATGTTATTGCGGCGTTATGGAAAAAGAACTATACAAAATGGGTTAAAGAAGCGCTGCCTTGGACTTATGCAGCAATTATGGTATTGGGTACGGGTATTCTTATGGGAGGAGCCTGGGCTTATGAAGCGCTATCTTTTGGAGGGTTTTGGGCTTGGGATCCGGTTGAAAACTCATCGTTAGTTCCATGGATAATTTTGGTTGCAGCTGCTCATTTAATGCTCGTATACAAAAATAAAAAAGTTGCTTTACCCACAACAATGGCGATGACATTGCTGGCTTTTATTTTAATCATTTATTCTACCTATTTAACACGAAGTGGTATACTGGGAGACACCTCTGTGCATGCCTTTGCTGGCGGCCTTGCCAGTCAACTATTGGTGTATTTACTAACATTCACTTTCACTACGATCGTTCTGTTTGTTGTACGTTACAAAAACTTACCCAAAGATCATAAAGATGATAAAGTAAGTTCAAGAGAATTTTGGTTATTTATTGCCTCAATGGTTTTGTTTATCTCGGCATTTCAAATTACATGGTTCACATCATTACCCGTAATTAACAAAATTTTTGGCACACAAATGGCGCCTCCTTTAGATGCTATTGCTTTGTACAACTCATGGCAAACACCTTTGGCATTACTTATAGTAATCTTAATGGCTGTTACCCAATACTTGTCTTACACAAAAACAAATTTCAAAAAGTTTTTCAAACAAATTAGCTTTAGTTTATTGCTTTCAGCAGTACTCTCTTTATTCATAGCATACACTGTAAATATGTGGCACATTTTGTACTTCTCTTTATTGTGGGCTACAGTTTTTGCCGCACTGTCAAACTTTGAGTATTGGCGAAAAATTTTAAAAGGTACATGGGAACATTCTGGAGCATCTGTAGCTCATATAGGATTTGCGCTCGTAATAATGGGAGCTTTATTGAGTAATGCAAATAAAAACATCATATCTAGTAATAAAGGGTTTATTGCAAAAGATTTTCCGAGTAATGAAAATGTACTACTTGAAAAAGGAGATACAACTCTAATGGGGAATTATTATGTCCATTATAAATCGGATACTTTACTGGGAATTAACAAAACGTATGAAGTAGAATATTTCAGTTTAAAAGAAGAAGGTGGATTTAACTATGAATTTACGCTTAACCCATTTATTCAATTAAACGAAATTATGGGTAATGTAGCAGAACCTGCTACTAAACACTTTGCTTTATACGACGTTTACACTCACCTAACCTACGCCGACACAGATGTTCATGATGAAAGCAACCCTTACCATCACGAGAGTTTAATTAATATAAAACAAGGAGACTCTGTAATTTACAATCAACACTTCTTGTACCTAGACAGTTTGATGGTAAACGCTAATACAGATTTACAAAGTGAAAATGCACTGGATGTTATGTTGATTGCAAAATTAAGAATGCAAAATATGCAAGGTGAATTTAGCGCAACACAATCTATTTATGCTGTTAAGAATAATGCGGCACAGTCGTTTCCGGGTTTTATAGATGATAAAGGATTAAAATACAAGTTTGTGTTTGACCAGGTGAATCCTGAAGCGGGAAGTATTCAAATAAAAGCCTACGAACACATAGACAATGAAAAGCCATTTATTGTGATGAAGGCAATTATTTTTCCTTACATTAATGTATTGTGGATTGGAATGATATTGATGGCTATAGGAACTTTTATAGCAATGATACAGTTGTTTAAAAATAAGAAAACACTAGAATCTTGAGTGGCCTAAAACTAAAAATAGTTCTTATTGGAGCAGGAAATGTAGCCTGGCATTTGGGGAAAGAGCTTCAGAAAAATGACCAAGAAATAGTACAGGTTTACAATCGTTCTGTGGAGCCTGCACTTGTTTTATCTAGAAGATTAAAATGTGATTTTACCACACGCTTTGACGAGATCTATACGGAAGCTGATCTTTACATTTTGGCAGTAAAAGATTCAGCGATCGAGAAGGTTTCAAAAGAATTAAAACTGAATAACAAATTAGTTGTACATACCTCAGGAGCCATAAATCAAACATGCATAAAACACGATAGAATTGGTGTTTTCTACCCACTTCAAACATTTTCAAAAGAAAAGAAACTTAATTTTAAAACCATCCCTTTTTGTATAGAAGCAGCAAAAAGTGAAGATTACAATACTCTAATGCGATTGGCTACACTTCTTAGCCCAATGGTTTACAATATAAATTCACACCAACGTAAGGTATTACACGTAGCAGCTGTATTTGCTTGTAATTTTAGCAATTTAATGTATATGATGGCAGACGATATTTTACAAAAGGAAAATATACCCTTAGATATATTAAAGCCTTTGATAAAAGAAACAGCTTCTAAAATCAAAAATCATTCACCAAGTAAAGTTCAAACAGGTCCTGCCGTTAGAAAAGATAAATCTACTTTAAAAACACATTTGGATTACCTAGAGAAAGGAAAACACTTTGATGTTTATCAAATTCTAACAGAAACCATAAAAGCCAAAAACAACGATGAATTATAAAACAAAATTAAAAGAAATTAAAGCATTTATTTTTGACTGTGATGGTGTTTTAACGGATGGTTGCGTTACGCTAATGCCCAATGGTGAACAAGTGAGGACTATGAATACAAGAGATGGCTATGCACTTCAATTGGCGGTTAAAAAAGGCTATGTTGTTGCTGTAATTTCTGGAGGTAGTTCTGCTGCTGTAAAAACACGAATGACCAAACTTGGTGTGCACGATGTTTATTTAGGTTGTCATGATAAAGTAAGTGCTCTAAAGGAACTTATGCGCATATATGATTTAAAAGCGGAACACATACTTTACATGGGCGATGATTTACCGGATTACGAAGTGATGCAAGAAATTGGGTTAGCAGCTTGTCCAGACAATGCGGTTCAAGAAATAAAAAACATATCTGATTATATTTCTCACAAAAAAGGTGGCGAAGGTTGTGTGAGAGATGTCATACAACAAACCATGAAACTACATGGAAAATGGATGCTTGATTCGAGTACTACTTCCGTTTAAATTAAAGTTAATCTTAAAAAAAAGCCTCTTAAAATTAAGAGGCTTTTTTTAATGAAATAATTTACTGAATTGCAGTAATTTGCTCTTCTATCGCTTTTATTTTTGCTTCAGCGTCAGCTTGCTTTTTTCGTTCGATAACAATCACTTGCTCGGGTGCGTTGCTCACAAACCTTTCATTGCTCAGCTTTTTCATTACAGAATTTAAGAAACCTTGGGTGTACTTTAGCTCCTGCTTTAAGGTAGCTATTTCTTCTTCTATGTTTACTGCTCCAGCTAAAGGGATGTAATATTCATTAGATTTAACTCTAAAAGACAAAGCACCATCAACTTTTTCATCAACATAAGTAAGCGAACTCAGATTTCCAAGTTTGGTAATCACCGAATCAAAAGACTTGTCTGTATCCTCATTAAGTTTTACAAAAAGCGCAACCTGATCTTTATTCGCAATGTTTTTTTCGTTTCGAATGGTTCTAATACCAGAAATTACTTCAGCAGCGATGGCTTCATTAGCTAAAAGAATCGTGTCAATCTTATTCGCTAATGGCCATGGGGTAACAATCAAACGATTCTTCACATCTCTGTTAGCTATTAAAGACCAAATTTCTTCAGAAATGAAAGGCATAAATGGATGTAACAACTTTAATAATTCTTCAAAATAAGCAAGCGTTGTAGCTAAGGTGGTTTTATCAATTGGTTTTTGGTAAGCTGGTTTAATCATTTCTAAATAAGAAGAACAGAAATCGTCCCAAACCAATTTATAGACACTCATTAAAACTTCAGAAATACGAAACTTGTCGTAATTTTCATTTATTGAAGTAATGGTTTCGCTTAATTTAGAGTCAAACCATTCAATCGCAATTTTACTAGAGTCTGGTTGTTCAATAGCTGCTACCTCCCACCCTTTTACTAAGCGGAAAGCGTTCCATATTTTATTAGAAAAATTTCGACCTTGTTCGCACAAACCTTTATCAAATGGTAAATCATTACCCGCTGGAGAGCAAAATAACATTCCCACACGAACACCATCAGCTCCGTAAAGTTTCATTAAATCAATTGGATCAGGAGAGTTTCCTAGGGATTTTGACATTTTACGTCCTTGCTTATCACGAACAATTCCTGTTAAATAAACATTGTCAAATGGTTTTGCGCCCCGGTACTCATACCCCATTAAAATCATACGTGCCACCCAAAAAAACAATATTTCTGGAGCTGTAACTAAATCATTGGTTGGGTAATAATAATTAATCTCTTCGTTTTCTGGCTCCATAATTCCATTAAAAACGGAAATAGGCCATAAAGAGGATGAAAACCAAGTATCCAATACATCCTCGTCTTGCTTTAAGTCTGCTGCAGTTAAAGCATCATTTTTTGTAGCAACTTTAGCAAGCTCTACAGCTTCGGTAATGGTTTTAGCAACAACAAAATCGTTTAAGCCATCGCCGTAAAAGTAGGCCGGTATTTGATGTCCCCACCATAACTGTCTTGAAATACACCAATCGTGCACATTTTCCATCCAGTGGCGGTAGGTATTTTTAAACTTAGCCGGAACCAATTGAACATCATCATTCATTACAGCTTTTAATGCCGGATCTGTAAGATTTTCCATCTTAACAAACCATTGTACAGATACCTTAGGTTCTATAACCGCATCAGTCCGTTCAGAGCAACCCACTTTTGTGAGGTAATCATCTACTTTTACAAGAACACCTAAGCTGTCTAATTCTTTTGCAATTTCTTTACGAACAACAAAACGATCTTTGCCTTGGTAATGTAAACCATGCGCGTTTAAAGTAGCATCGTCGTTTAGTACATCTATTACAGGTAAGCCGTGTTTCTCTCCAATTACTTTGTCATTTTGATCGTGTGCAGGTGTTATTTTCAAACAACCTGTTCCGAACTCAACATCTACGTAATCATCCTCAATAACTGGTATAACTCTACCTGAAATAGGCACAACAACCTTACGACCTTTCAAGTGCGAAAATCTGTCGTCATTTGGGTTAATACAAATTGCAGTATCACCTAAAATTGTTTCAGGACGAGTAGTTGCAATGGTTACAAACTCATCTGAATCCTCAACTTTATACTTAACATAATACAATTTAGAATTAACTTCTTTATGAATTACTTCTTCATCAGAAACAGTTGTTTTGGCCTGAGGATCCCAGTTTACCATACGGAACCCACGGTAAATCAATCCCTTCTTGTAAAGGTCTACAAAAACTTCTAAAACTGATGCAGAGAGTTTATCATCCATGGTAAACGATGTCCTATCCCAATCACAAGAGGCACCTAATTTTTTTAATTGATCTAATATAATTCCACCGTGCTTTTCTTTCCATACCCAGGCATGTTTTAGAAATTCTTCACGAGTTAAATCATCTTTAGAAATACCTTCTTCCTTTAACTTATTTACAACCTTAGCTTCCGTTGCAATAGAGGCATGATCTGTTCCAGGAACCCAACATGCGTTTTTACCCAACATGCGCGCTCTCCTAACCAACACGTCTTGCAATGTGTTGTTAAGCATATGCCCCATGTGTAATACTCCTGTAACATTTGGAGGAGGTATTACAATCGTATAAGATTCTCTTTCATCAGGAGTGGATTTAAAATAATCATTTTGCATCCAGTATTCATACCACTTATCTTCGACTTCTAAAGGATTGTATTTTTTAGGGATTTCCATGAATTGCCTATGTTTCTTAATTAAGGTTCGCAAATTTATGAATTTTGGACTTGTTTAAAGTAAAGATGAAAAATAAAAATGTAAATGATTGTAAATACTCAATTCTAATGTTCAAAACTAATGGAAATGTGATTGTCAAAAATAGCTGTGGTTTCATTAGAATAGAAACTGCCCTAAAAAGCCTAAAAAACAATACAGCAATAGATGAATTACCTCTCTATTTATTTCAAATTAGAAGTAAAAATAAAATGTGTATATCATAGTGAATAAAAGCTCTTGTGAAAACCTGTAACTCCTCTGATTTTAGTTATTTTTGAAACACTAACACTTTACTATGGCAATTAAGAAAAAACCAAAATATCCTCAATTCGGATTAGACTTTAAAAACAAAACATTTCATGTTGTTTTAGGTTTAATTATGATTTGTGTTTCTATAGTTCTCTTTTTAGCCTTTGTTTCTTTTATGTTTAATTGGAAACAGGATTTTGATTTGGTACAACTAGAGTCTACAAAGTTACTTACCGATACCTCAATCACAGTAACTAATTTATTGGGTAAAATTGGTGCAAGTCTAGGCCACTTTTTCATATATAGTAATTTTGGAATTGCCAGTTTACTCATTCCATTTTACTTATTTATTAGTGGAATACAATACCTTACGAAGGAGCATGTTTTAAATCTGAGAAGACTTTTTATGAATTCTTTTTTCCTTTGTCTATGGGTAAGTGCAACCTTAGGTATGGTATTCAGTAACTCATCTATTATTGGAGGATATAACGGCTTAACAGTCTCTTCTTTTTTATCTAGTATACTAGGATCTACAGGAGCCTCGTTAATTCTTATTTTTTCAATTCTCGTTTTTTTAGGCATCTATTACCGCTGGACTCCCGAAAAAATTACGAATTTTTTCTCGTCATTCTTTTTATTTTTCACACCAAACAAATCCAAAGATACAGAGGAAGAGGATCTTATAAGTTCTTACAAATCGCCACTAAAAGATGAGGAAGAAATCCTAAAAGGAGAATCCGATGATTTACTTATTTATAATGAAGACATCATTGCAGTTGAAGAACAGCAAGAAGAAAAAAATCAATTACTTGAAGAAGAACTCATTTTAAATCCTGTAAAACCAAGTAAAACTTTGGATTTAGCTCCTGAGGATGTTGAGTTATCTGTTGAGCTAAAAGAAGAAGAAATTTTAAGTGATAAAGAAGTTAACAAAGCCTTGGACGAATTTGGAGAGTACGACCCTAAACTAGATTTAGGTAGATACAAGCACCCAACTATTGACTTAATGATAGAGTACCCAAACTCTGAGGTTACAGTAAACAAAGAAGAACTAGAAGCCAATAAAAACCAAATTGTTGAAACGCTTAACAATTATAAAATTGAAATTTCTAAAATTAAGGCTACTGTGGGGCCAACAGTTACTCTTTATGAAATTATTCCTGCTCCTGGAGTACGTATTTCAAAAATAAAAGGGTTGGAAAATGATATTGCTTTAAGCTTAGCCGCTTTAGGGATTAGAATTATTGCGCCATTACCAGGTAAGGGTACAATAGGAATTGAAGTTCCCAACAGTAAGCCAAGTATTGTTTCGATGAAATCTATTTTAGCATCAGAAAAGTTTCAACATGCAGATTATGAACTTCCAATAGGCTTGGGAAAAACAATAGCTAATGAAACGTATGTAGCCGACTTAGCAAAAATGCCTCACCT
>Ga0209533_1002273_pt1 | contig 17531 bp, 16 predicted proteins | sample COG_04_FD_184748 | JGI IMG/M metagenome (GOLD analysis project Ga0209533, IMG submission 184748) | Pelagic Microbial community sample from North Sea - COGITO 998_met_04 (SPAdes) (version 2) | ecosystem: Environmental > Aquatic > Marine > Neritic zone/Coastal water | place: Helgoland, sampling...
ATGGCAGGTGGGCATGATAATGAAAGTAAGACTTGAAGCAATGAAGAAACACAAAAAAACTAGATATCCTAATGCGAAAAATGTTACGGCTAGATACAAGTTGGCAAATAAGTATTTTACACCTTTGGACATTTTAAACGCCGATTTTTATTAAATTATTTTTATAAAAATAGTGTAAATATGTAAAATTGAAATGCTTTTCTAATTTATAATAATATGCATCTTTCGAACAATCATCAAAACCTTACTAACTATGGAGCCAATAAAATTTTCAAAATGGGGAGGACCAACTGGAATTGAAAAATATATAATAGAACAAACTGGTTGTAAGCCTTATAGTGGTGCTGGAATTAATCCAAGAGTTGATAAAAAAACAACATTATTAAAATCAGTGGATGATACATATTATTATGATGATGATATGAGTGATATATATAATCCAAAATATACATTATTTGGACATAATGGAGACCAAGACGAAAATGAAAAAAGGTTTAACGAACCTTTGTTAAATAAAAACAAAACCGAACATATTTATTTGTATAGAGTTGTTAAGAAAAATGGAAAAAAAACCGAATATTTATGGTATGGAAAATATGAAATTGTTGGAACAAATAATAAACTTCATCAGGGTAAGGATAAAATGATAAGAACAATTATGGTTTTATCATTGAAACGATTGTAATAATCGGCGTTTTAAATGTTAAAAGGTGTAAAAAGCTGGGAAAAAGGTCAAAGGAATTGGCAACAAAAAGAAGGACAAGAAAATATAAACATTAGACGGTTATCTAGTGTTCGTATAAATATTATTCATTTTTAATAATATTTATATAATTTTGTAAAAGCAATACATTAGGTAATGTGTTAATGTTTATATTTTTTAGTTCTGTTTTTCTTGGATTTTCTAGTCTTGGATTTTCTAGTCTTTCTTCGCTTGTGAGATTTATTTTGTTTTTCTTTGTTTTTCTTTTTTCTTTTACCACCTTCTCCAAGATACTCTCGTACTTCTCTTGACAAGTCAGAATTAGCGACTACATTTAAATATTTATTATTATCTTTAGTTCTCGATACTCCATTACTCCTCATGTCTTGTCTTAACTCATTCACTGCAGTTGAAAATGGTCTTAATAAACGAATTATTTCTTTATGTTCAGTACCCTTTGCAATATCTATTGCAGTACGACCATTGTTATCTTTTATATTTGATGTGTCTGCCTTATGCCTTAGAAGTTCCTTCGCTAGTTCTACATTACGTTTTTCTATAGCCAGCATTAAAGGAGTTTTTCCCGTTAGTTCATCTTTTATATTTGGGTCTGCTCCGTTATTCAGTAACTCAGTTATTACTCCTTTGCTATCGTTTTCCATTGCAATGAAAAGAACATCGCCCAACCAACGCATAAAATATATGTTATTCCTAACAGAATAGAACGTATTTATCAGATATTTTGCCATTATGTTATAACCTCTCGAAATGCACCATTTCAAATGACTTATACGACGCTCTAGTATATCACGAATGTTACTGCCACTAGGGCGACCTTTTCCTAATGGAGGGGGCGTCCTTATTTCTTCATCTGTAATAGCTATTAGTGTTTTCCAATCTTCCGGAACGTTATTATTACGTAGACCCCAAAGGTTCAGTTGAAATGTTTTATCCCAACGATTTTCGTCTATATATTTTACAAGAGTTTTTTGAAAATTATCTACATTTTTCATAGTATGTTCTCTTCCAAAATAATTTGCAATACCTTTAATACTCTTAGTGATACTAGCAGGGCATACTGTTGGTTTTGGGTATGGTTGATCATATCCTGTTGTAAATTGTGCCATCTTATATATTATTACATAGTATTCTAAAATATTCAATGGTATAAATTGATTAATAATTTATAGTTTGGTGTTTGTTAATAAGACATTTTTGAGTAAGTTAACTTACGGAAATAACCTAAAAACTTCTATAGTACACCAAACTATGACTACCGATAACTACGAGTTTAGAATATTCGATTTTCACATTTACAATAAGATAGAAGAGGTAGATAGTGAAGATGATGAAAATAATAAATATAAACCACCTCCTCAAAAAACATTTACTGTTCAAATGTTTGGAAAAAACGTTGATGGAAAGTCATGTTCTATTACGGTATGTGATTTTAAACCATTCTTCTACGTAAAAGTTGGGGACAAATGGGGAGAAAGGGAAAAGACGATGTTTGTAACACATTTGAAAAAGAAGGTAGGAAAATATCATGAAAATAATATTGTCAGTGTCAAGATAGTGCATCACAAAAAGCTCTATGGATTTGATGCTGGAAAGAAGAATACATTCTTGTTGATCAAGTTTGAAAATATTCAGGCAATGAATAAGGCAAAGAATGTGTGGTTCGATGAAGATCGCAGGCTTCTGGCAGACGGATATCACGTGTCAATAAATGGAAAACCGTGTAAAACTGAGATATTTGAATCGTTTATTCCTCCACTTCTAAGGTTCTTTCATATCTCTAACATGAGCCCGTCTGGTTGGGTAGGTCTTCCTAAGAATAAGACGCTTTGTGTTTCAGAATGCGAAAAGACTACCCATTGTGACTACGAGTTCGAGTTGTTGTTTCGCGATATTATTCCACTACGAGACAAGGAAGATCGCGTTCCACTCAAGATTATGAGTTTTGATATTGAAGCAAGTAGTAGTCATGGCGACTTTCCTGTTCCTATCAAAACATACAAGAAACTGGCAACAAATATTATCGATGTGCAAAACAAGATTGACATTGATCTTGATCCAGAAGAAATTATCCGTTATTCGATATTGCACGGATTTGGTATGTTGAACCATAAAACTGTAGATTATGACGATGACGATGATAAAACATTGATTGTAGACTTATTTAAACTACATGTCGATACAGTATATCCCAAAAAGATGCCTACTCTTAAAAAGGTAGAAAACGCAGTTAAAAATATTATGTCGCATAGTATTGAAAATGTTAACCACGTTCCGCTTAGTTCTGAACATACACTCATGCAAGCATTTGAAAATGCGAATAATAGCATGAATGATGCTGATACTGGAAATGCAAGTTATCTGAATGAAGAAAGAGATGATGATGATGATGATGATACAAGTAAAAAGTCTGGCATAAAAACGATCTCATTAAAAGGATCTGGACAACGACTTGCAACGAGTAGTGTAAATAAGACAAGTGTTTCTGAATTAATCAAATCGAAATCTACAACAAGAGAATTAAAGATCAATCATCTTACTGAGATATTTGGTTCATATCTTCCTCCAGTAGAAGGAGATAAAGTGACTTTCATTGGATCGACATTCTTGACATACGGAGAAAAGAAACCTAATTATAATCATTGTATAGTGTTAGATACATGTGATGATCTTGGTATTGAAAACACAGACATAGAAACATATCAAACAGAAAAGCAAGTATTACTTGCATGGCGAGAGTTAGTAGTTCGCGAAAATCCAGACATTATTATTGGTTATAACATATTTGGTTTTGATTATAACTTTATGTTCCTACGCGCACAAGAGACTGGTTGTGCGGCAAAGTTTATTGAAATATCCAAACTTAAAGATCACGTGTGTGGTTCGCTTGATGAAAACACTGGAAAATACGATATTGAACATAGCAGTATTACGTTAGCAAGCGGAACGCATGATCTTGGATATATCAAGATGCCTGGGCGTATTCAACTAGATTTGTATAATCATTTTCGAAGAGAAGAAAATCTTGTTTCGTATAAGTTAGATTACGTTGCTGGGCACTTTATTGGAGATTATGTAATCAACCTGCAACATAGTGAAGAAGGTGCTGATGTAGAGACAAGGATTGTAACTAAAAATATGACAGGATTGCTTGTTGGAAGCTATGTACATTTTGAAGAAATCGGACATTCCACAGACTATTACAACGCAGGAGCGAAGTTTATTGTAACCTCTATAGATCCCGAAACTAAAAGTTTCACATTATCTGCAAAGATTGATCCAGATATGTCAAAAAAAGTGAGATGGGCTCTGGCAAAAGACGATGTTACTCCAAAGGATATCTTTCGGTTGACCCAAGGAGATGCAAAAGACCGATCGATTGTTGCAAAATATTGTATTCAGGATTGTAACTTGGTTCAATACCTGTTAAACAAAGTTGATGCCATCACGGGTCTTGTAGAGATGGCAAATATTTGCAGTGTTCCAATAAGTTTCCTTATCTTAAGGGGGCAGGGCATTAAACTAACAAGTTATGTCGGCAAAAAGTGTCGCGAAAATGGCACTCTTATTCCAGATATTGCAAAAAAACTGAACGACGATGGTTATGAAGGAGCGATTGTTCTTGATCCGAAGAGTGACTTATATCTAGATAATCCTGTTGCATGCGTAGACTATGCGTCACTGTATCCGTCGTCGATGATTAGTGAAAACTTATCACATGATAGTAAGGTGTGGACAAAGGAATATGATCTAGACGATAAACTAGTTATGGTAACTGGTGAAACTAGTGAAAGTGATAAGTCTACATTTATTTACGACAATCTTCCGGGATACGAATATGTAGATGTGACATATGATACATATAAGTATGTCAAAAAGAACCCAAGCTCTGCAGCAGTGAAGGTAAAAAAAGGATACAAGATATGCAGGTTTGCACAGTTCCCCGAAGGAAAGGGAATTATGCCATCAATTCTACAAGAGTTGTTGAAAGCTCGCAAGTCAACCCGTAAACTTATTCCTCAGCAAACAGATGACTTTATGAAGAATGTACTCGACAAGCGTCAGCTTGCATATAAGGTTACTGCTAATTCTTTGTATGGACAATGTGGTGCGAAAACAAGCACCTTTTACGAAAAAGATATCGCAGCATCAACGACTGCAATTGGCAGAAAGTTGTTAACTTATGCAAAGCGTCTTATTGAAGAAGTTTATGGTGATGCTGTCATGGATACAATGAAGTACGGCAAGGTTCGCACCAAAGCAGAGTATGTGTACGGGGACACTGATTCTGTATTCTTTACATTCAATCTTGAAGAGTTAGACGGAACCCCCATCCGTGGAAAGAAGGCATTAGAGCTGACAATTGAACTTGCCAAGAAGGCGGGTGAAATGGCAACCAAGTTCTTAAAGAAGCCACACGATTTGGAGTATGAAAAGACGTTTATGCCATTCTGTCTTTTAAGCAAGAAGCGGTATGTGGGCATGTTGTATGAAGAAGATCCAAATAACGGTAACCGCAAAGAGATGGGAATTGTATTAAAGCGGCGAGATAATGCACCGATTGTAAAGGATATATATGGTGGCATCATTGACATTCTTATGAAGGAACAAGACATAAAGAAGGCAATCGATTTCCTCCAGTCATCGATCCAAAATCTAGTGGATGAAAAATATTCCATGGACAAGTTAATCATAAGTAAGTCTATTCGATCAGATTATAAAAATCCTCAGCAGATCGCACATAAGGTTCTCGCCGACAGGATCACCGCTCGAGATCCTGGAAACAAACCTGCGTCTGGAGATCGCATTCCATATGTATATATCCACAACCCTAAAAAGACGGCTCTTCAAGGAGATAAAATAGAAACACCCACATTTATTGTCGAGAATAAGATAAAAATAGACTACGCGTTTTATATTACAAATCAAGTAATGAAACCAGTGCAGCAAGTGTTTGCTCTCGTTCTAGAAAAGATATGGCAGATGCAAGGAAAATCAAGCAAGATTGCAAGATTTAAAAGTGATATTAAAAAGTTGGAAAGAGATACTGATCCAGCAAAGTTTGAAGACAGATTAGAGTCATTAAAAAATAAAGAAGTAAAGGCTCTTCTGTTTGACAAATATATTAACAAAGCAAACATTCAAAAACAGGGTATGCGAGAGTTGTCATCCTTCTTTGGAAAGTAGTTAGATAGCTGTACGCGACAATGTATGCGACAATAGTGTAAATGATGTATTTTTTTTTACACAATAAAATACATGATTTGAATATTTATAAATAATATAGACATAACTCGTTTATATTATGTAAAGATGAGTGAAGACAAAATCAAGATTTATCATATAACATCTGACTGTAAAAAGTCCACGTATCAAACAGAACAATGGAATAATACATTATCTAATGGAAAACATGTTTGTTTTGAAATAACAAATTACTTTTATTGGGGCACATTTGAAATTGAATTAAGAGCCAAGGAAAAAGAAGAAATATTGAAAAAAAATAGTATTATATTGAATGATTATGCGGGGATGTCGGTAGAAAGTTTGGATGATGGATGTGATTGTTCAAATAAAATTTGCAATAAAGAGAGTTTTACATCAGAAGAATTGAAAGAAATACATCGACTTCTTTATTTAGACCCAGACGACGAAGACTCTTACACAAATGACTGCGACGATGATGTCGATGAAGATGTATTAGAACAAAATGGGTGGTCAATGGACGATACGCTTTATGGGATCAATAGTAGCTGTGAACTGGAGTGTATAAGCGGTGATGATGAAGCTGCAGTTCCCGTTGTAGATATGTTCTGCATGTAAATGTCCAAAGGTGTACACCTAAAATAGCTATTCTTTTGATACGTTTTCACTATTATCGGGCTCTTTGACTGCTATTTGAGTTTCAGTTGGATTGGATAGATTTTCAAACTTTGTTTCAAGTTCTACTATCTTGTCGGTGAGTTGAGTTACTTTTTTAGACAAGATATTTGTTTTATTTCTAAACACAATAACCATATCATGTAAGTGTTTAATTTCACGTTTGTTGATGTCAGTTGTTGGTGCACTGGTGGGTTCACTGGTGGGTGCGTTTTTAACTAACATAACTGGAACGTCTTCATTATTTGAGTTTTTTTTCATCACAACAGAATTATTTGAATTACTATCGTTACTAATTAGGTCATTTTTGTTTGTATGTTTATCTTTGTTTGTCTGAGGAGGAGGGCGATCAAATATAGTTGGTTCAGGTATAAGACCCTTGGGTGGCTCTTTCAAGTTTAACCATTTCAATGCTTTCGTTGGATCAGCGGCTGTTTTTTCCGAAATTTCTACCTCTTGGGTTTTTCTTTCCTCGCTGGTATTTGTAATCTGTTGAGTAAGTTCAACATCTTTAATAGGAGCGTCTCTCTTCTTCTCAGAAAAATCAATACCTTCGGGTACCTCAGTCTTTCTATATACGTCAAAATCGGTTTGTATTTTTTGATATCTATTTTCAAACTCGCTTAGTCGTTCATTTTTAATTTCTTCGATAGTGATAGCATTTTTTCCTAGATCAGAACTACTATCAATGGATAATTTTGCAGCAGATACATCGTTACCTCCTTGATTGATATTATCGTTATTCGCACGGCTATCATCTAGGTTGGGAGACTGAAATCCTTTTATAAAATAACCTATAAACTTTTTATTGAAGTTGACAATATTTGATGTGTTGTAAATATTGTCTTCCACAAATATGCGAACATGTTGAAGATAGTATGATCTTAGTTTTTGTTTACCTTCGCTGCCATTTGTTTCTATACTTGTTTTAAATGCTGGATTATTAACAATTATATTCCATACTAATTCTATGTTGTCTTCCTTTACAAAAGCGTTTGTTGTTTTATTGTTTGATATCATATCTATTAGTGTTGTCATAATATAGTATATAATTTATATAATTTATTATATATTACTCATAGATGCATTTATATATTATTACAACGATTCATTAAAATACACCTTTCGAAACTTTTGAACACATTTATCTGTTATAACACGCGTTTTAAAATACTCTGCGTTGTGTTTATCCTCTAACATATGAATAATAAAATATAATGAATAAACACCACATTCTGTGTCATCCATCTGGTGTTCATGTGGATGGTTCTCATCATAGCTAAAGTTTACCTGTTCTTTGTCTGGTAGATGAAGGCCTTGTCGCTTTATCATATCAACAAACTTTTTTATTTGTTTCGGGATTGTCTTTCCAACACTATCAAAAAAGAATATGGTTTGCTTTTTAATATTTATGAAAAGAGAGACCCAATGTGACCCACCCTTGTAATGTGGATCTAGATTGAAAATAACCCCCACCTTTGTTTTCCCTCGTTTTATTTGATCACTTAAATCAAAGTGGCATAGTTCTTCCCACACACACTCTCCGTACATTTTATGGGTATCATAGTCAATGGGTGATGGTCCTATAAACTCGAAGCATTTATATTTTTTTTCATATTGTTTCATTACGGAAATTATATCATTACTAGATAGCCATTCGGTCGGGTTCTTTTTCCACTTTTCAGGAGACGCAGGAGCAAAAGCTACACTAAGTTCGTTACCAAGTCCTTTCTTTGCAAACTTTTGCTTTAACCAACACGATTCTTTATTACATACATTTTGTAGTTTCTTTTTCAGTTGGCTCCATGTCTTTTTAATATTTCCATTCTTAATTAGATTATCTGGGTGACGCTTATTCCATAGTGTTTTAAGTTTACATATCGATTCGTCTCTTATACATGTATACTTTTTACTGTTTCCCTCTGGGCCACATTGTAACTTTTTCAGAGTTTTAGATTTTGACGAACGCGATCTTTTCTTGGATTTTGATTGAGAGTTATTTTTCTTATTTTTTCTAGTCCTTGCCATTATACTACAAAAAGATTTTCTTTTGTAGTTCAATAATACCTAATCTACTATACTTTTGATGAATAATTATATATCACTATCTTTTATATCTTGTCTGGTATGATTATTAAATACTCCTTTACTCGTATTTGTCATATTTGGATTAAACATATTAAATCTCTCTTCATTGAAAAGTAAAGGGTGTGATTGAACATCCGGTTTTGATTCATGAGCAAATGATCTTAATGTATATAAGTCACTTGAGCTTCCTGGCACGTATGTTGCTTGGGGACATGATTGTAATGCAAAAAACTGATTTCTCATATCAGATTCAACATCGATATTTCCTGAAAATCCACTCCATGGAGCATTCGCATTCGCAGGAAAAAAAGTTGAATGTGGGCTATACTGGGGAACTTTTTGTAATGGAACAGTGCTTGAGGGGGGTGCTGTGCTAGTCATAAGTTTTGTGAACTTTGTTTGAGTTGGTCGAAGAGAGAAATAAGGTTGAAGCGTATTAGATGGAAGATTTCGATCATATACTCTCTCATTTGTCTGATTGTTTATTTCAGAAACAGTTTGAGTGTTCTCTGTATTCATATTAGTCTATATACATATTATATATATTTTTACAAGAGATTGTTACATAAAATAATAATCATTCACCTATACAATATTAAAGGGTTCACGTAATGTACTTTATACTCGCAATATACATGTGTGGCATCTTTTGTATTTTGAATAACAGCGATACTCCTGAATATGTTTCTGGCAATGATGAAACGATTAGGACGGCAATGAGCAGTCAGACACGAATAGATGAACATATTATTCAATGTTCATTTAAAAAAGGACAAGGTCGGGGGCCAGAAATGTCTAAACTGCTCAATGTTGACGAGAATGTTACCCTAGGATTTCACCGTCTTGCAATTAACGGGATTGATGAAGTATCAAATCAACCAATCGAACTAGATGGGGTATATCTTATCTGCAATGGTGAAATATACAACTATAAAGAACTGTATCAACTCATTCCAGGGTGCATCCCTAAAACAAACTCAGATTGTGAAGTAATACTTCATTTATATATTCGATATGGTATTGAACAGACACTTGATATGTTAGATGGAGTGTTTGCATTTGTTATTCTAGACAAAAGAACTCAAAATAATACAGACACCAACACATCTACAAAAAGAAACCGGTTAATTATTGCACGCGATCCTTATGGTGTTCGTCCTATGTATATGTTGTCTCCAAAATATCTTTCAAAAAAATCACAAGATAGAGCATTGAATACCCCACACTCGGAAATCCTGTCAAATACATATGCATTTGCTTCCGAAATGAAGAGTATTATTTCATTAAAAAATATTTTATATCATTCACAAATCTCGCAAGTTCGCCCTGGAACATATAGTGAGTTTATTGAAGAAAAATATCGATTGTCAGATACTTACTTCTGGACACCCTCTATAAATACAACAAATGTCAAATACACAAGACCAGGATTTAGAACGAACATGGTGCAGAAACCTATGATAGATTACCATCTAGAGGTAATAGACAATGTTCAATCTTATTTAAAAGACGCAGTTAGAAAAAGAACACTTGTCACCGATCGACCAGTTGCGTGTCTTCTTTCGGGAGGACTTGACAGTAGTCTCATCACCGCCTTAGTAAATGAGGTTCGCAAAACAGTGTTGAAAGTAGATACTCCTCTCGAAACTTATAGCATTGGCATTGAAGGTGCTGCCGATTTCTTTTATGCCAAAAAGGTGGCAGACTATCTGGGAACGAACCACACCGAGATTGTTCTCAGCGAACAAGATTTTTTTGATGCCATTCCAGAAGTAATTAAAACGATTGAAAGTTACGATACCACAACAGTAAGGGCATCAATCGGTAACTATTTGATTGGTAAATATATTTCTCAACATAGCGAAGCCAAGGTAATCTTTAATGGAGACGGATCTGACGAATTATGTGGTGGGTATTTATACATGCATGCGTGCACTGATCCCATCGAGTTTGACAAAGAATGTCGCCGATTAATTAATAACATCTACTCTTTTGACGTTCTTAGATCTGACAAGTGTATTTCTTCTCATGGTCTTGAGCCGAGAACACCATTTCTCGACAGATCGTGGGTGGACTATTACTTAAGTATTCATCCTAACGTAAGATGTCATTCAAATAAAGATCAGCCAGAGAAGTATCTTCTCCGAAAATCATTTTCATCGCCACATTGTATGTCATCGGAAGGAAAGCCTCTTCTACCAGATGAAATCTTGTGGCGAACAAAAGAGGCGTTCAGTGATGGAGTATCAAATACAGCCAGATCGCTTTTTGAAATTATCCAAGAAAAGATAGATAATACGCCATCTATCATGGAAAAAATTAATAGTGTTGACTGGTCGCAGGTAACCCATAATCCTCCAACTACGAACGAACAAAAATATTATAGATACATTTTTGAAAGTGAATATAAAAATTGTGGGGATATAATTCCGTTCTTTTGGATGCCAAAGTATGTCAACACGACAGACTCAAGTGCAAGAACTCTTGCTTTGTACAATACTGTTTCGGAAAATGCAAAAAATCTGAGCTAACCTACCACTAGAAAATTAGAGTATGATAATAAATACTCAATGTAATTGTCATGTGTTGACATAGAGTTTAATATAATAATAAGAAATCGAATTATTATATTACGATTATGCTAAAGCTTTTCATTTTGGATCTTCGATATCTGCAAATAAATCTAATGCATCTTGTTCGTTAATGTTATCGGAATAGGATGGGTTCACCCCAATCATATTCTCATCGTGACCATGTGCTAGTTTATGAAAATCTTCTTCTTCCGTGAAAAGATTTTTTCCGTCAATATTAAAAAGTTCCGTATCGTCAGAAGCATTCACTCCTGCCACGACGCGCGACGTGAGCTTAAAAGGAGAGTCGGTAATGTCGACATTGCTTTTACGAGATCGTTTCTTGGGATTTTCTGGATTTTCCTCATGTGAACGAATTGCCATTGAAGCTCTTTTTTTTTCGGACTTTAGATGTCTTAATTCCTTTCGGCGGGTGGCTTCTTCTTCTCTCCATTCTGTGTAGATACTTTTAATAGTTTCTTTATCCAACTCTTCAATCTCATTAATAGTATATTTAATAAATGCTCTGATAAGAGAACCTGTTGGATATCTATCGTCAAACTCAAGTTTTGCATGAAGTAGATTGCCTTTTTCAATGTTTTTCTCACTGAGTACTCCACCTAGTTGATTACTACGTTTACGAGTTGTTTTTCTTATTGTTTTTAATCCTTTCTTTGTCTTCTGTGTCTTCCGTGTCTTCCGCGTCTTCCGTGTTGTTTTCATATTATTTTTTCTTTTGGGTGCATATTTTTTGGCGGATTTCATGTATTTGAATTATTTACTGTGTGTAGTATATATACTAGACTGTGATAATAAATAAAATGAACAGTTATGAAACACAATACTATCTATTTGATATTGTAAATAATGTAATGTTAGGTCTTTTACTAATATCATATATTGGTGTTTCGAGCCTTGCTCCTAACTATCTAGAAATGTTACGCATGGTTGTCCAAATATATATTTCTTTATTTTTAATAGTAAGATTTAATCCTTACACTAAGCGTGCGAGTTTTAGTGATTTAGACCGAAAGGTCGCATACAGTGCGGGAATATTTATATTTACGAGCACTATCATTGCCAAATATGTTACATCAAAAATAAGTAAAAATACAGGCTTAAAGGAAAAAGAGACAGATTTACTTAAACAATACATAGGGTAATGGTAATGCCACATTCTTACATATCAATTGTTCTCATTATCTTTCGAACAACTTATATGCGATAAAGAAGGGCGGTTATATTCGTCTTGTTTTTTGTGCCGAAGCATCTCTGCTTCACGCACTCTTTTTGCTTCAAACACTCGGAGTTTTTCCATTCTTTTTTCTGCGACAAGAACTGTATTTTCATATCGTAAACGTTCGGGCATATTTGCTTGCTCAACTTTATAATCCATTATGTCTCGATGGTGTTGCACAATAAGTTCTTTATGTAATTTTTCTGGAACATGTGTTAGATCTAAATCCATGATACCATTATATCCCTTTACGATCATGATAGAATACTTCGTAATCTTTCAGAGATAACTAAATTATATTGATATTGCGGTGATGATATATAAGGATAAAAACGTCTAATATCTTTATAGAAGTATACTGCTGTATAGGTGTTCGATGATCCAGATGCGCGATCTTGTGCGTATATATAAGTATCGCTTGTACTAATAAAATATGATTTTGTATCGTTATTTTCAGTTTCTTCTATTTTGGCCTCTTGTAGAATATTGTCTACTAAAGGGTGATGAGACATACTATCATATTCACTATAGTTTAATATGATATTATGATTACATTATTAAAAATGTCAAATAAAAAAGATGGTAAATCCATCTATTTATTATTTATTTACTTACTTTAATTATTTACTTTACAGTTCAAAGAAGGGTATTTTTCATACAGCTTAAATATGGCTTGTTCTTTTAGCTTCGCCTCAATCATAATATCTATCTCGATTCCATATTTGTCGGGGATTTCCATTAAGTAATCGGGTATCACCTCAATGAAGTCACTGTGATGACCACATTTTCCTGCCCCCTGTTCACTAACGTGAAACTTTGGTTTGATACCTCGGCGTGTCCATGTTTCTAAGATATGCTGAATATAAGCAGCTGGGGGCTGGAATGTTTCTTTTGGATGGAGCTGACAATAGCAGTCATAATGATGAGTATCGAATACAACGGGGACGTTCACTCTATCTGATATCTCAAGGCAGTCCTCAATAGAGAAGCTCTTTTCGCAGTTTTCAAGAACTAATCTGCGTCGAATGTTCTCTGGCATATTCAAGTAGTTTTCACACCATCTATCCATTGTAGTTCGTTTGTCCTTGTAAGTTCCTCCTCCATGAATAACCATAACTGAGTCATTGCCCATTCCCATTAAATCTAGAACTTCTGCATGATAACCCAGATCAAGTTTTGTATTTTCAACAACCTTCTCGTTTGGACTTCCGATAACATTGTATTGACCAGGATGAAATGTAAGACGGTGTGAGAGAGATCGAGCCTTTTCTCCAACTTCGCGTAGTAAATCCTTAGCGAAATCAAATGTGTAATCTTCTGCTTTCGGATTTGATTTATGTGGAAATAGATCACTGCTTAGACGAAGAACACGAACACCATTTTCTTCATTCCAATCAATCATAGCAAGAATATCTTGCAGATTTTGTGTAATCTTTTCTTTTAAATGATCAACTCCTTTTGTTTCTAGAGTTTTTAAAATTACAGATCGCGACATGAAAACAGGAGGTTTTTTTTCACGAAGTTGAGTGTTAATGCAACAAAGCCCAAGTTGAATAGATTTCTTTTCACTTGACATAGTTATAATTACTTAAAAGTTTCTCAATATATATTATTACTGATCTAATCAGGAAATAGTTTTGTGCTACAGCTATATCCACCTTTTTAGTTTCAATTTATTTAACACATCGAACCTAGTATAAGTTAAATGTTATCTTCTATTCAACGCCGCATTTTCAATCGTATAAAAAAAATAATACCCCCAATCACTGAAACAGAGAAGATAGCATTAGATTGCGGGACTGTTTCCATGGATAGAGATCTCTTTTGTGGAAAGGTTAATCATAAAAAATACAAGTTTCCGCGTGTTACAAAAAGAGTTTTCTCAAAAGATACGCTATCAGAACTTGTAACTGAGTATCCCAACCAGCATATTTATCCAGGAAAAAATAACGAGTGTTCAAAATTACTGAACTATCTTGGAAAAAATGGATATTTTGCACTTGGAATAGATAAACAATATGGCGGGAACAAAACCTCTATTGAAGAAATGTCCGAAATACTAACCTATATTACCTCTGCAAATCCATCACTTGGCGTTGTTGTCATGGTTCCGAATTCGTTAGGCCCTGCTGAACTTATTAATGAATACGGAACATATTATCAAAAACAACGGTATTTGCCACAATTAGCACATGGAGAAAAAATACCGTGTTTCGGATTAACTGGGCCAAATAATGGATCGGACGCTACAGGAAAGATTGATGTTGGGAAGGTATGTATAAATGACATGGGTTCTGTAGTTATTCGCGTTGCATTAAACAAACGATATATTACTCTGGCACCCGTTGCAAATCTTATAGGACTAGCGTTTACAGTTGAAGATCCTGATAAATTATTAGGGAACAACACATCTGGTGTTACGGTTGCCCTTGTTGAACGAGGGCACCCAGGTCTTGAACAAGCGTATTACCATAATCCTCTTGATACTGGATTTCCGAATGGAACTATTCAAGGAACAATCGATATTAATATCTCTCAAGTAATCGGTGGAGAGGATAATATTGGAAATGGATGGAAAATGTTGATGGAATGTTTGGCGGCAGGAAGAGGCATATGTCTTCCAGCTACAGCGAATGCGTCATCAAAGGTTTCCACCCTAGCAATGTTATTGTATACGCAACATAGAGTTCAGTTTAAACGTCCTCTTATTGACATGGAAGGAATACAAAATAAACTAGCAGATATGATTTACAACACATGGATTATAAACACAAGTGTATACGTTACTAACAAAATTTTAGACACAGGTGAACGACCCTCCGTAATAAGTGCAATTATGAAAGAACAAACCACAGAAAGGGGAAGACAAGTTGTAAATGATGCAATGGATATTTATGGTGGATCAGGAATATGCAAGGGTCCAAACAATATGATAGAAAAGTTCTATAAAAATGTTCCCATTGGAGTAACTGTAGAGGGAAGCAATATTCTTACTCGCAACTTAATTATTTTTGGACAAGGTCTAAACAAGAGTCATCCTCATATTGCGAATATTCTTCAATCCATTACCGACAACAATATTGACAAGTTTAACACACATTTTGCTGAGATAGTTGAACACAGTGTGTCTCTTTATGTGAAATCATGGTGGGAGATGTTTACCAACCAGTCAGTCATTGATCGTCAAACAACCTATTTTGCATGCCTTGCAAATGTTGTTGCATTAAAAGGAGGATCATTAAAACGAGAACAAAGTATATCATGCGATATGGCGTGTATATTATCAAACCTGTATCTAGCACATAGCGTTCAAATCTATCATAAAAATGAAGGCGTAAGTAAAGTGTTAACTAACTGTGTTGTTGAAAAAATTGCAAACGAAAATATAGACTTATTTAACAGAGTAATTACAAACTTGCCATTTTATATGAAGTTTCCGGTCATGTTTATTCGTGAGAATAAGTATGAGGATTATAATACTTCAAAGATAATAGTGAATGAAGCGAGGAAAAATCCACTCCTAAAGGAAGTTCTTCTAGAAAATGTTCATATTGATGAAGGCTTGAATAATCTTATTAATTTACACTCATTGGAAAGGGGAACACCACTATATAATGAAGTCTACGATAAGGCTATTCAAGTTGGTAAATATCCGATAAAAACATCACACAATATATTTAATTATGAAAAAATAGAGGAAACATATAAGTAAATCTGATGTCTAGTAGTATAGTGCCATTTCTACGCCCTTTACTTGAAAATCGTTATTACACTTTTTGTAGAAGTTTACGTTTTCTTCAGAGCAATCAAGAATGCATTTATAGCATCCTTGGGTTTTCGCATAATCTAAACACGTGTTCACAATCCTCTTTCCTAATCCGTGACCGCGAAAATCCGAGGATACGACTACGTCTTCTATATGCCCAACCTTGCCCATATTATGTATTAATTTTTGTTCAATAAATACACTAGCTGAGGCTACGATACGACGATCGGTATCTTCAATAATAAATGTCTTCACTGTTTTATCATATATAAAATGACGAAACTGTGAAATACCCATGGAAGACGGATCTATTTGAAACCCATCTTCCAGCAACTCTAAATATCCTCCATAAAAATCAACTTCATTTAACTGTCTAACGCAAAATCTATCATTGTTTTCGTTTTCCATTATGTATATTAACTATTTATCTACTTAATATTTAATATTTAATATACTGCTTACTAATTAATTTGTATGTTAATCACTGTCAATAAATCCAGGAAAAAAACGAGTAAAAAATACATGTAAATGTGTAATCATTCTTTTTGTTACTATTTTATCCACTACCAACTCGTGTGGGTCTTTGCTGAGGCAAGCAACGTTTTTCATCTCCAAATATTTCAATATATATTTTGTAAATATACTCGAATTATTTTTAATTGTTTGCTCATTCTCGCTATTGTTGTAGACTATTTTTTGAATAACTTTCACATTAAATAGACGTTTAATAATATCATCTGGTGTGTAGTAGTAATAATATGGTTTTACTTTCAGATAATACACGTTATCAATATCCATCTCAGGATAGATAACGTCGTCAAAATAACAAAGCTCGATGTTATATGGAAGTCTACAACATCGTATAAGATCTGTATATTTTTTGTCTTTCGACGTTCTACATGGTTCTTGAATAGTTCCGTTTAATTTGAACGCCAAAATAATATTATTAAAAACATCACCTCCGAGTTTATATTCTATATAGTTTATTAATCGATATACCCACTCTTTTGAATATCTGTTATTCGTGTACACCATAATTCCTTTACATAATCCCTGACGTTTTTTCTTTTTCAACGATGAAAGTATTGATAATATACCAGGTCTAAATAACTCTGGAAACTTGTCTAATATAGTATTAAAATCTTTTTGTGTGAACGTATGGATGAGTTTATTATAGTTAACAAATCGTTCAAGAGAATCCCAAATATTTCGGATAAGAATAAAATGACCAACGGTTTCATCTAAATCAAACACTACATATTTGTTCAT
>Ga0209533_1002278_pt1 | contig 17501 bp, 16 predicted proteins | sample COG_04_FD_184748 | JGI IMG/M metagenome (GOLD analysis project Ga0209533, IMG submission 184748) | Pelagic Microbial community sample from North Sea - COGITO 998_met_04 (SPAdes) (version 2) | ecosystem: Environmental > Aquatic > Marine > Neritic zone/Coastal water | place: Helgoland, sampling...
CTTATTACACATATTCAAGATCAACGATCTCATTGACGAGACCTTCTAATTCGTATTGGTTATGGCTGACGATAACTGCCGCAACGGATGGATCTTGCAAGATCAGCTGTAAATGTTCCCTAACAACCGCTTGGTTATCGTGATCTAATGACGCAAATGGCTCGTCAAGAAGCAAGCAATCATGTGGATAAAGCCAGGCCCGCACCAGAGCAATGCGCCGTTGCTGCCCAAGTGAAAGAGTGTCGGGAAAAGCTTCGATCTTATCGGCCAAGCCGACAGTACAAAGTGCCGCTTGAATAGCAGCTTCATTTGCCCTTGCCGTGATTGACAGATTGTCCCTGACGCTCAGCCAAGGAATAAGTGTTGGTTCTTGAAACATCATGGCGAGTCGGCCATCAATATGTCTGGTGCCATCAAAATTTTTATCCAACCCGGCTATTATCCGCATCAAGGTGGTTTTCCCCACACCCGAAGGCCCCATTAAGCCAATACGCTGACCACGCTTCAAACTAAATGCAAACGCTTTAAAGATAATCTGATCAGCAAAGCTTTTTTCATTGATCTGAAGTGAAATCATGGGGTTTTCCATCGGTCCGCCCGGACCTCGAGACGCCGCATAACGCCGTATTCAATCGCAATCATCACCACAATAAAGGACATGGCATAGCTCATCACCATCGCGACATCAAAGAGTTGGAAATATAGATGTATTTGAAAACCAATTCCGTTGGAGCGGCCCAGAAACTCAACCACAAGAACAATTTTCCAAATAATGGCCAACCCGGAACGCGCCGCAGAGATAACATAAGGAAACATTTGTGGTGCGATAATATACCGTGCTCTTTGGCAAACAGACAGGTTATAGGCGCTACTTAAATCTGCCAGTTTCGGACTTAATTCACGCGCACCCTGCCGAACCATATTGGCAACCAACGGCACCTTATTGAGAATGACCGCTATTATGGCCGCTGTTTCGTTCAAACCAATCCAGATATAGCACAGAACAATCAAAAGCAGCGCAGGCAGATTTAACAGCACCACCATCCAGACGTTAAGCACGGCGTCGACAGCCACCCAGCGCCCCATCATAAAACCCAGAACAACCCCGAAAATCATGGCCAAACCAAAAGCCCATGCCACCCTATAAAGGGTCATAGACAAATGACGCCAAAGCTCTCCAGACAGCATTTCGTGATACAGATTATGCCCCAATAATGAAGGTGGTGGTAAAAGCTCGTAGTCAGCGACCAGAAATGATGCCCCCCACCAAGCCAAAACAAGCATTAGAAGAGATATCAGGCTAAGAAGCCTACGGTTAGTTGACGTCAGCGGCATAAAACAAATCATCCGGCAGGGTCGTCAAATCACCAACAAGCTGGTCACCGCCAGATTTGCTCATAATATTAAGCATCTCCTGCACTGAGGCAAGATTGACCGGCTTTGTTGGCACACCAGCGCGAAACCCGTTAACCAAAAATTCGAAATCACTATCAGTTTTGGCCTTCATCAGGGGCCGAAGCCGGTCCCAAGCGTTTTGTTGTTGCAATAATATTTTCTTGGCCTCTTGTGACGCCTTAACCATATTCGGCATCAGAGAGGCACTATTGGGTAGGGCGCGATTGAACACATACCCAAGCAGGGGTGTTGTGCTGTCAAGTCCAAGCGCTGAGCTGGTATCTGCCACACTGAGAACAGTGCGCATACCACGAGATTTCATTTTTGCTGTAAAATGCCAATAGTTTATGACAGCATCCAATTCGCCACTCAGGGCTTTTTTGAACATCAAGGGGGGTGCGCCAAATACTTGTTCTGTCTCGGATTTCAAATTAAACCCCAGTTTGGCAGCCGCATATGACTGAAAAATAAGCCAACTTTTGTCCAACGGACCGCCGGCAATGCCAATGCTCTTGCCTTTCAGATCCTGCAAGGACTTGATGTCGCTGTCACTTGCGACAAGCAGTTCCCCCACAGCTAATGAATATGGCGCAAAAACATAGTCTTTACCTTTATTTCTCTGAATTCCAACCCAAAGCCAATCCGCGACAATCGCGTCAGCCTCGTTGGCCTGAAATGCAACACGACCTGCAGAACTACTCGCCATTTTAGTGATCTGCAGGTCAAATCCGTTTGCGGTATCCAAACCGTAATGCTTGATCGTGTCCAACTCCCACAGCACTGTTCCAAAGCCAAGCACAGCAATCTTGAGTTTGGGCAAATCAGCGGCGTAAGATGCTGAAACCGCCCCCACAAAGATCACGTATCCCACCAACAGGCATTTGAAATTGTCGAAAATCTTTTTAAACATTATCGAGCCCCTGACTAAATTTCATTAAGTGAATACACTTCGTTCTAACAATTGGCGTCATTGATTGTTCCATCAATCATAATAGTATTGCAAAATAACGCCCCATCCAATTTGGCGCCCTCAAGGCGTGCCCCAAACAGGTTAGATCCAATGAAAACCGCCTTTTTAAAATTTCCGTCACTCATATCAGCATTTTCAAGGTTTGCTGCTGTAAAATTGGCATCCCTAAAATAGCCCCCGATCAACGTCGCGCTTGCCAACTGTGCCCCTGTAAAATTCACTGAGCGAAAGTTGCCATTCTCTAAATTGGTAAAATGGATTGTTTTTTCCATTTGCCGAGGTGTCATATCAACGTTTTCAAACGAAGCGCCCTCAAGTTTAGCGTTTTGCAAGTTCGCTCCTTGCAGGTTCATACGGTCAAATACCGCGCCCGTTAGGTCACAATACTCACAGCTTCTTGATTGTTTAAATCTCTCTAATTTAGCAGTATCTAAGGAATACACAAATTGTGTACTCAGTCCAAAAATAAGGCAGGTTGCTACAAAGACTTTACCCATTTATCCCCCAAGAAAATCAGTAATTCTGCAATACATACTAACGTGATAAGTACTGCGTATGGTTACGTTACCGAAAAGTGGGCTTTATGCCACCCAAATTCTGCACATAAAGATCAATAAACGGCCTGCGGCCGTTCCCATCCCATAATACAAGCAGATTAAGCGGCAGTGACGCGCCAAATGACGTCACCAACATCATCCGCCATCAAAAGTGACCCATCAGGCCCAATTGCCACACCCACAGGCCGACCATATGATACCTTTTCATCGGTGGATAAAAACCCGCTCAGGATATCTTTTGGTGGTCCACAGGGTTTGCCGTCTTTAAAGGGTACATGAATCATCCGGTACCCTGAAAGATTGCTGCGGTTCCACGATCCATGCTGTCCGATCACCATCCCGTCGCCATAGCCTGGAAGGGTGCGATCAGGCATCCAGCACAGCCCAAGCGAAGCCGTATGCCCACCCAGCGCATAATCAGGGCGGCGGGCTTTGGCGACCATCTCGGAGTCTTGCGGAACGCGATCATCGACCGTTTGTCCCCAGTAACAGAACGGCCAGCCATAAAATCCATCTTCAACGACTTCAGTCAGATAATCAGGCGGGGTTTCATCACCCAGACCATCGCGTTCATTGACAACAGTCCAAAGGCTGCCAGTCGTTGGCTCCCATGCCAGACCAACCGGGTTGCGAAGACCGCTGGCGAAAATACGCGCTTTGCCACTGGCAAGATCATATTCCCAAATTGCCGCACGACCCTCCTCGGCCTCCATTCCGTTATCGGCAATATTCGTATCCGATCCAACGCCAATGTAGAGCTTTTTGCCATCAGGCGACGCTAGGATGGAGCGGGTCCAATGTCCGCCCGGCTTGAATGGCGCAAGTTTCTCTGGCGCACCAGACACCGCGTCAGCCTTGTCAATATAGGGCAATTGGTAAAGCCCATCTGTGTTGCCAATATAAAATGTGTTGTCTTGCATCGCCATGCCAAAGGGCTGGTTCAAGCCCTCTTTAAAGACATGGCGCACTTCAGCCACTCCGTCGCCATCCAAATCGCGCAAAAGGGTAATCCTGTTCGGACTGTCACCTACCGCTGCTGCGCGCTTCATCGTTGAATATATAGCATAATCAAACGCTGTGCGAATACCACCGGGGGTCGAGAGCGCCTCGGCGGTCAGCACATCGCCATTTGGCAATACATGGATCCAGCGTGGATGACTGAGCCCTGCGGCAAAGGCATTCACTTTAAGTCCCGCAGCAGCAATAGGCGTCTGGCCAAGTGCCCAGCCTTTGGCTGTTGGCATTTTCAACGTAGGAATGCCTTGGGGCACAGCGTCTGGTACAGAGGGCTCTGTTCCCACTGCCGGCTGATGGGGTGTCGCCCCCCATCGGCGCATCAAAATCATCGCGGCCCCCACACTGGCAACAAGGCGGGCAAATATTCTGGAAAAACTCATGTCACACGGTTCTTGCACCTTGGGTTCTATTTTGCATCAGCACGAAGGGCCCACGGCAACCCAGCGTGTTTACTCGCTTGGCCCAATGAACAGATCTTGAAGATCTGTACATTGGTGGCGCAAGACATCATCCATGTCTAGGCAAAAGAAACCCTTGGATACCAAACTAAAATAGCACCCCGCAACAAAAGATACATTAGCTCTACCCTTGGGGGTGCTGCGCAAAAACATCACTGATCGTTCATCAGTGTCTGTAGTAAGAAGTACTGTTTCCAAGGGAACAAAGATTAAGACAGTCCACCTTCTTTGGTTGATCCCACCAGCTTTAGTTGATGGTTTTCCTTCCACGATCTGAACGTCGCGTGTCGTTTTGTTTTAAATGGGCAAGTTGAAGAGCTGGCGTATAAATGTCTGAAACTGGATTAGGTGCATAATTGATATAGAGTGGTGTCCTTGCAGGCGCCCCTTCTGGATTTAATACGCCCTGCTAGTTGGATACTTTTCACCACACCCTTAACGTGCTTGTTCTAATTAGTGTTTCCTGCAAGCTATCCTGCTCGCCACGACAACGCTGCTTATATCGAGTGACCTTATCCTGGGCTCAGTGTCGCCAAGTTGCTGACATGCACAAAGTCATGTGTAGAAACATCTTTCGAGTCTTTTGTTGTATTGAGTTGAAACCGAAAACGTGCGCCGATACGGTATGCTTGGAGATGATTTAAATCAACTTTGATGGAGTGAGCGTGTCAGATAATCAAAAAGCATTGATCGTAGCAATGTATGCTGGGTTTTTGGCGTGGATGACGACGCCTAATTCTGTTTTTTCTGAAAACTTGATCTTGCAAGATAAGAACCCGCTTGTGTGTCGAAGTGTGCGCGGTAAGCTTACTGGCTTTGGCCCAACCCCTCTGGGTCGTGAGATTAATCTATTGCTTTTTGAAGCCAGCCAAAAAAGTTGCGGTGCGTTGGTCAAGGAATTGGTGACCATGAACGCTGCGGTTGATGCCCGTGACCGCAGTGCCTCGACGCCCTTAATGAAAGCTGCTGAGGCCGGTCACGTCGATATTGTGAAATATCTGGAAAGCGTTGGAGGAAATATCAATCATCGAAGCCTTCGTGGTAATACGGCATTGCTTTTGGCCGTGCGCAGCAATCGTACGAAAGTGGTAAAATACCTTTTGCAGCAGGGTGCCGACCCGAACATTTTATCTTTGGATAACATTACACCGCTTTCAGCGGCCTGCTTTGATGGTAACACCAGATTAATCAAGTATCTTTTAGACGCAGGTGCTGATCCAAAAACGCTGGATGGCACTGGAAAGTCGCCGATCATTTATGCCGCTGCGAAAGGCTTTTCTGGGGTCGTAAAAACGTTACTATCTGAGGGAGTGGATCCCAATGAGAAATATAAATCTGGATTAACGGCCGTTATGTGGGCGGCTGGCCATACGGCTGATACGCCCGCAGTGGAAGGGGTGAAAACAATTATGATCTTAGGCGAAAATAAGGCTAATTTAAACACACAGGATGACCGTGGCATGACGGCTTTGATGTATGCCTATCAGCTGGACAATATGGACGCTGCCGCCGCTTTGCTATCGTTGGGCGCTAATCCTGATGTTCGGGATGCCTCAGGTAAAGTGGCTGCTGATTACGCAAATTAACCGCAGCGGTCATGGGCTAAGATTGACGGTATCCAAAATGTGGTTTGAACCAAATCAGGTATGAGCATTAGGGCGTGTACGTGAATAATGTTGGCTCTCGGCCTAGAGGGCGAGAGTAATTCACAAAGCCATCCCAGCACCTGCCACTTTCTTGGTATACGGATTTTGCCGGATTGACCTTATAAAGGGCTAGACAACGTTACAGATCGCCATATTGTTCGGGGTAAGCGGATCCTAAGCATCGTTTTATAAGACATCGACTTGCATCAGACTGAGGCAGCTTTAAAGCACGACGTTAAAATACCCAAAGGACGCTATGATGATTAAAGAAGTCGCGGCGGTAGCTATTTTTTTGACTTTGGCCAGTTTTTTAAACTTGGCCAGCCCGGCCTTGGCAAATGGAAAACTTGTTGTGTCCAATGAGCGGGGCAATACGCTGACCGTCCTGTCACTTGATGGTGATTTCATCCAAGAGATAAGCACATGTGGCAGACCGCGTGGCATGCATTTCAGCCAAGATAAGAGTAACTTTTTTGTAGGCTGCGCCGATGACAATCTTGTATTGATCTATGACAGTGAGACGCTTGCGGTATCTGGTAGGATAACCAATGTCTTTGCGCCCGAAACCTTTGATCTACATCCGGATGGGGACCGCCTGATTGTTTCGAACGAAGAGGATGCAACCGCGACGGTTTGGAAATGGACCACAGGAGAGTTCTTGTCTGAATACGAAACTGGCGAAGAGCCCGAGGGGGTGCAGATCACCAAAGATGGGCGCTATGCGTTTGTTGCCTCAGAAGTGGCAGATCTTGTTCACGTCATCGATCTGGAAAATGACGAAGTCATGCTTGATATTCCGGTCGATGCGCGGCCGCGGCGCTTCGCTCTGTCTCCGGATCAGCGGTTTTTATATGTGTCTGCCGAACTTGCCAGCGTGGTGAATATCATCGACCTGAGCCGGATGAAAGTTACAGAATCCTTAACTTTTCTGCCGCCTGGGTTTCGTAAAGAACATGTAACACCGGTTGATATTTTGTTAAACAAATCTGGGACATTGGGGTTTGTGGCGCTTGGAAGGGCGAACCATGTTGGCCTGTTTGATACCGCAACCCGAGAGGTGCTGGATTATATTCTCGTCGGCAAAAGGGCTTGGGGTTTAGCGCTTAACAGTGATGAAACTCGGCTTTATGTGGCTAACGGCCTGTCAGATGACATTTCGATCATTGATCTAGAACGCCGCAGAGCTATCAAATCTGTAAAGGTCGGGTCGGTGCCCTATGGCATTTTGGTTTTTGAGTGAAATGCGGTATGTACCGCTTCTTAAGCTGTGTGTTTTGGGGCTGATAGGGCTGTTTTTGCGGTCGGCTGATCCGGTCTTGGCTGCGGCAGAGCAAAAGCTGGAAATCCCAGTTTTCTGGCTGCATCTCAATATAGATCCTGAGTGGCAAGAGCAACGCGCCTATACCGGTTTGGCGCTTAAGCAACGCTATCCTGCGTTGCGTGGCATCACCATTGGTTTGCTGGAAAATAAGATAAAATTACGTGCTAAAGAAGCCATTTTTGCGTTTTCTGAGATCACTGCAATGGATGCAGCAGATGGCATTGCCAAAGTTATGGCTGCTGTGCCTGCTGGTGCTGCGGTTTTGCTTGATTTGCCAGAGGCGGATATGCATCGTGTGATTTTGGGTCTTGCAGGCCAAGACATTGCGCTGTTTAATATCCGTAGTAAAGCGATGAACCTGCGCGAGACTGCCTGTCAGGGGAACACGTTTCACATCCTTCCATCCCGTCGCATGTATGCCGACACGGTAGCGCAGTTTTTAGCGTTGCGTAACTGGCGGCGGGCACTTCTTTTAGTGGGACGCCACAATAATGATATTGCCGATGCGGCCGCACTTGAGGCCTCTTTTCAAAAATTTCAGGTTGAAGTTGTGGATAGGCGCACATTTTCGCTATCAAACAATCCGCGTGACCGCGACATGAATAATCTGAAATTGCTGACAGGGGGTATCGAATATGATGTGGTTGTCATTGCTGATGATGTGGGGGAATACAGCCGTTATGTGCCTTACAACACTTTTCTGCCGCGCCCTGTTATTGGGGGATCGGGGCTGGTTGCGCGGGCTTGGCATTGGTCGTGGGAAAGATTTGGTGCGCCACAGCTGAACCAGAGGTTTGACCGACGTGCGAAAAAAGCAGGCATCAGTGACCATAAAACACGCCAGATGAACGATGTTGACTGGGCTGCATGGGCGGCGATCAAGTTGATCGCAACAAGTGTGCCCGCCGCTTCTGTTGGCAGTGAGGTAAATCTGTTGCAAGCGCTGTTGGATCAAGAGCTTGCCGTAGATCTATATAAAGGCAGCCGTGGTAGTCTTCGCCAATGGAACCATCAGTTGCGACAGCCGATGCTGATTGCGACCCATGACGCTGTTATTGAAAAGCTGCCCGGTGTTAAATTTTTACACCAGCATTTCTATGAAGATACGCTGGGGATCGATGTGCATCAAACGGGGTGTCAGTTTAATTAGTGCGTTTTCATCACATCGTGGCTTGTATAAGAAAACATCACCGAAAGTAGGCTGGCGCAGGTCACGGCCAGTAGATAAGCAAACGACTGGGCGTTAAACTCGCCGTACAGTTGGTAACGAATGGCCTCAACTGCGTGGTTGAACGGGTTCCAAAAGCTGATGTCGGCTAGAAGTGGGCTGCTCTCTCTTATTCTCCACAGCGGGTACAACGCAGACGACATGAAGAAGCTTGGAAAAATAATAAAATTCATCACTCCGGCAAAATTTTCGAGCTGGCGGATTGTCAGGGATAACAGAAATCCAAGCGCGCCAAACATAAGGGCCGACAAAAAGAGCACTGGCGCCACGAAAAGCAAGTTTAAGGGGGCAAATTCAATCCCCATGAGCCTTGCAATCAGCAAAAATGCATACACCTGCAAAACACCGATTAGGCCAGTGCTGATGAGGTGGAATAGTAACAACAAAGACCGTGGGAAAGGCGCTGTCATCAAGAGGCGCATTGTTCCCATTTCGCGATCATAGACCATCGACAGCGACGTCTGCATCCCGAAAAACATCAATACCATCGCACAGAGGCCTGGAACAACGTATACATCATAGCTGATATATGTCTGGTAGGGTGGTACGATGGACACGCCAAGAATTGAACGAAAACCAGCGGCAAAGATAACCAGCCAGACAAGCGGGCGCACCAAGGCAGACAGCAGACGCGCATGCTGCTGCGAAAATTTCAGAAACTCTCTGAGGCAGATTGCTTTGAAGACAATTGCTGAATGGCGGACCCCGATCATTGGTCTGACTTATCGAACATGTGATGGATCACTCAAAAAGCTCCCTTGATCGTGCGCGCGATAAATCTAGCAGCACTAATTCAAGCGACTTGCCATATTTTTCGCACAACCGCACGGCTGTATCATCATCATACACTTCGCCATCATACAGAATGATAACGCGATCCTCTTCCTCGATTTCTTCGACTTGATGTGTTGACCACAATATTGCAGTCTGAGCCGTGAGCGTCAGCTTTCGCATCGTGCCAGATAAAATTCTCTTTGCATTTACGTCAAGATTTGATGTTGCCTCATCCATAATCAAAAGCTGCGGTTGGCCAATCAATGCACGGGCAATTTCAATGCGGCGACGCTGGCCACCACTCAGCCGTTTAACCTTTTCTGACAACTTGTTTTGCAGCTCTAAAAGTTGCACGACCTCATTGATACGAGCCTCAGTATCTTGAGCGCCCAGTCCCTGCAAGCCTGCGAAATATATCAAGTTTTGACCAACTGTCAGGTCCATATCAAGCGTTGTGTGTTGAAACACCAATCCGATATGACCAAGCGCTGACGTGCGTGCCGACGAGATTGAATGGCCACATATTCTGATCTCACCTTCCTGCATTTTCAACAACGTGGACACAAGTGAAAAAAGTGTGGTTTTGCCTGCACCGTTGACGCCAAGCACGACAGTAAACTGACCCATGGGGATCTCTAAGTCGACGTTCTTCAGTATTGACTTTGATCCGTATCGGTAACTAAGCTTCTCTATTGAAAGAGCGGGTATTTTGGGGGGCTGCTGGGTGCTAAGATCGTTGCTCATAATCATAAGCTTGTATGGTTTTTTGGGACTTGGCAAGTTTAATAACGTCAATGCGGCAGGGCAAATAACGAAACGGGCTGAGCGTCTTGAAGAAATCAGGATTGATGGTGCTGAGGGGTTTTCTGTATCAGAGATAGATCTTGAAACAGGCACGTTTTATCGGCTTCGAATTACAAGTGATGGAAAAGACGAGTATTTTTTTTCAGCGCCTAATTTTTTTAATAGTATCTGGTTCGATCAAATTGTGATCAATGATCTCGAGATTAAGCCAACGGGCATCTACGGACTGGAGTTTGATGACAAAGGATCGATTGATCTGTTTTTTGTGCCAATTAAGATGGGTAAATTCAAATTTTCAATTCCGGCGTTGGAGCACAGTGGCTTTGTGGGCCAGATTACCGTTCGGTAAGAAGTGAAGGGCTATTGCTCTTCGTGTTGGCGAAGTAATTTATCAAAATAGGCTTGACGGCTTCACGCATAGCGCACTGAGTAGCACACCGTATAAACGACGTTATGCTATGCTGTGCCTGATGAAGACAATACAGCGTCTGATTAGGATTGGAATTTTAAAGAAATGAAAAGTATAGGTAATCGAAAATGCAGAAATCGCCTAAAGAAGGTTGCTGTAAAAATTTGACACAGAAGAATATGTTTCTGAGAATAAAGTAGAGTAAATCCACGCACATTCCTTCGTCATAATTGCTGAGGACGCTTCAAGCTGATTAAAATTAACCGTCTGTGGGGTTTATGGTGTGTGTATTAACAAATCCATTTGATCCGCATAGGTCGTGCGGAGAAAGGGTCTCAACGCATCAATGGCGTATCTAGATTTCAAACATCTCCAAAACCAAAATCGCAGTAGTCTATCCATCCACTGGCATCCCATGCGGTTCCTCGTGACAGTCCCAAATCCTTATCCACTTTCTCAAAGATTCCAAATCCGAGATTGTCGTCTTCGTGTTCTTTCATTTTTTCTAAGATGAATTCTCCAGCCGCTTACAAGGCAAAAATAATCAAAAGTGAAACTGCTCCAAGGCATTTAAAAAATATTTCTCTTACTGATGGTTGGCTATGCTGTCTTGGTTAAATAGTCGTATGCTGATAGGGCATGGGTTCTTACAATATGCAAGTAGTCTTCTACTGGCACATTTTCATTTTCTGAACCCATACCAGTTGGGGTTGGGCCGTAAACATACGCTGGAATATTTTTATATCGCCATAATCTTGCATCCGTACCACCTAGACTTACTACTGGAGCTGGTTTAAAGCCTTGCAGTTTTTCAACATTTTTTTGCAAAATTTGCATCATTTCTCCATCTGGATCGCAATGAGATGGAGGATTAAGCATATTTTGTTCCATCGAGGCTTCAGGATAACCAGCAATAATATCCTTTATAGATTGTAAAACCTTATTAATATTGCACCCGACTGGTAGCCTTATATCTGCGTCGAAAGAACACTCAGATGGAACCATATTATTTTTTAGACCACCTGAGATAGTACCAATGTTGAGGGTTACTTTTGGAGCTATTGATGCAGCACCAGCTCCCATTCCCTTATCAAATGCCGCAGCAGACTTATTTTGCGCGATTAGAAGGCTCTCTGGGATATCGACATCTAAGTCTTCAAGCTCTTCAAGATTTTTAATCAGGCTAGCCGCCACAATAGTAGCTGACTTTGAAAGATGTGTGTAAGCCCCGTGTGAGCCCTCAGTTTTTATTTTAAAGTTTAGCCATAATAAACCTTTTTCTCCGTACCTAATGGTAAATGGACTTGATGGTTCACCATTAAGGCAACAATCACCAAGAACCTCAGGTTCATTGTCCATTAACCACCTGCTACCCCATGGCCCAAAATTTTCTTCGTCTGAGACACACGTTAAGGTCAACTTTCCATTAAAACTTGATTTGAAGTGATTCAAAATAATATAAGTCCAAATACTCGCGCTTGTTCCGCATTTCATATCTGTTGAGCCTCTTCCATATATTTTTTCGTCAATCACTTCACCACTCCAAGGTGGAGTTATCCATCCCTCTTTTTGGGGATGGTCAGATACTGGGAATACGTCGATGTGGCCATTTAAAACTAAATGGCGCCCGGCATTAGCTCCTTCGATTGTTCCAATAAGATTGGGCATCGATTTTTGAGGAGCGACGACTCTTATTGGAGCATTATGTTTTTTTAATAATGACCTGATGACTTTTGAAGCATCAACCGTATCACCGGGTGGATTTGGACTTTTTGCTCTGATGAAATCTTGCAAAAAAGAAACAATCTGAGATTTCTCGTCATTTATCCAATCTAGAATTTCATTCTTGGGATACATTTTCGCTATCCACTTATGATTTAAACTGGCGTCGACCCTAGCATGTCTTTTTAGTTTTTAAAAACTTTCTTACCAATTAATTTACATTCTGGACCATTCAAGGGGAGCTCTTCAACGCTACAGTGTGGTTTTCAGAAGTGGTAAAACCAAAGTCTATCCATAAGCGCTGCAACTTTGCGCAAGACATTCTGATCTCCAATCCGACGCACGCTCTTGTAGATGAAAATGTCCATAAAAATTCCAATGTGGATTTCTAAAGCATACAAAATTTTGCAGCTTGAGGGAACCATGAATTGTGCAGAGATCGTAAAGATGAAGTTTGTTGGCAGTACACATTGAGGCAGTGGCAGTTTGTGAGGTGACTTAAAATGAAATCTTCAATATCGTAAAAAACGTAAGTGTACACAAAAGCAAAGCAGGCTCTTGATATAGAGAGCGATCGATGATCTCAATCTGATATATGGGGGAAGGTGTTTTAAATGACTAAAATTATAGAATTACCAGGTTTATCATTGCTGCTCGCAGCATCTTTTGGTTTTTTAAGCGCAATTTCGTCGGAAAGTCAGGCAGAACCGATAATCGACATCAATGACCTTACAAACAGATTATCAACACGCATTGTCGAATTTGCGATTTCAGCTGCAAGAAGCCAAGTTGAAATCCAATATCAAGCGATTGTTCCAAATAGTAATCTTGGCCAACTTTCAATTGATGGCTTGGTATTTACACCCGGACCAGAACTCGACATGTCTGGATGCAGTATCTCTGTTGGAAGAGTTTTATTTCAGGCTGGCAGTCACCAAAAACTGGGCGTGGAGAATATAACCACTAGCGTTTATGACCTGAACGTTTCGCCATTGTGCCTACCCTTTGAACAAAGAGGGATTTTGGCAATGTCTGGCATCAGGGAAATCTATGTTCCGCACGCAACGATAAATATAGACTACTATTTTCCATCCTCATCGCTGGAAATTTTCGCCAGTGGTAAACTTGAGGGGTTTTCTGAATTTGATCTGTTTTTGAGTGCGCCGTATGTTTCTGTCATAGATGCTGATCAACCAATCGTTATGAAGCTGAACAAAGCCGAGTTATCAGTGCGAGACGACGGTGGTTGGAGCGCATTGTCTCAACAAGTCCCACCCGAGTTTAGCACACCAAATATTGCCGGTGAAAACGTTTCAAACTTTCTGAAAGATAATATGTTCAACGGCATAGTATCTACCGATAGCAGCGCATTTCTCAAGTCATTGGAAAACACATGGAATGCATTTTTGCAAAACCCACAGCAGATCACATTAGAAACTGGCAACCTGCCGTCTGCAGGCATAGCTATATATTTTGACAAATATGAAATGAACCCGGAAAGAGTATTTTCCGACTTAAAGCCGACGTTTTCTACTGAAAGTATTTTAAGTAAAAAACTGATTGATCAAAATTTGTTAGAACAAATTTTGGATTTCACGCCTGAAACGCTTTCTAATGATCAAAAACTAGAGATCGCAACAGCACTTCTGGAAGGCAAAGGTGTCCCCAGCAACGCCGAACTGGGTCTTCGTTTGTTGGAGGAAATGGCGGAGGCAGATGTGTCTGAAGCATTCTCCGTTTTAGTAAATTATTATTTTAATAACGCGCCTCAAAAAGCATATTTTTATGCAATGAAACTTGGAAAAGCCAATCAACGGGCATCGACTTCCTTTCTGGATCAGTTAGAGGCAAAAATATCATTCGATGAAGTGTTGGAATTACAATCACGGAACCCAATCAGCAGGTTGGATGATCAATCCCTGGCATCGTCGGTGTACTTTATTAAACAAGCTAAGTCATATTATCGCGGCTTGGGCGCTGAAAGGTCTTATTTGAGCTCCTATTACTGGGCTAGCCTCGCATCAGCATCTGGGGCACGCCAAGGAGAAATGATTTTGTCTAATCTTCACAATCTCGCAAGAAACCTGAGTGAGACAGAGTTTGAGATTTGGTCAAACGCCATCGCAACAGTTGAGAAACTAACATTAGACGATTGGCTGGGCTTCAAAATTGCAGAAAGATTAAACAGTGAATAAACTGTCCTTCAATTATGATGTAACGCTGGGCGCTTGTTTGAAGTCAGCAAAGGGGTTTGATCGTCGCCCTGCTCAATTAAATCACACTCTTGAATTTTCAAAACTTACACGATTAGGAATAATTTAATGAGATTATTATGCATCGCTATCGTAGCATCTTGGTTCTCCCAAAGCGTTGTCGCAGACGTTCCAAATAAATACCTGTCTGTGGGCTTACTTTCCGTGGTTTGTCAAAATGATACCAAGAAAGCCGATGAGGACTTCTATGTGTTTTCAAAAGAAGGTGATAGCTGGATTTCCGTAGTCGGAAATGTAACCAACATTCATGAAACTGCCGAAGGCTTCACCCTTAAGCTTTCAAACTCTCCGCATGAGACAAATTTTTTAAAACGAACTAACGAGGGGTATAATCTCGTCAGCTTTAACAAAGGAGAAATATCTAAAAAGGTATGCACTGATCTGACTCTATTAAGCGCTGAAATTAAAAGCGCTATGTTAAGTTTTGCGAATGAGGCTTATGATGGCGAGCGTAAGTCGGCTTCAAACAAGATTGAAAGCTTGAAGGCTGATGTTTTGGCTTTGCAGGAACAAAATGCGGAGCAAAACGATGTGCTTGCTGAGCTATCCGCGCGCAGTGAGACAGCTCGGATAACTGCCTCTAATACTATTGAAAGCCTAAGAGCTGATCTGTTGGTGAGGCAGAGCCAGAACGCCAGTCAGAAAGAAGACCTAGAGGCGCTAAACGAGCGATATGATGAAGATCGTAAAATCGCCTCGGACACGATTGAAAACTTAAAAGTGGAGAACAACAAGCAGGGTCAGACAATATCAAGATCGATCGAGGCAATTCGTTTATTGGAAATTAGTTTATCAAACAGCCAGGATGCGCTGGAAAAAATCTCTGAATTTCAGAGCCATCCCTACGGAGAAGCTGTTGGCGAGCTGTCTTTAAACATTGATTTGTATAGCCAAGCTTTAACTAATGCGCTTCAAAACGTGTCCGAGCTCGGACCTGAATTTGTCCGTCGTCAGAGTTTTTGGTACCAAAGTTGGTTTAAACTAAGCGAGAGTTTGGCTCATCTGGTTAATTATACTATGCTGCGTGCGTGCTGTGATGCAAGCGTCGCGCTTCGAATGTCTTTCGTTTGATCCTTTCCCTTTGTTGTAGAATGGCTTTGTCACGTCCAAAGTAGACATCAGACGGTGTGACGTTGCTCAGGCTCTCATGATATCGCTGATCATTGTAGTGATCGACGAAGGCTTTGATTTGCGCTTTCAGGTCACCAGGCAGGAAGTAGTTTTCGAGTAAGATGCGGTTCTTCAAGGTCTGATGCCACCGCTCGATCTTGCCTTGGGTTTGGGGATGATACGGCGCACCACGAGAGTGCTTCATGCCTTTGTCCTGCAACCATTCGGCTAGATCACCAGAGACATAACTGGAGCCATTGTCGCTCAGCAGACGCGGCTTGTGCACGACGTGGATTTGGTCACAGCCCGAAGCCTGCAAAGCTAATTCAAGGGTGTCGGTCACATCCTCAGCGCGCATGTTCGTGCAGAGCTTCCACGAGATGATGTAGCGGCTGTAATCATCCAAGACCGTGCTGAGATAAAACCATCCCCAGCCAAGAACCTTGAGATAGGTGAAGTCGGTTTGCCAAAGCTGGTGGATCGCCGTGGTTTTATCTTTGAATTCGCTTGCAGCCTTGATCACAATAAAGGCCGGACTGGTGATAAGGTCGTGCGCTTTCAAAACACGATAGACTGAGGCCTCTGAGACAAAGTAACTTTCCTTGTCGGTAAAGGTCACGGCCAATTCGCGCGGAGACAAGTCTGTCTCCTTCAAAGCCAGTTTGACAATCTTGCGCCGGACCTCGTCAGGGATGCGGTTCCAAACGTGTTTTGGCTTGGGAGATTGATCGTGCAATCCAGCCGCGCCACGTTGCAGATACCGGTCGTACCAACGGTAGAATGTGGTGCGGGGTATCCCCAGTTTGGCGAGTGTTCGACGGGCTGACAAATGCGACCCCTCGACTAGACGGATGATCTCCAGCTTGTCGGATGTGGCGTATCTCATTCTTGGTCGCCCCCATCCCCGATCATGTTTTTTTTAAGCAACCGTAGTTCGAGTGTTTGCTCTGCCACCACTTCCTTCAGATCACGGGCTTGGCGACGTAAATCTTTGACCTCATCAGTCGTGGCGGCACGGGCCGTATCGCCTGCTAAGCGTTTTTTGCCGGCCTCCATGAAGTCCTTGGACCATTTATAGTATACACCCTGAGAGATGCCTTCTCGGCGACATAGCTCAGCAATACTGTCCTCGCCACGCAAGCCGTCCAAGACGATCTTGATCTTCTGTTCTGACGAATACTGTGTGCGGGTCGCGCGCTTGATGTCTTTGATGATCTTCTCACCAGCGCTTTTGCGTGTTCCAGTTGTTTGTCTCATCTTCCACTCCTCAGTGGTTATGATGAGCCAGAAACCCTCTCTTATCAAATGACACTATTTGGACCCATAGGCTCTGACGTCAGACATCCATGAGCAATTTCAAACTCTGTACCAATTAATTCAGAATGATTTCTTTTATCAAATGTGACCAAGAGCTCAGTGGCTCCAGAGTCATCTGCATTTTGCAAATATTCTTTTAATATTGAATTTTTTGGATATCCATCGATAAGATCTCGAATTCTTGTAACTAAATCTTCTTCGTATCTGACCCCAACTGACATCTCAATTCCTTGCCATTTATATTTACTTTGGTACTTTCATACCAATATAATTAGTGCCAATACTGTACTTTGTCAGTACTTTTTGATCCTTCCCCTTTCTCGTAGATTTTCTTTGCCACGTCCAAAGTAGACATCAGGCGGAGTGACGTTGTTCAGGCTCTCATGATAGCGCTGGTGGTAGTAGTGATCCACGAAGGCTTCGATATGAGCTTCAAGATCACCGGGCAGGAAGTAGTTTTCAAGCAAGATGCGGTTTTTCAAGGTTTGATGCCAGCGCTC
>Ga0209533_1002281_pt1 | contig 17480 bp, 8 predicted proteins | sample COG_04_FD_184748 | JGI IMG/M metagenome (GOLD analysis project Ga0209533, IMG submission 184748) | Pelagic Microbial community sample from North Sea - COGITO 998_met_04 (SPAdes) (version 2) | ecosystem: Environmental > Aquatic > Marine > Neritic zone/Coastal water | place: Helgoland, sampling...
GGACCCGTTCCTAGTACGAGAGGACCGGAATGGACATACCTCTGGTGTATCAGTTGTGGCGCCAGCTGCATCGCTGAGTAGCTATGTATGGATGAGATAAGCACTGAAAGCATCTAAGTGCGAAACTTACCACAAGATGAGGTCTTGTTGAGGGTCGTTGAAGACTACAACGTTGATAGGCCGCAGGTGTAAAGGCAGTGATGTCACAGCCGAGCGGTACTAATTACCCAAAAGCTTATAAAGGCTAGTTTTTCTACCAATATGTTCTCATTTGATGAGACAGACCGAGATCGCTCGGAATCCCTGTCCATCATGTCGTTTAGGTGTCTATTGCGGTGCGGTCCACCTCTTCCCATTCCGAACAGAGAAGTTAAGCCCACCAGCGCAGATGGTACTGCTTTCGCGGGAGAGTATGTCGACGCCGTTCTTAGGGCCCTCTTCGGAGGGCCCTTTTTTTGTCTTCACATTTTGAAGGCGCGTTCACCAATCAATTAGTAGCTTCGAGCCCATGAATAATTTGGTAGCCATAGTGGGACGTCCCAATGTTGGGAAGTCTACAATGTTCAATCGTTTGACGGAGACAAAGGATGCCATCATAGATCCTACGAGCGGCACCACGCGTGATCGCAAGTACGGTCGTGCGGAATGGATTGGCCGTCAGTTCACGGTGATAGACACAGGCGGTTGGATCACAAAGAGTGACGATGCATTTGAAGCAGCCATTCGCGCACAGGTTCAAATAAGTATTGAGGAAGCAGCTGTCATAATATTCATGGTGGATTCCCAGACAGGGCTGACAGACTTGGATGAAGACATCGCGCGTTTGCTGAGGAAGAGTGGAAAAGAGGTTGTCTTAGCGTGCAACAAAGTTGACACTGGTTCACACGATGGTTTCACTTCAGAGTTTTACAAGTTGGGTCTCGAATCAGCGGTGCATCCAGTGAGTTCATCCAGTGGCTATGGAACGGGTGATTTTTTAGACGCGTTGGTGGCATTGCTCCCAGCCGAGCCCATTACCGAGGAAACGGGCGTGCCAAAGTTTGCTGTTGTTGGAAAGCCGAATGTTGGAAAGAGTACGTTGATCAACACCTTGGTCGGCAGTGAGCGTAACATTGTCACGGACATTGCTGGAACGACACGCGATAGTATTCACACCGACTTCAATCTGTACGGTTTTGATTTTGAGTTGATTGATACAGCTGGATTGCGGCGAAGAAAGCAGATCGAAGATCAGTTGGAGTTTTACAGCACGGTGCGAACCATTCGTTCCATTGAACAAAGTGATGTTTGCTTGCTTTTATTGGATGCTCAAAATGGAATGGAACGCCAGGACCAAGCCATCTTTTGGCAAGTGGTAAACAGCTACCGTGGAGTGGTAATTCTGGTCAATAAATGGGATTTGATATCGAAGGATACCGATACCATGAAAGAATTTGAAGCCTCCATTCGTGAGAAGATAGCTCCCTTTACCGACGTTCCGATTGTGTTCACCTCCAACCTCACCAAGCAACGCATCTTGAAAGCGTTTGAGGTGGCTATGGAAGTATTTGAAAACCGCAAGCGGAAGATTTCCACGAGTCAATTGAATGACTTTTTGCTGCCGATCATGAAGAATCAGCCGCCACCGATGTACAAGGGGAAAATGGTGCGGATCAAGTACGTGACGCAAATACAGTCGCAGACGCCAACATTTGCTTTTTACTGCAATCTTCCTCAGTACGTGAAGGATCCTTACAAGCGATTCTTGGAGAATCACATCCGGTCGGAATACGAGCTGTCGGGTGTGACAATCCGTTTGTTTTTCCGGGAAAAATAGGGTTTCCCAGCCTCAGGGCGCAGCCTCTCCTTCAGCGATAGCTAACTTTTCCAGTAGCTACGTCGTAGATGGCTCCGGCGATGACAATTGCGCCATCTGCCTCCATCGTCCGAAGAATGTCACTTTCCTTTCGAATGCGATCGCAAACCAGGTCCACATTGCTGGCGACACAGCGATCAATAGCTGCGTCTGAAGGGTTGTCACCTACTTCAGAACGAATGGCTGTTACCGCGGGCTCGATGCGCTGAAGCAGTCCAGTGAGGTTTCCGTCTTCGAGTTGCGCGTAGGTGCCTTTAACGGCGCCACATTGGGTGTGTCCAAGAACCAAAATTGCTTTTGAACCAGCGTACTTACAGGCGTATTCCAAAGAGCCTAAAATGTCACCGTTGACGGTGTTTCCTGCTACGCGAGCAACGAATAGATCACCGATTTCTGCGTCAAACAGCTCTTCAATTGGGGCTCGGCTGTCGATGCATCCAAGCACAGCGGCGAATGGTGCTTGACCATTGGAAGCGCCGTTGAGCAAGGCCTGTCGCTCGCGCTTCACGGGTTCTTCTGCTACAAAACGGTCATTTCCCGCTTTCAGCAAGTCCATGGCGTCTGAAGCGCTCAAGCTCTGCTGGAATTCGGGTGTGATTGCTCCTTGCAATTGGAGGTAGTTGTCAATTTGGCTCATGGTTGGCTTCTTTTTCTGATTGCAAAAATAGGGAGCACTCTGATTCAACACGAATGTTGAATGCTTGAAATATTCAAATTGTGGAACAGCCGTTTAAAATACAGCCCGCGCGATTTCAGCTGTAGGATTGGCTTTGCCCATCGTGTAAAAGTGAAGAACTGGGACGTTGGCCGCCTTGAGTTCTTTGGCTTGCTGGATGCACCAGGCAACTCCTGCTTCTTTGACTGCCTCTTTCGAGGCGGCATTCTCAACCATCCGCACCAGTTCATCGGGCATATTGACATGAAAATTTTGGGGCAATGAGGTCAATTGGCCCTTCGTAGTGAGGGGCTTCAATCCGGGGATGATGGGGATGTCAATTCCATGTTCTCGGCACTTTGAGACAAAGTCAAAGTATGCTTGGTTATCAAAGAACATTTGGGTAATAATGTATTCCGCCCCATCCTCAACTTTTCGTTTCAGCCATCGGAGGTCACTGGACAAGTTGGGCGCCTCGAAGTGCTTTTCTGGGTACCCTGCAACGCCCAGGCAAAAGTTGGTAGCGTTGGAATTCTTCAATTCCGGATCCAAGTATTTTCCGCGGTTCATGTCGGCCACTTGATTCACCAGGTCAATGGCATAACTGTGTCCATCCGCTTCTCCCTTGAACCGACCTTCCCCTCGGATGGGGTCTCCCCGCAACACAAGTACATTTTCTACGCCCACAAAATCAAGGTCGATCAAGGCATTCTCCGTTTCCTCTTTGGTGAATCCACCACAGATGATGTGGGGCACGGTATCAAGGTTGTACTTATGGCTGATGGCTGCACAAATCCCCACTGTACCGGGTCGTTTTCGAACCGTTCGTTTTTTCAAAAGCCCCCCCGTCATCTCCCGGTAGAGGTATTCTTCCCGATGGTACGTCACATCGACGAAAGCGGGGTTGAACTCCAACAGGTGCTCCACTGTTCCGTTGATTTGTTGGATGTTTTCGCCTTTCAGTGGGGGGAGTAATTCAAAGCTGAAAAGCGTCTCCTTTGCTTCCGAAATGTGTTGTGTGATTTTCATGCGTCAAGTAGATTGGCGGACAACCAACGCTTCATGCTTTCTAGCGGAATGCCACGGCGGCGCGCAAGGCTTTGAATTTGGTCGTCTGCGATGAGCCCTACCCCCAAATAACGAGATTCAGGATGGGCGAAATAATATCCGGAAACGGCTGAAGCCGGTTGCATGGCCAGCGTTTCTGTGAGTGTGGCTTCAACGGTATTCTCCGCGTCGAGCAATGTCCAGATTTGCTTTTTATCCAAATGGTCGGGGCAAGCGGGGTAGCCAGGGGCTGGACGGATGCCTTGGTATTGTTCTTTGATCAGGGCCACGTTGCTGAGGGATTCCTCAGGCGCGTAAGCCCACGTTTCACGACGAACTTTTTGATGCAGCCATTCCGCCAATGCTTCCGCTAGGCGATCGCCCACGGCTTTGATCAAAATAGCCTCGTAATCATCGCCTTCTGCTATCTGATGGTCGGCCAACGGGTCGATGCCATGCACGGCAACAGCGAAGCAACCGAGGTAGTCACAGGGTGCTTGGCCTTGGGCGATGAAGTCTGCCAAGGAACGTTGCACCCCGTCGCGTTGGTCGATTTGCTGCCTTAGAAATTCAAACTGACCGCATGCCCGCGTTTGATCGCTCGAATCGAACAATGTAATGGTTTCATCACCGCTGCGGGCGGCGGGGAAAATCCCGTGAATGGCCTTCATTGCTATGCCTGATGGATCGCGTTCCCATGCGTCAAGCCTGCGCTGCGCATCATCGTAAAGCTTTTGCGCTTCGACTCCAACGATTTCATCGTTTAATATCCGTGGAAAAGCACCGGCCAAGCCCCATGATCGAAAGAACGGCGACCAGTCGATGAAAGCACGCACTGCTGCGATGGATGGCTCATCCAAAGGTTGAATGCCGAGTTTTTTGGGAGGCACAATGGAACTGAAGTCCAATTGTGGCGCTCGTCCACGGGCCTCCTCCAAGCTGACCATTTTTTTTCTGGCACGGTCGCGTTGGTATTGGATGCGCACCTTGGCGTAATCCGCCGCGACGCCTTCCGCAAAGGCTGCCTGATGTTCTTTGGAAATTAATGCAGACGCGGCTGGAACGGCGCGTGACGCGTCGTTGACGTGTACGACTGGGGAATCGATATGTGGAGCGATCTTCACAGCGGTGTGCACCCGCGACGTCGTTGCGCCTCCAATCAATAATGGGGTTTGAATGTTCCGGCGTTTCATTTCCGTGGCTACGTCGATCATTTCTTCCAAAGAAGGCGTGATGAGGCCACTGAGTCCGATGATGTCCACCTCTTGCCGCACGGCTTCGTCCAATATTTGTTCCTTCGGAATCATCACGCCCATGTCGATGACCTCGTAGCCATTGCAAGCGAGCACGACGCTCACAATGTTCTTCCCGATGTCATGAACATCTCCTTTGACGGTAGCGAGCAAAACCTTTCCAGCGCCTTTTCGGGCACCGGATTTTGCTTTTTCCGCCTCGAGATAAGGGGTGAGGTAAGCAACTGCTCGTTTCATGACACGCGCACTCTTAACCACTTGGGGCAGGAACATTTTTCCCGATCCGAATAAGTCGCCAACCACGTTCATCCCATCCATGAGGGGGCCTTCAATCACCCGAAGGGGCGAGCCAATGGTCGATCTTGCTTCTTCGGTGTCTTCCTCGATGTAATCCGTGATTCCTTTTACCAGGGCATGTTCCAGGCGTTTTTCGAGGGGCAGTTCGCGCCACGCATCGGTTGTTTTCTCTCGCTCATTCCCCTTGGATTCGACGGTCGCAGCAAAGGCAAGGAGCCTTTCTGTGGCATCCTCCCGGCGATCGAGGAGTACGTCTTCGACGCGCTCGAGCAGGTCGTTTGGGATGCTGTCATAAACTTCCAGCATGCTGGGATTGACAATGCCCATGTTCATTCCCGCCTGAATGCCGTGGTAGAGGAAGGCGGAATGCATGGCTTCACGCACACCGGGATTCCCGCGAAAGGAGAAGCTGACATTGGAGACGCCTCCACTGACGTGGGCGCCCGGTAGATTTTCCCGAATCCATCGAGTGGCCTCGAAGAAGTCAATGGCATTGCGTCGATGCTCATCCATTCCCGTGGCCACAGGGAAAACATTGGGGTCGAAGATGATGTCTTCAGGCGGGAATCCAACATGTTCGGTGAGCAACGTATAGGCGCGTTGGCAAATTTCAATCCGACGCTCAAAATTGTCGGCTTGCCCTTGTTCGTCAAACGCCATGACAATCGTTGCGGCGCCATACCGACGAATTAAGCGAGCTTGACGGAGAAATTCCGCCTCGCCCTCTTTCATGGAAATGGAGTTCACCACGCATTTGCCCTGTGCCACTTTGAGGCCCGCTTCGATAATGGACCACTTGGAGGAGTCAATCATAATGGGGACCCGAGCGATGTCGGGTTCAGCGGCAATCAAATTCAGAAACGTGGTCATGGCGAGTTCCCCATCGATGAGGCCTTCGTCCATGTTTACATCAATGATTTGGGCACCGCCTTCTACCTGGTCGCGGGCAATGGCAAGCGCATCGTCGTATTGCTCTTCTCGAATAAGACGCGCAAACCGACGACTTCCCGTCACATTGGTGCGTTCGCCGACGTTCACGAAGTTGGACTCGGGTGTCACGATCAGCGGCTCGAGTCCGGAAAGTTTTAGCGGTCGGTGAGGGGTGGATGTGCTCATATCTTGTCGCTCAATGGAGAGTTCAGGCCACGGGGTGGGAAGGACTTCGCCACTTCAGCGATGGCTCGGATGTGCTCCGGCGTTGTGCCGCAGCATCCGCCGATGACATTGATCCAGCCCCGCTCCAAGAATGGAAGCACAGCATTGGCCATGGCTCGGGGATCTTGATCGTACTCGCCCATTTCATTGGGGAGTCCCGCATTGGGATAAGCGCTCACACGAAAAGGGGCTTTGTTCGCCAAGACTTCCAAGTAAGGAGTCAATTGTTCGGCTCCGAGCGCACAATTCAGACCAATGCTGAACAATGGCATGTGCTCCATGGAAATCAAGAAGGCTTCGGTTGTTTGTCCGCTCAAGGTTCGCCCTGATGCATCGGTGATCGTACCCGAGATCATGATCGGCAGTTCGCTTCCTACTTCGTCGAAGGCTTCGTGAACGGCAAACAGTGCTGCTTTGGCATTGAGCGTATCGAAGATGGTTTCGATGAGCAGTAGATCCACTCCGCCGGCAATCAACCCCAATGCTTGTTCACGGTAGGCCGCTACCAGTTCGTCAAAGGTGATGGCTCGGAAACCAGGGTTGTTCACGTCGGGAGAAAGAGAAGCGGTCTTGTTGGTGGGGCCGAGGGCACCGGCCACAAAGCGCATGCGCTCGGGGGTGGAAATGGCGTCCGCTGCTTTTCGAGCCGCTCGAGCGGATGCTTCATTCAATTCAAAGGCCAGTGCTTGAAGTCCGTAATCGGCCTGGGCAATGGATGTTGAGCTGAAGGTATTCGTTTCCACAATATCGGCACCGGCCTCGAGGTAGGCTCGGTGAATGCCTTCGATCACTTCAGGCTGCGTGATGGACAGCAAGTCGTTGTTTCCTTTGAGCGGATCGGAGTGTTCAGCGAAGCGCTTGCCCCGGAAATCTTCCTCGGTCAGGCGATGTTGTTGGATCATGGTGCCCATTGCTCCGTCCAAAACAAGGATGCGATTGGAGGCCGCAGCATGGAGCAGCGAGGTGCGTTGAGCAATGGATGCTGCAGAAGGGAAAGTAGTGGTTGATTCCGAGGAGGCCATGTGCATTTAAATTACGGAGTGCTTGCACAAAAGCCGGACGGTATACCGTCAGGTAGGCTCATCTTTCCTTCGGACATGTCCTCAGGTAGGATGCGGCACCCGGCCTTATTCCCGGGTTGCCAAGACTTCATTGGGCCAATTCCCTCCGTCTTTCGCGATAAGCAATGCAAATATAAAGTTTAATTCGGTGATAAAAACCTCCTGTTTGTACTTTAGCGTTTCTTATCATGAGCTATTTCTTTACCTCCGAGTCCGTTTCTGAAGGACATCCCGACAAAGTTGCTGATCAGATCAGCGATGCTTTGATTGATCAATTTTTGGCCTTTGACCCCACTTCGAAAGTGGCGTGTGAAACACTTGTTACGACAGGCCAGGTCATTTTGGCGGGCGAGGTCAAGAGCAGTGCGTACCTCGATGTACAATCCATCGCTCGGCAGGTAATCAGCCGAATCGGCTATACCAAAAGCGATTACATGTTCGAGGCGCAATCGTGTGGTGTACTGAGCGCGATTCACGAGCAATCCAAAGACATCAACCAAGGAGTTGAACGGGCCAATCCCGAGGATCAAGGCGCCGGTGACCAAGGCATGATGTTCGGTTATGCGTGCCGTGAAACGGAGAATTTCATGCCGCTGCCTTTGGATTTGTCGCATCGCTTGTTGAAGGAATTGGCGGACATTCGCCGCGAGTCTCCGAGTCCAATGCCTTACCTGCGGCCCGATTCCAAATCGCAGGTGACCATCCAATATGCGGATGACAATACGCCTGAACGCATTGAAGCCATTGTGGTCTCTACACAGCACGACGATTTTGATGGCGAAGCAGCGATGCTCAGCAAGATCCGTGAGGATGTGAAGAATATTTTGATCCCACGGGTCAAAGCGCAAATGGGATCGAATGTACAAGCGTTGTTTGGCGATGACATTGAGTTGCACGTGAACCCCACCGGAATCTTTGTGATCGGAGGTCCACATGGCGACACAGGCCTGACGGGCCGGAAGATTATTGTTGATACGTACGGCGGTCGAGGTGCCCATGGTGGCGGTGCGTTTAGCGGAAAGGATCCTTCGAAGGTGGACCGTTCAGCAGCTTATGCCGCGCGCTACATCGCCAAAAACTTGGTGGCTGCAGACGTATGCGACGAGGTGTTGGTGCAATTGGCGTATGCCATTGGTGTTGCAGAACCTGTCGGTTTTTATGTCAATACTTACGGCACGAGTCGCGCGGGCATGACCGACGGTGAATTGGCGGACAAGATTCAAGCCATCTTCCCGACCAAGCCTTATGACATCGAGCAACATTTTAAGCTTCGCACCCCAATTTATGAGGAAACAGCAGCCTATGGGCACATGGGGCGTCAACCCGAGACCAAGACCAAGAAATTTATTAGTCCCGAGGGCAATGAAGTCGAGGTAACCGTCGAGTTGTTCCCGTGGGAGAAGCTCGACGCGGTGGACCGGGTGCAGGCAGCGTTGGGATAGTGCGCTGAAGCTGCCTCAAATGGCGATGAGCTGTTTATTCTTCAAGATATTGTTGTATTTTGTTGAATCAATCTAGCTAAATGAATCGCTTTTTTCAAATTACAGCATGCGTGCTGTTCGCGTTTTTTGGCAGCGCGTTTCACGCTCTGGGTCAAAACATGCCCAGCATTGAAACCGGCTTATTGTTCGAGACATATGTCAATGATTATTTGCTCGGCGAAGGTGTCGAGGCTTTTAACATAACCTATAGCGGAGGTGCCAGTCAGATTGGTGTTTTGAGCGGGGCAGAAGAGGTTTTTTCGATTGGTGAAGGGCTCGTGATGAGCTCGGATGCTGCAGGAGCGTTGGTGTGCGATCTGAATTTTTGCGAAGACTGCCTCGGATTAGGGGAGGACCAAGACTTGTTGAACGTCGCCAATTCGGTTCCCGATTTGATCGGTCAGTCATTTACGGTTCAAGATGTCAACGACATTGCATCGCTTGAATTTGATTTTATGGTTGAAGGGGATACGTTGGCGTTCAACTTTGCATTTTCGTCGGGGGAGTATTCGTCGTGGATCAATTCCGAATTCAACGATGTCTTTGCCTTCTTCCTCAGCGGACCGGGGATTGAGGGTCCTTACGCTGCCCCGGAAGAATTTCCAAACGGAGCCATCAACATTGCCGTGGTTCCCGACTCAGACCCGCTGTTGCCGATCACGGTCTCCTCTGTCAATGAATTCTTGAATTCGGAGTGGTTTGCGGGCGTCGCTGATGGAAATGTGGTTTGTTCGAATGGTTATACCGTCCCAATTACGGCGTCACACCCTGTGGAATGTGGTCAGGTGTATCACATTCGACTGGCTATTGCAGATGGGACCGATACGGTATTGGGCGCTCATGTGGTGTTGGAGCAAGGCTCCTTCGCCTCGCCAGCAATAGGATATGTAACCGACGTTTCGGACGTGGGCAGCGAGGATTCCATTTTTGAGGGATGCGGCACATCAACTGTGAGCATTGCAAGACCCGAAATCGTGTCACTTGAAGATTCTTACTGGGCTATGATTGATTGGGAATTGGGCTCTGCAATCAATGGAGTGGATTTCGGCCTTTTTGATGATGTCGGCAACTTCATTCCTCTCCCTCAAGCGAATTTGATTCCCGCTGGGGAGTCAACCATCGAGTTTGACATCGTCGCGATTAACGATGGCTTGGAGGAGGCGGATGAGTTCATTGGTTTTTCTGTCTCGCATCCTCTGGCGTGCGATGGTGAGGGGTTGGAGACCGAACATTCGATTTTACTTGTCGACATTCCGGCAGCTTTCAGCGTCGAAGGATATCAAACCACGGCTTGCGCAGGGCTGGCTATTGAGTTGAGTCCCATCGTTTCTGGAGGGTATGGTAATTACACTTACCAGTGGCTATATGATGGCTCCGATGAATCCAGTTATTGGTTTCAAAGCGACACGAGCGACGTTGCCATTGTCATGGTTGGAGACACTTGTGGCGTAGAAACGGTTTCTGCTGCGATTGAAGTTGAAGTTTTGACGTTTTCCGAATTGACGGTTTCTCTACCATCCTCACCCGTAGTCATTCCTTGCAACGGAACTGCGGAGGTTGTAGCTGCTGCGACAGGAGGAGATGGAATGTACACTTACGTCTGGACCAATGAGCTGGGGGAAGGACTATTCGCAGATTGGTGGGATCCCAGCATTCTTTACTTAACAGGATGGCAGAATGTCCAAGAATTGACAGTGGCAGTTACCGATGGTTGCGGGTACACGGCTGAAGCTTCCGCAGCGGTGGATAGCGAGTTTCCTCCCATCGATATCAACCTTCCAGACACCATTTCACTGGAATGCGGTTTGTGGTCTTCCGCCTTTACCCCAACGATTGAAGAGACTGTTCAGTACGGTTCTTGGGAATATGAAGGAGAAGTGGTTTCATGGTTAACAACCCTCAATGCTAGCCAAATATTCGAAAGTGGAGTCTATCACCTCACGGTGGCAGACAGCTGTGGAACGGTCTCCACGGATTCGACGTTCGTCATGGGTACCGGTACACTTTGCGCGGACCTGGATTGTCAACCACCTGTGGCCTTGATCAATGGGTTAGATGGCGGTGTGATTTACGCCTGCCCAGGTGAACTCATTGGTTTAGAAGGAGGAGAATCCTTCAGTGGGGCGGCATTGGGTATTTCAAATTATGAGTGGATCGGAGACCTTGGGCAAGCTGATATCAATAATGATGTCGCAGTGGTTTCTTTGGAGGCAGGGGTCTACGAAATCGGATTGGTGGTTGAAGCTGTGGACCTGGATTCCTTGGGCATGGAATGCACAGTCTCAGATACGGCTCATCTGACGATTGCCATTTCGTCATCCCCTGATTGGGACATCAGCCTTGATGGTGGTGCCTGCGAAGGAGATGAGGTTTATTTGAGTGGCGATGTGAGTTGGCCCGCGCTGTTCGACGGAGTCGATTTTCAACAATACGCTGGAATGGATGCGCCCGAGGTCATCCCGGATGACCAAACCCAATGTTATTCCAACAGCTTTGTCATTGAAGGATTTGAGGACGGCAGCACAATTACCAACGCAGAACAGGACCTCGATCACCTCTACATCAACATGGAACACAGTTTCATGGGGGATTTGACCATTTCTTACATCTGTCCAAATGGGCAGTCCGTTCAAGTTTTCCAACAAGGCGGTGGAGGTGGGTATTTGGGTGAGCCTGTGGACATCGATGGAGAGTGGAACATACCCGGGGTTGGCTATGACTATTTCTGGGCCCCGGAGGCCACAAATGGTAGTTGGGAGGAGAATAATGGTGGGACATTGCCTTCAGGTACCTACGAAATTAGTGGAGACTGGAGCAGCTTGGATGGCTGTCCTGTGAATGGGACATGGGCGATTGAAATTTGTGACGCGTGGGGGTCGGACAACGGATTTTTATTTAACTGGGGCATCCAATTCAATGAATCGTTTGCAGCGGACGAAGAAAATCCCGAGCCGGTCGTTGGTTGCGGTTCGTATTGGTGGGGGCCTCAAATCCTCGAGACATCAGAGGATTGCAGCAGCATCACCGCCCTTCCATTGCAAGACCAATCGGAATACGTGTTCAGTGGAACAAATACGTATGGATGCACGTGGGATACAACGGTTACGGTTACGGTTGCTTGGTTGGCTCAAGGGTGCATGGACCCCGAGGCGTTCAATTACGACGCAGCAGCAGCGTGTCCGGGAGAGTGCGTGTACTTTGAGGAAACGTGCGAATTCCTTGGGGCTGAAGACTGGCTGGAATTGCCGATGGGGGTGTTTCCCGAACAATCAAGTGCTACACATGGGGTTTACTGGGAAGGTGAATGGGTCATGAATGTTCCAGCCATGGTGCAAGACCCAGTAGCAGGAACGAATTACGCAGTGGAATCCTTCGAATGGGTGGATATTGTCGGTTTACCGCCGGGTTTGACAGCGGAATGGCCTGAAGGATCAATTTCAACGGAGTCACAGTCGTGTTTCACGGCTGTGGGCATTCCGGAGGAGCCCGGGGAATACACGTTCCAGGTTGTGGGCGATGTGGTCATATCCATTTTTGGTCAACCCATCACGCTGGGCACGTTGGTATTCGATGCATTGATTGTTGTCGAGGAGAACGAAAACGAAATCTTCGGTTGCACATATCCCACGGCGATCAACTACACCGCTTATGCCAATGATGACGACGGCACTTGCTTGTTCGCTGGTTGCACGGATGAAGAAGCGCTGAATTACTCGCCTCTGGCAACCATTGGCGACCAAAGCTGCATTTACGAAGTCGATTCCGAATCCGGATGTGCTTCCGATACCAATCAGGACGGCATCGTCAGCATCGCCGACTTGCTCATTCTTTTGGGCGAATTCGGCACCACTTGTCCATAAATCTTTACATCCTCGCTATGCGTAGACTGATTCTTCTTTTTAGTGCTGCCTTGATGGCATCAGCAGCCACCGCCCAACTTCCCGATGGCAGCATCGCTCCGGATTGGACGGCCACCGACATCAACGGAGTGGAGCACAACTTGTACGAGCTGCTCGACGATGGTAAGAAGGTGATTTTACAATTCTCTGCAACGTGGTGTGGGCCTTGTTGGGGCTATCACACCAGCGGTGTCTTGGAGGAGCTGTACGAGGATTACGGGCCGGATGGAACGGACGAATTGCGCATTTTCTTCATGGAGGCAGATGATACGACGACCGATAACGATTTGAACGGAACCGGTACGGCGACGCAGGGAGATTGGGTGACCGGAACGTCCTACCCTATCATCGATGACGCTGGGTTCATTTTTGATGACTACGCCGGCGCCTACTACCCTACTATATACACCATCTGCCCCAATCGTGTGTTGACAGAGTCAGGCCAAATTAGTGCGGCCGATCACGCGGCCATTTTTCAAGCGAACAGTTGCGCTGGTGCATCGGTGGCCAATGATCCTGCTTTGCTCGGCTACACAGGCGGCACTACTACTTGCCCTGGAGAGCCAGTAAACTTGAGCGTTGATTTGATGAACTTGGGTGTGACCAACCTCCAGTTTTGCACCATTGCAGTGATGGACGGCAGCACCGAAGTCCTGTCGTATGACTGGTCAGGGGATCTCAGCACCTACGGAATCGCAAACGTTGATTTAGGAACGGCCGTATTTGACGCCAGCACGTCCTTCTCCATTGAAATCACATCCAGTGACGACAATGATGTCAACAACAGTTCTTCTGGAGCCGTCGAGCTGGCAGAGGAAAGTGCCATGTTAGTGAAAGTTGAAATCATGACAGACAACTGGCCGCAAGAGATTAGCTGGGACATTTCTGATGACGCAGGAAATGTCATTGAGTCCGTTGCCGAAGGTGAAGTAGCCGGTTCGGAAGGTGATGTCTTTGTTTGGTGGGTAAACGTTCCTGAGGCAGGTTGTTACGCCTTTACCACGAATGATGCGTATGGCGACGGCCTGAATGGCTCACAATGGGGGTCGATTAATGGCTCATGCGTGGTGACTTCTTGGCACGATGAAAACAACCTGGCGTCGGTAATCTACAATTACGATGGCTCGTATGAATACGAATCGGAACAAGCGGGATTGGCGGCAGATGACTTGCCATTCATAGTTGAAGATTGCACGGATGCAGCGGCTTGCAATTACAATCCTGCGGCAGAAATCGAAGATGGTTCATGCACATATCCCGGTTGCATGGATCCAATTGCGGTGAATTATGTTTCGGATGCCGGTTGCGCAGCTGCATGCCTATACCTCGAGTACACATGCGAATTCATTGGGAATGCGGCTTGGCAGTCCGTGGAGACGGCTGCATATCCCGAATGGCAGGCTGCGGTGCATGGTGTTGCTTGGGACGGCGAGTGGGTTTTGCACATTGCGAGCGAGATGGCAGAACCAACAACGGACGTGGTTTATCCCGTGCATCATTTTGATTGGACGGGCGTCAACGGCTTGCCAGATTGGGCGGAGGACGTGAGCTATGCATTGGGCGATGTTGGCCCGAATGAGCAGCAATGCATTTCAGCCTCAGGCATCCCAACGATGCCAGGCTTGTATGAAATTCAAGTGACAGGAGAGCTGTTCATCAGCATCTTCGGCCAGCCGTTCAGCATAGGAGAGCAGTCGTATCCAGTCTGGCTCGATATTGCTGAAAACCCAAATCCCATCGCTGGTTGCACGTACCCGTTGGCAACGAATCATTTGGTTTACGCCACCTTGGACGACGGCAGTTGCTTGTTTCCGGGTTGTACCGATCCGGAAGCGGGAAATTATAGCCCTGTAGCTAACATCGATGACGGCAGCTGCGGAGAAGGATGCACCACTGAACCCGCTGCCGAATGCTCCACCGATAACAACGGGGACGGTGTGGTCAATGTAACCGACTTGCTTGCCCTCCTCGGCGAGTTTGGAAACGAATGCGAATAATTTAGATGAATGACCATGAATTACCGAAGAGTCATATTGTGTTTGTTGCTTGTCAGTGCGAGTTGGGCATCTGTTCAAGCTGGAATCATAACTTGCGCGGAAAGTGCTGAAACGGTCGTTCATTGTTACGACAATAATGAAAATTCATCTTGGACGTACTGCCCAGATACTCCAGGGGATGGAACCATGATGGAGATTTTGTTCTACGAAGGACAGATCGAAGGTTTTTTTGATCACATCCAGATTTTTGATGGGGATGACAATACTGCACCTTTATTGCTTGATCTGAGTGGTGCTTATCCCGAGTCCTTTGTAGCTGCTACGAATCCCGACGGTTGCCTTTATGTACAATTCACGTCTGATGGTTCGATAAGTTGTGGTTCAGGAAATTATGATCCGGTAAGCTGGTGTGCGGGGTGCGGCCAAGATGATTCTTGTTCAAATAATGCGCCAACGAACAATATGGTCGCTGACGTCATTATCAACAGCGAAGACCACACCTTGCTTGAAGCGGCCTTGGGTGCAGCAGGTTTGGTTGACCCATTGAGCGGTGAAGGACCTTTCACGGTCTTTGCACCAACCGATGACGCATTTACAACGTTGACGGAAGCGCTTGGAATCACAGCAGAGGAGTTGGTGGCAATGCCAGTCTTCTGGGACGTTCTCCAGTATCACGTTGTAGGTGCTGAGGCCTATTCAACCGATTTGAGCGACGGACAAGAAATCGAGACATTGTTGGGAGAAAATTTAACAGTGAGCATCACAGCAGATGGGGTCTTTATCAACAATGCTCAGGTCATTGTTGCGGACCTTACTGCCGATAACGGGGTGGTACACGTCATCGATGCAATGTTGATTCCGAGTGCTACAGGTCAGCCCACCCCCCTTCCATTCACCGAAGATTTCGCGAACGGATTTGCAGGTAACAATGGCGTTGGGGGTTGGACTGTGGAAGATACAGGAGGCGGGTTAATCTGGCAGTATGTTGATGAATCCGGGAACGGATTTTATGCAGATGGCTCTGCTTCAGGTGTCAATCCGCCTGCAGGAGAGTTCTCTACGAATATTGAATCTTTGAATTCTACCTCTGCCTCAAATGGTTGGGTCATCTACGACAATGACTATTGGAATACACCCATTTCGGAGGGGTATTCGGATAATGAGGGTTGGCTTACCTCTCCTGTATTGAATTTGTCCGAGTCAGCTTCCGTAATCGTATCATGGGAACAGTATTTCCGTTACTGCTGTCACCCAGACGCTCCCGTGTATTTACAGGTCACCAATGATGGAGGTGAATCTTGGGTGACTTTCGATGGCCATGGCGACTTTATTGAAGCGCCAAACACCGTATCGGAAAACGGTTTTACGACAACGGTCGATATTTCTTGTATGGCGGCTGGAGAATCAAACGTGCAAATTCGATTTTCGTACTTGCAGGCACCGGAGACGGGAGAGGGGTACAGTCACTATTTTTGGGGCATTGATGATGTGATGATTTTCGAGGCGCCGGTAAACAATGATTTGGAAGTTTTGCAAGTGACAAATGGCGATGTGTCAGAGGGTTGGGAATTGGCGGTAACACCCATGGAGCAATTACCGCTGATCGAAAATGGAGGGGTGTTGACCGGTGTAATGTTTAGAAACGTTGGAAATTTGGATCAGACTGACGTAGAATTACAGGTGGAAGTGCTGGATACGGATGGAAATCTCTTAGAATCCGTGACACAGAACGTAGGGTTGGTTCCTGCCAGTGCAAATTCAGAACAGTGTCCCATTCATCCTTCCGATACGAGTTACGTTTCGATAAACTGGGTGCCAGATGAAATAGGGGTTTATGAATTGCGCGTCACAATCAGTTCCGATGCTGAAGATGAACTTCCTATGAACAATGTGTTCAGCCGGATGATTGAGTTTTCGGAGGAACAGATGGGGCATGACAAGGAGGCCGTTGACTATGAGTTTGTGCCTTCCGATTCTGATATTGATGGATTATTCAATCCTACAGGATATGGGAACCATTTCAAGATGGAGAATCCAGGATCACTGGTATACGGTTTGGCCATCAAGTTTGGGCCAAATTCGGGCGGAGGTGTACTGGAGTTTGAGACGCGATTGTACGAAGTACAGGGCACAATCGAATGGGAGGATGCCCTCCTGAATTCAACGAGCTGGCTTTATGATGACGACTGGACTCCTTCCGAATTGGATCAATCCGAATTTGTTTACCTTCCTTTCGATTCTCCCGTTGAAGTCAATGCCACGAGCTCCTACTTTGCCGCAGTCATCAGCGAATTTGAGAGTGAAGCGCAGTTAACCATAGCTGGTAATCTCAATACTGATACCGATCGCTCTACGGGGTTCTATGGAATGGATAATGATGGGTATTTTTCTTGGTTATCGCAAGGTCTAGGAATATCAGAACTCAATAGTACACCTGCCATTCGCTTGGTTTTCAGCCCAGGGGAATTCAGCGGTTGTATGGATCCTGAAGCATGCAATTTTTCTCCTGCAGCGACAACAAATGGTTTCTGTGATTACGAAACGTGCGCCGGTTGCATGGACGAAGAGGCTTGTAATTTTGACAGCCAGGCCACCATAGAATACAATGGGGTTTGCACTTTTCCTGGCTGTTTTGATCCAGAAGCATCGAATTACAGCCAGAATGCAGGCTGCGAAGGGGAGTGTTTTTACCTGACCTATGATTGTGCATCCGTCGGCGATGCCGCATGGTCAGATGAAGCGATAGGACTCTTCCCAGAATGGCAAGACGCAATGCACGG
>Ga0209533_1002290_pt1 | contig 17424 bp, 7 predicted proteins | sample COG_04_FD_184748 | JGI IMG/M metagenome (GOLD analysis project Ga0209533, IMG submission 184748) | Pelagic Microbial community sample from North Sea - COGITO 998_met_04 (SPAdes) (version 2) | ecosystem: Environmental > Aquatic > Marine > Neritic zone/Coastal water | place: Helgoland, sampling...
GTGTTGGTACTGGTATGCGAAATACTCATCTCCGCGCTATTGCTCCTACTGTTTCTAACAGCAAGCTTAGTGGAAATGTTTCTCCTGGTATTGAGCCATGGGCTGCAAATGTTTTTACAGAGCAGAGCGCGAAGGGGACTTTTATTAGGAAAAACCCGACGTTAGTTAAATTATTAAAGAAACATAAACTGAACAACAATGAAACATGGAATAAAATATTGGCTGACGGAGGTAGCGTACAGGGTATCGATGCTTTGGATAGTATTACTATGGGCCATGACATTCCAGTTAAAGAAGTTTTTAAAACTTTTAAAGAAATTAATCAATTGGAATTAGTTAATCAAGCTGGACTGAGACAACAATATATAGATCAGTCAGTTAGTTTAAACTTAGCATTTCCCTCTGAAGCTACACCTAAGTGGTTAAACAAAGTTCATTTTGAGGCTTGGAAAAAAGGAGTTAAAACATTATATTACACTAGAACTGAATCTGTGTTACGAGGTGATATAGCGCAACAAGCAATGAGTGAAGATTGTTTGGCTTGTGATGGCTAAAGGCTAAAAGTTATGACTTTTTTATACATACAATAACTAATAGGTATAAAAAATTCAATAATCTATACATATTAAAAAAGGGCTCTCGTATTGAGGGCCCTTTTCTTTATAGGAATTGCAGGTATGGTACGCCTGATAATCTTTACTCCTATTTCTTTCTTTTTATATTAGATGCTCTATTACCCATCCCAACTCTTTTCTTTTCAGCTACAGCTTTTTTCTTTTCAGCTGAAGACATTTCTCCCCAAGTCTTAACAGTTTCTCCGCTAATTCTTTTACTAGGCCTACACTTTTTAGTGTTTTTATTTTTAGTAGATCCACAAGGGTTACCTTTTTCGTCAGTCCATTTTTCTTTGAACCAACGCTTAAGGTTTGCACCTTCTTTTGTTTTTCTAACAAATAACGGTGACTGTCTCATTACTTTTTACCTTTATTTTTTCTACACTTAGCTATTGCTCCACTTGCGTATGCTGAAGGAAATACTTTGTATTGTTTCTTTACCTTATGATAGCATGCATCTTTTAATTGGAATGGTGATCCTTTAGTTAACTTCATAATTTTTGTTTTAGTATACCCAAAATACTTCAGGTGATTTATCTTTATCAATATCTACATGAATAAATGTTTTGCCAACACCTATTCTTTTAAATCCAACTTCCCTCAGTATATCGTATAATTTAAATCTATCTACTGAGTTATTGCACTTTATGTCTACAGCTAAACCTTTTAAATGCGAAGAATCTGGTTTACCTCCAACAAACTTATTATGTTCAACTGTTCTAAATCCTGAATTAGGGTCAATAGCTTTACCGTATTTTTTACGAGCAATATCTAGCATACTTATAAGTTCATCGCTCATGTTTTTACCGCTACCCTCTAAATCTGGAGAATCAAACTCTCCGTAAGTAAAATATTTAAACTTCATTATTTACTCATTCTTTTAAGTTTTTCAATTCTTTCTAATCTAGCTTTTTCTTCTTTTTCTTTCTTTTTTCTAGCTCTAGTTGCTTTTGCTTTTTCTTTACCTTCTTCTTTTCTTTTAGCTTTAGCTTCTGTTTTTATAAGCTCGTGTTCTTCATTCTCAGCACCTACATCCCAAGATCTCCAACCTAAAGCAAGTGCTACTCTTTGCCAAACAGTGTTTCTATAATCTAAAGCTTCTGTTAAAGCATTTACCTCTGTTACCGCTCTGTCTAAAGGTAGATTTGTAAAACCTTCAGTTAACGCGCCTAATACTTTATATGAAGGACTTAAATTAAATTTACCATCTATAGTAATATCCCAATTCCTTTTTTCAATAACATCTTTTTCAAACTTCTTTGTTTGAATACCGCTATAAACTTTTCTAAGCTTTGATCCAACAGATGGAGCTAAGTTAGCTAATGCCAATATGGTATACGTATGATCAGCCATAAATTCTTTTTGCTCTTGTTTATCATACTCAATATAGGCATTTTTAATAGTAGATATAAAAGCTCCAGGTAAACCAAATCCTCCTTTTAAAGTGGTATCAATCATACCCTGTATTATTCTAGACTGCTTTGTGCTATACACTTTTCCATACTTCTCTAATTGTTCTTCTTCAGTAAGCTCATCATCCTCCTCTTCAAATCCAGGTATTAAAGCAAATAAAGCATTTTGCAGAGCAGAGAATATAACATTTTGAATAGTGCCGTAGTATATAATTTTACTTAAGTTGGAAAAATCACTTTGCAACAATGTCTGCCCAGGTGTTCTTCTTCTATTTTTTATATCTAAAGCAGCTTTCTTTATAGACCTATTTAATTGTATAGGCGTATTTTGAAACGCAAGCAACACTCTACCTACTATGCTTGCTTGGTCAGACGATATTAAAGCTGGATCTCCCGACTGCTGAGTCTCTTCAGATATTTGACTGAAATCTTTAAAAGCCATTTCCTCTGCTTGCTTTTTAGTGTATAAAGCCTCTCCTTCTTCATTTACTTTTTTCAAATAAGACTTTATTCTATTTCTATAAAATGTAGCACCACCTGCTGCAATAGCAAAACTATCTGCCATTTGTGTTGGCGTAAAACCAATTTTTAATAAATAACTTAATGCAGCTACTGCTTTATTTTTAGATCCCTTAACTGCTCTTGCAATCTCAGCTTCATTAACATCACTTTTCAAACCTGATCTTCTTTGTTTAAGTTTAGGTGAATTAAATAGCTTTGCAAAATCAGACCAGTATTGTTTTTGATTAGCGAATGCTGCTGCTGCTTTCAAAGGGTTATTATCTGACCAATTAATAAAGTTTACTGTTGACAATGTTTGCAGTAATGCCGATCTTCTATTGAAAAACATTATTGCTCCAATAGAATTATTAATCCAAGTGTTAAATCTATTGGTATTATCAGTAGTAGATGACGGTCTATTTGTGCCGTTTTTCATTCTGTACAAAATATCCTCTAAAGCATCTCTGGTAGCCTTACCATAACCAGCTTGCACTTTATTAAGATTATCTTCGCTAAATATTATATCAGCATTCTCAATAAATTCAGCTAAGAATTCTTTTCTACCTACATTTTCTGTTAAATTATTTAAATCAGACAATATAGTTTCCGCATCCCAAAAATCTCCAGGCTTAGCCCATTTAGGCCTCTTTGATATCTGTTGTAACTTTCTAGCGTACTCGCTCAAATCTGCATTGTCGTTTACATAATCAACTAATTTTTTCTGATCTATTTCAGATAAACCTGGTATTTCATATCCAGAAGCATTCCATAGAGCAACTCTTATAGCTTGATCATGTGTAAATTCAGTTCCTGGTACAAGTTTACCAAGTTTCTTTATAACAGGTCTCATTTGTTTATTAAGTGCTCTAAAATCGTCCTTAAACGCTTGTCTGGTTTCTTCAATAGCTCTTATACCTTTAAAGTATGGATCTATTAAGTTATCTTGAAAAAACTTTTGATCAGCTTCCCCTTGTTTGCCTTTACCAGCGAAAGTATAAGAAGTTAATCCTTTGAAGTCATCAAGAGATGAAGGCATAAATACTTTAAATTTACCTTTTTTAATACCCTTCCTTCTAGCTATTACTTTACTAATGGTTTCATCTGTGGCAATACCTGTACTTCTTTCTAGCATTTTATTAAACGTACTGTTCATTGTTTTGCTAAATTTAGTGCTAGGTTTATAAATCTTTCCTTTTGGATCAATGATTTCTTTACCTTTAGAAAACTTAACTAAGTTGTATTTTTTGTCTGATTTTCTATATCTATCTTTATTATTAAAGCCTTTTTGTTTTGCTAATTTTAAATCTGCATCAATTTCTTTAGAAACTAGATTAACAAAAGCTTCGTCTAAAAAGTTTTTAGTTTCTTGTACTTTAGCGTTGCTGTAGTTGTTTGCTAAATCTTGATAAACTTTATATATATAATAAGCTTCGGTTTCATGTTCTAGTATTAAATCTGCTACTTTTAATTCCTTATAATTTTTAACAAACTTGCCTACTTTAGATGATTTTCTTATTGGTCCTCTTTGATCTTCATACATTAAAGCAATCCATCCATTTACGGCTCCAATATCATTATTTTTTACACCTTCTTCAATAGTATCTAACATGTAATCTATGGAATCGTCAGCTTCTTTATCTATAAGATCAGCTTTTAATTCAAAGTTCTTTTTTATATCTGTAACGTCTGTTAGATTAAACAATCTTTCGCCGTTGTATTCTATGTAAGATCTTGTTTTATTATCATTAAAAGTAACTTTAAAACCATCTAGCACAATTCTTTTAGATTTAAGATAATTAAAAGCATCTAAATTTCTTGTAATACCTTGTATTTTTTGTGTTCTTATAACTCTACTGTCGTATTTAAACCAATTTTTTATAGCTTTTACTCTATCCTTTTCTATATTGTTTTTTAAATTTACTAACGAGTATTCAAAACCTATAACTTGCTTTTCGTATTTCCATAATTCTCTAGTTACAGCTTTTTGAAAAGTATTAAATATTTCTTCAAAAGATATTGTATTATTATCATTTCTAGCTATAAGGTTAAGTATTTTAATCCTGGCTCTATTAGCCATGTTTGTAATACCGTAAGTGTCAATGGTTTCTGAGTATAGTGTTTTTAATAAATCTTCTGTTGTTTTAATTTCATCTAACTTACTTAATAAATTAGTGTTTAAAGCATATTCTATAGAAGTTTCATCTAATTTTTTATTTTCATTTTTAAGTAATTCTTTTATATTAGACTTGCTTTTTGGAGAAATACTGAACTTAACTGTTCCCCTGTCAGCATCTTTGATTACTTCGTTCACAAAATTATCAGCCAAGATCACTCCTTTAGCTTCTTGATTTCCTTCAAAAGCTTTACTTATTTCAGAATTTTCGTTTTTAATTTCTTTTGTAAATATTTCAAAAGCTATTTCTTCAGCTATAGCTTTACCTAAAGATTCTCTTTTACCTCTAATAAGTTTACCTTTTTCATCAATAAATAAACCTACAAAGTCAGCATCAGAAACTTTATCAGCAGATACTCTTCTAACTATTTCATTTCCAGCAGTCGCTCCTCTAACCAATGTTTTTTCGCGATCAATCTTCTTACCAACCCATTCTGGATATGGTACAAAGTTTGGTGCAAATTCTTCTTGCACTATTTCTTTACCTCCAACGTTTACAGTTACTTTTTTACCAGTAAATTTACCTCCTACAGATTTTTCAATTGCTTGAGGAATACCTCCGCTAACTTTCTTACCACTATCCTTACCCATTAAAAATGTAGTAGTCATGTTTTCTACAATAGCTTTCTTATGTTTTATGAGATTTTTTTCATAGGTGCCGTCTTTTAGCTTACCTAATCTCTGAATAACAAGTTTAGGGGCAGCTTCAGGATCACCTACAACTTTACCTATTTTCTTTTTAATTTCTGCAATTAAAGGTGTGGTAGCAGCGTTGTCTCCTCTTTTAGCTGTAATCTTGCTTTCTAAACTAGATAAAACTTTCGTTAATTTATCTGTTATAGCTGTTATAGTAAAGTTAGGTACAATGTTACTCTTGGTAAGTGGTGTATATTTTCTTTTTTCAACTTCCTGAGGAGCAGCTTCTTCTCTTGCAGTAATATCTTTAGCTACACTAATATCCTCTTTAAATCCACCTTCACCTTCTTTTTTAAATTTAGCTAATGCTTCTTTAATCCTGTTTCTTACTCCGTATTGACTACCTATAATATAACCACCTAAATCATCATTTGATTCAGGATTAAAATCCATTATATTCTTTTTTAGTTGAACACCTGCTACTTCTGTAAAAAAGTCATCCCAGCTTTTACCGTAAACATTGTCAGCAACAACACCATAACCAGCAGCAATCTTTTTAATTAAAGGATTAAGCATACCTTTATCAATGTCGTCTATAACTTTAATTGCTATTTTTTCTTTAAATTCTTTATTAGTTGTACCTACAGGCACCATAGCTTTTATTTGATCACCAATTCTTTTTTCATTCTTTTTGGTGTCTTCTTTAGCTTTTTCTTTGATCTTAGTGTCTTCTACAGGTTTAGCAGCTTCTTTTTTCTTAGCTAATCTTATTTTTGTTTCTAAATTAGTTTTAGTTGTTTGAAAATCCACCTCATTATCAAAATCAAATTCATCTAAATTATCTAGCTGTTCTTGCAACTCTAGTGATTTACTAAACGCTTCTTTACCTGATTTTTCAGGCTTCTTTTCACCTTCTTTTATTTGTCTAGCTTTAACTTCTCCTTTAATAACTTTTTCAGCAAGGCCTGATAATTCTCCTTTATCAAAACTTTTTGAAAAACTATTAATCAACGAAAATACATCCTCTCCTGTTTGTATAGAGGTTATTTCTTTATTTTTACCTTTAGGCTTTATTTTATTCCACTTATTTATTAATTTACCCTTCAGAGTTAAATCTTTTGAAATGTCTTTTTGAGAAACATACTCCAATATAGCTGCCATTTTTTCTTCCGCTATAGCAGCAGGCGTGAATTCTCCTTTTGGATATAATGCTTCTACATTTTTAAGCTTCTCTTTTGCTCCTTTATAGTTTTTTACGGCATAAGATTCTAAGTCAGCAACTAGCCCGAGTATATCAGCATTTCCTTCTAGTAATTTTTTAAATACTGTAGCGTGTCCTACTTCGTGAAGGAGAGTAGCACCCATATTATTTTTTATAAGATTCTCATCAAGAGAAAGCGCTATAGGTAAACCATATTCCGCTCCAAAGTATTGACCATTAACATTATCTTCTACTTTTTCTAAAGCAGAAACAGTCCTTTTTAATCCAGACAGGTTTTCACCTTCTAGATTACTTTCATTTATAAGCTCGTTGATTTTATCAATAGCTTCTTTTTTATTTTTAGCATTTATTATGTTAAAATCTAAACCAGCTTTTTCAGCGGTTTCTATTTGTATTTTTTTAGCTTTTTCTTTTGCCGCTGAATTTTGAGAAGATGCTAAAACTGTATTTTTTATTTTTAAAGCTAAATTAATATTATTTGCAAGAGGCTCAATTAACCTGTCTTTAGCGTCATTAGTAAGCTTTGTATTGTTATTTATTTTGTCAATACCTCTTTTGCTTTTGTTGATAAGAATATCTAGATCAAGTAATTGTCTTTTATCATTGCTAGTCAACTCATCAACTCTTGCAGCAGCTACTCCAATTCCTAATATATTTTGTTCAACTAAACCATCTAGCTCTAATTGTAAAGCTTTTATAGCTTCTTGAGAGGAAGTTTCATCAGAAATACCTGTATTATTTTGAATTGCATTTATTTCTTTTCTAATTCTTAGTATTTCTTTACCTCTTTTATTATATAAATCAGTTTCTGATGTAGTTCTAAAAGTATTTGCCACTCCGCCAACTAAAGCAGGTGCATTAAAACCTAAGCCAGACATTAAAGATCCTGATATAAACGACTCAGCCAATCCATCGGACCAGTGTATGTCTTCTTTGTTTAATATATTTATATCAGTAAGATTATTTAAAAGCTGAGCACTAAATTCAGCGCTACCTTCTTTAGCCATATTTACACCCCAACTTTTGAAAGTGTTTTGTAATGCTTTGCTTTTACTTATAACTTCAGCTGAATATTTACCTGAAATCTCAAAAGCTTTTCCAAATGTTTTCTTCCCAAAGCCTAAGTAGTTTAAAGCACCTTTCGCTTGACTTAAAGAAACTTTTTCTGTTAAATACTCCGCAGCTCCAAATAGTATACCTGAAGCGTAGAATTGTGCAGGTGATATTTTTCTTTTAGGGTCATTGACAACCTCTAAATCTATTTCATTAAATTTATTACCAGCAGCCCCAGCAGATACAGCAAATAACCCACTACCGCCCAAGCCAACGGTAACAGCTGTGTTTACTGCTTGTTCAGAAAAAAGATCAAGCATAAATTCACCAAAGTCTTCTATATTTTTTATCTTACCTAGCTCTTGTCTTTCTTTAGTGCTTTCGTCTATTTTCTTTGTAAGGTTGTATAAGTTAGATATAGTTTTCTCTGCTTCTTTGCTTCCAAATATTTTATCGTAAAAATCAAGTTTTGAGTTTCTTAAGTAAATAGGCAAATTACCCTCCTCGTCTCTAATATCAACACCAGTAGTTCTTTTAATGATTTGACTAATTGAAAGTTCTTTTGCAACACTACCTAGTCCAGCTATCATTCTAGTACCGGCTGAAGCTATCCTGTTAGTAGCAACATCTAAATTATTATAAGTTCTTTTTGTTAAATCAGCTAACTCACCAGCTGTTTTAGCTTTAGTCTCTAAACCTTCTAATTTATTAAATTCATCAGCATATAAGCTATATGCTATTTTTTGATTTTGTATTAGCGTATTTGCTCTTTCTACATCTTCTTGTGTTATTTGACCTGGAAAGTCTGCTTGTTTTTTACGCAAAGCGTTTAATTCTACGCTCCCTGTATTTAACAATGTTTCGTAGTCGTTAATACCTGATATTGCTTTTTCGTAGTCTGATATAGCTTTTTCTTTATCTTCTTTAAAGCTTTCAGTTAAAACAGCTCTACCTGCTGAATATTTTAATTCCTCTTCCGTTGGGATTAACCCAAGGCCAGGTGTAGCTACAGTAGCTTTACTAGCAAATTTTTTAAGCCTAGCAAAAGAAAACGGATTGTCCCCATAAATAGTCTTTTCATAATATTCTAAGACTTCTTCCCTTTTAGCGTCAAAAAGATTTTTTTCTTCGTTTTTTATATATAAGTTTTTAGCTCGTTCTCGCCAATCTTCTTCTGCAATATTGTATATATCAACTTTAGTTTCAGTAGCTATTTCTTTTTTTGCTTCTTCAATGAAATCAGTGTAGGGATATATTTCTATAGTAGTAGCGCCCATACCAACTCCTCTAACAGAGGGAGCTGCGTTGGCTTTTGCTTTTATAGCATTTATTTCTTCCTTGTTTAAGCTTATTTCTTGAAGCTTTGTTTTTGCTGATAAAAGATTTTCATCAAACGAGTCAACTAATTTTTCAGTATCTGGTGATTCCGACGGAGTATCTACCGAAGGTGATTCCGTAAAACCTGCTTGCGATGCTGTCATTGGTTGCTGCACTGCATCCGCATCCTCTACAGTGCTTGTTGGAAAATCCTGTGGTTCGTCTTCAATAGCAATAGCATCTGGAAATTGTTGTAAAAACCCTTCAACCTTATCCTCAGGTAAATTATAAGTCTTATCGTTTACTTTATATCTTGGCATAATTTTATTTTATTTAATTATCTTCTTTCTCTTCAAACTGTGAATAATCTATTACAGCTTCACCAGCAACTCCATTAGTTTTAAGCACTCCTCCAGGTTTAGGGGAAGGTCCCGCAAATCCTATTCGCACTGGCCCTGTTCCGGACGGTCTAGTACCTTTTTCCTTCTTTTCATCGAAATTATATCCTAACTCAAGAGCTAGCTTTTCAAAATCTGTAGGATTTTTAATGAAAGATAAGTCTTCCCATTTATTTCCGCTTTTTTGCTGTATCGCCCAAACTTTATTATTTGCATCCCATTTAGCCTGCACTCCTCTTACTATAGCGGAAGGTATTATCGACGGAGTAGGGTTTCCTTCCCCGTCCCACTTTTGAAGTACTTTAAATTGTTTATCAACTTTTGCAGCCATTTTTTCTAGCTCGCTAGGTTTATATGTAGATCCTTTTTTTGTAGGAATCTTTGATTCAACAATATTACCTAGAACTTTAGTAACTGCTGGTTGCTTCATCATATAGTTTAACAAAGCTTCTTTCGCTTTATTCTTTTGATCATCAGATAATGGTGTATCATAACTAAAATCTGTGTCGCCTGGATTTAGTACATTATTGTATAACGATGCTAGTTTTCTGTCTGAAAATTGAGATAAAGTACTTTCAGATTGCACTCTTAGCTTGTTTTTAAAATCCTCAGAGTTAACTCTTCTACCGAATTTATCTTGATGATATAGTATTTCGCTTTTATCATTATTTAAAACCGGAGATAATTCACTTGTTGGATCTACTAAGTTAATAGTGTTTTGTATATTCTGATCAATATCTTTTGATATATTAGGTATAACAGTAGGCATCTGTGTAGTTGCCACGTTGTCATTAATAACGCTACCTACAAATTTTTCACCGTCTTTTGTTTTTTGATAAACATCTAAAGAAAAAACAATCTGCCCATTTTTATTAACTTTATACCTAGCCTTTGTTTTTCCTTCTGTTTGATTCGCTAATACTGAAAGTTTTGCATATTGCTCTGGATTAGCTTTAGGATCAATAGCTCCCATAGTACCAGGTATTTTATTAACTTGCTCTATCATAGCTTCTTGAGACATAGCAGTATTCTTTAACATGTTAGCCATATTGTCCCCTATGGTTTCCATACTGTTAACAAATGTTTTTTCTTCAGCAGTTCTTTTCGCAGGGTCCTTTAAAAGTATGCCGTTCATAACTTCCAACTGCGTATCTAAGTCACCAAAATCAGCGGTAGGATTTTTAGATTGCGTTTGCATTATAGAGTTTTGAGCATCAGCAACTCTTTTATCAGCCTCAGCTCTAATAGCCGCGGTTTTAGCAGCATTATCAGCATGTATTTTGTTTATACTAGTGACAATACCTGTTCCTATGCCTGCTAAAGTTTTTTGCAAGTTTTGTTCAATCTGTCCAGACTGTCTGTCTATGTATTGTGTTGGATTTCTATAACTCATATTGTTGTTTTTAATCTCCAGAAGAATTTCCTATAGATGGTAAGTTTATACCCATAGGATTCATTGCTGTTTGTAAAGCAAAATTAGCAGCGTTATTAGCCATTCCTTGTGCTTGCTGGTATTGGCTAAATGTTAAATTATTATTAGCAACACCCGCTGTTGTATTTTGTGATGCTAAGCCTGTTAATAGGTTTCCACCAATAGAAGCTAAACCTCCTATAAGCCCGGCTTGGTTTGCTCTTCTATCAGCAGACGCTTGCATAGCCCTACCTTGAGCACCGCTTAATTGCGCTGATACTCTGTCTAGTTGTTGCATTTCTCTTGCTTCTTGAGCACCGAATACAAATTGTTTTCCAGCTGCTTCTAACCCCTGGACTCTTCCGCCTTCACCTATTTGAATACCTTGAACTCTTGCAGCTTCTTGCATTCTCATTCTATCTAGTTGTTGCTCTCCTTGTGCTCTTAGCCTTTCATTATTTGCTTCTTGTTGTTCTATACTAGCTGAAACACCTTTTTTACTTTGCAAAGCAGCTTGAGCTAACGCGGTAGCACCTCCTGCGCTAGCACCTGTTGATCTTAAGGTATCTAAAGTATTAGCTAATGATATGTCCGCTTGTTCTATTTGCATTTCCGCTGCTTGAGTAGCAACACTTAAATTTGCGTATGGATTAGAAAGCGATGAACTAAGGTCTCTAGCCAAGCCACTTAAATCCCTTACACCTGAATAAGGGTTAGTTATTTCTTGCCTACTAGCTTCTAATGTGCTTAACTTTCTTTGTAGTCTAGCTTGTTCTTGCTGCGCTTGTCTTTCAGCTCTTCTTCTTCTACCGCTTCCAAATATAGATCCTATTATTTGAATACCGCCAGATATTAAAGCGGCTCCAGCCATAGTTAAAGGCTCGGCCATTTGAACATCGCCTTGTCCAAAGAAAAATATTTCTAAAAATTCTATCATGTTGTTTGTTTTTTATCTTCCATAAATTGCGCCTACCGCAAATAATTCTTTTAATCCACCTGGATCTGTTGTGGCATCTGTTTTCATAGTTACTGTAGTGTAGTAAGCTTTTATGCCTGTACTGCTAGGCCCCATTATTACTTGGCCAGCTATAGGTGTGGGTGAATTGTTTGGTATTGCTGCTACATATCTGTTTTGTTTTCTATCAAACCCTGCTCTGTATTGAACATTACCATCTAAATAAGCACCTTCGTCATAGCTATATATTTTAGTATAAGTGTTAGGAGTAGCTGGAGTAGTAACATCTACTGTTGCTTGATTAACATTATTAGTCCAACTACCACTTGATACATCTGCTCCAGTTTCATCAGAAACTAAAGATGTAACTTCCCATCCATTACTACCCTCGTAATTAATTGTTTTAAAAGTCTTCATAGAGGTAGGCTCTGGGTTTAAAACAAACTTTACAGAAGCATCATTATTTACGCCGTAAAATTGACCTCTTGGTACAGGGTTATTACTATTGTCGGTTAATGAGTAATGTTCATATACAGAATCAAAATTAGTTGTGTAAAATTGACCTTGAGAGCCAAACATGAAACTAGGCTTGTAAGTATAAAAACTACTCCACCCGTTTGTAGCTTCATTAAACGATAGCGTAGCATAATCACCGTTCAGTTGCTGCATAGATAATGTATAATTTTTATTATATATATCATAGCCTCCTATTATTTTACCGGTTGAAGAGACTAATCCAGACTGATCTCTAAAGAAATCAACCATACCATAGTTTGATATTTCAGTTATACCATCCATAGATAATCTAAGTACCGCATTTCTGTTTCTGTCAGTAAAATATTTTTGATAACCGTAAACAGCAAAAGACTCGGGATTTGTAGATATACCAAACTCCCCGGCATAAGCTATTATTTGACCTATAACTAATTTAGCAGATGTTGTTATTGCTCCGCCTTCAGCAGAATATATAGCGTCTTTATCTATTAAAGCTCTATTTACTTTTCTTTCTTGGAATATAATTAAGTTAGTATCTTCAGCATAAAGCTTTTGTATACTACCATTAATAGGATCCACACTCCTAGTTATCTCTTCTGCAACACTGAATTCATTAGTTCTATTTATACCTGTTCTTGAATTTAAAACACCTGAATATATTAATGAATTTGATAGTCTTGATTGATTGTCGTTGTCCTCAACTAAGTAAGCTTTAACTCCATAGTCAGTAGATGTATTGTTATAGCCGCCTCTAATTCTAGACTCTTCAATGTACCAATCTTGATCAGTGTCTTCTGTTTGAGGAGACGACCACGGTAGTGATGTAATAGCTGAATCTACCAAATCTTCATAAGGCACATCAGATATCTTCTTAACAGCATAAGAGTTAAAGTATGGTACTTCAAGTGTTATAGACATATTATATTTATTACTTGTTTTTTACTATTATTACTCAAGGCTTTTTATACTTAGGTTAGACAGCTACTTCCTACACCTGTTCCATATACAGCATCTCCAAATTTCACATGAAAAATTCCTGCGTTGGTACCGCTTCCACAATTAGCACCTGCCATTTTAGAAGCAATAACTCTGTATTCTCCAACAGTGTCAAATTCCCAATAGTCTTCAACAAAAGAAGGTCCGCTATTGTCAATTGATATTCTTTCATAGCCGATAGGTGATGCAAAAGTATTACCATTGGCTAACTGAGCTGTAGCCCAAGAAGAACTACTCGTTGCTCTATATTGAACTAAATAATCAACATAAATATCATCACTTAAAACTGTTTCTCTTTGCAGGTAAGGTTTTATATACATTTTACCTTGAGTTAAAGCTCCTGTTGTTTTAGGATTAAAACTAGATCTATATTTAGCGTTGTATATTTTATTTGGAGGATATGCCGTGTTGAATGGTGTTCCTGCGTAAGTACCACTAACTTGTTCATTAGTTCCGTAAGCAAAAAATTGGTACTCTATGTTTTCATTACATTCAGCGTTCGTACCTCCTTGTCTACCAGCACAAATAGTTTGAGGAACAGGGTCTGTGCCAACAGTAAATGAGATAGTACATGTGTTAGACGAACCAAACCCATTAGCGTCTGTAACTTTAACAATTATGCTATACGCATCTTCATCAACCAAAGTACCTGAATTAGCGGTTAAAACACCTGAGGAACTTATGCTAAATCCATTTAATATAGCTTGTGGGTTACTAGAATCTAATTCAAAAAGTAATTCGCTAGCTTCATTACCTCCGCTAGTATTACTCCCGTTTTCAGCTGCAAAACTATAAATTGTAGACGTACTTGTGGTTATACCTGTCAAAGCTAACGGACAAGTTGCGGGCAATGTGAATGTTGGTTGTTCATTAGTTAAAGTAGCTGTATATGTTGTATTATCAGTATACACTGTTCCAGAAACCGGTTCATAAGTAGTTTGAAAGGTTAAATTGTAAATATCACTAGAAGGGTTATCAGCCGAGTCTTCACTGTACCAAAAATATGTTGCAGCTGCTGTTTTTAACTGGTACTGAGCGTCTATATTTGAATAAACCAACTGGAATTGATTAGCTATATTATTGCTTTGACCTACGTCGCTAGCTCTATAGGCAGACAGTATAACAGGAGTTGATGTAAATAAGTTGTTGTCTGTTATATTTGTTCCTGACCCATCTTTCCAAATTATATTACTACTACCTATTTGACTTTCCGGAGCAAGACTTTCTGAAAAAGAAGCAAAATTATTTCCATCAATACCTATAATTCCCGCATATTGACTATTTATTATTTCATTTAAAACAGCTACTTTACCTTGAAGTGAAGTTTCGTAAAATAATTCTAAAACAGATTCAAATGGTTTTGTTTCAGCTATCGATAAAAACGGCTGCATACTAACTATTAAGCCACCAGCTGTTGCTCTATCTTTGTTTGTTGTATAAGCGCCTATAGGCCCAGGGCGGGTAGGTCTTGGTTGCGGCTTTGGTGTTTTTCCGTTCTGCGTAGTACTTATTTGTAAAATAAAAGGATTAGAGTCTGAATCATATAATGGCTGTAATTTAGGTGATTGTCCCCAGGGTATAGATCCTGTAGGGTTAGTATTTTCCTCAACCCCTGTTACCGCTCCTCCATACGGTGGTGTTTGGTAGGTATAACTGCTAGTTGTAACAACAGAGCCATATTCCCCTTCTGGAGCATCGGCTACAAAAGGTATACCTGATATTTCTAAATCTCTGACTGTAGATATTGTTGTAACTTCCTGTCTTATTAAGCCTGGGTAGTATTGTTTATTCCAAGGTTCAAATTTTTGTGGATAACCATAAGGTCTATCACCCGCTGTAGCGCTTGTGTTTATAGCTGGGTTATTTACTCTTATAAAAAGACTCTCACTACTACTATATTCTCTATCATTAGGACCTACTTCATTAAGATCTCTAGGAACTTTATTTATATTGTCACTTAGCAACACTGAAAACGATGTTTTATCTTTTTCTGTTGAATTAATTACAGGATAACCATCTACAAATCCCGGTAAATACACATTATAATATTCTTGTTCTTGCTGTTTAACAACTATTTTGTACGAATACCAACCTAAAGGATTATAATTACTAGAGGTAGAGTCACCATTGTAAACACCTGGTTGACCCCCCGTAGTTTCTGTACCTATAGCAGAATCAATTCTAACGCTCAAAGCGTCTCCTAGCCAGTTTATAACTTTAGAATTATTTTCTTGTTGAGCATATGTTTTATATGGAGCAAATACGGTTGATCCACCTTCTTCGTTTTCATTATAATCATGAGAGGATAGTATTACATTTGATTGCCTGCCGTATTTGTCAGCTAATATAAATCCTACCTGATAAGTTCTGTTCTGTTTTAAAGTATGAGACGGGTATTCTATAGTGTTAACGCTATAAGCGTCTCTGTCCTTAACTATAGCTGCGTACGGTATATCAGAAGGGCTCGAGTGTTTGTCTATATAATTTCCGTAGACAACTCTATTACCTATAATTTCCTGAGATAATGCCTTTACAGGCACTTTGTCATACACTCTAGTAACATCATTATTGGGAAGAGTTTTATAAGGCTTGCTAGAAGCGTAATTATATGGATAATAATAAGTATCATTATCCCCATGTACAGCGTCATACCACTCTATGTATTCTAGGTTATTTGTTTTATTAGGTAAGTTTACTATATCTACAGTGTTTAAAACTTTCACTGCTAAAGCATCTGATTCTTTATAAAGTATATCTATATCTTTTATTAAAAGATTATTTATATTTTGTTGTAGAGTATTATATGGTAGCGGTATTTTTAATAATACATTTTGAACGTTATTTTCAAACCAGGCAACTATTGTAGATTTGTAAGCGTTATCCATATCTTCGGTTAAAGAATCTGTTCCACCACCGAAGTTACTAAATTGTTTAGGTATAAATATAGGCTGAGTGAAAGGAGCCATTAAAGAATGTTCGTTATCTTCAAATTTAAACCTGTAACTAAATCTAACAAATTTGTCTTCTAAAAACTTAGAGTTAGAATCTTGTTGAGACCAAAGCGGATCATAATCTGAATTAACACCTAGCTTCATAACAGCAGATCCAGGCCAGGGATTTGGTAAGTTTATAGGTGCGTTAGATAAAGTAACTTGCCAGGTTAAAAATTCACCACTTCCTGAAAATTGTGTAGCTGTTGCGCTGACTATAGATGTGTTATCTGGAAGATAATTAGTTGCACCTGCTACATCTGTCATTAAAACTAAATCACCTAGGTTAGGTATAACAGCAGCCTCTTTGCTTAAAGCTGGAAGTGAAAATTGGTAAACAGTACTAGTGCCTGTTCCTGAGGGTATAGAAATACCCTGCACTTTAAGTCCATTAGGATTGTACTCATTTGTCTTGTTAGTAGCTGTTGATCTAGTTATAGATAGTTTTTCGTTAGACGCAACAGTCACTGGTCTTGACAAAGTTATCGTATTAGATACTCCTCCAGGATTTACTGCTACAACGTATACTCTATTGTCCCAGCCACTAGGAACAGTTATTGTTTCTAAAGGAAATACAGCATCGCCTGGTCTTATGCCTGTGGAATCATTAACAGTTAGAGTACTAACATTACTACCAGCGTCTGATTGTACTACAATTCTATCCATAGTTATGATAGGCTCGCATGGAGCGTATTTAGCTACTGATATTTGTTCTTCTTTAGTATAATGATTAGGGTTTGATGCGCCTTCTGGGTTAGCTAATGTTATATTTATTTTGCGGGGTTGATTTAAGTTGTCAGTAAAAAATAAAAGATCTTCTACTAAATTTATACCAATTATTGGAAATGATTGATTAAAATTTAAAAACGCACCATAAACTAATGTTTTTCTAGTGTAGCTACCAGCTAAAGATAGTTCATATATATAATTATTAGCCGAAGTGTTGTAATCTCCGCTAGCGCTGTTATGATTTGTAGCAAAAATGAATACTCTATCATTAGACTCGTCTACGTAAAAACCTATTATTATAGCTGAATTTTCTGTTTGTGAAATTGATTTATTACCTAAAATATTTTCAAACTCACCAACAGTTGAACCCTCGGATCTACTCAAGGCTAAATTTATAGCCTCTCTATATTCACCATTAGGTATTATACGAGGATCAAGATCTTGATTCATCTTGCCTTTGAGAAATGTATTTTTAATTTCAGCCATTTAATTCTAGTGTTTTATCCATTTAGATTTACCTCT
>Ga0209533_1002291_pt1 | contig 17423 bp, 12 predicted proteins | sample COG_04_FD_184748 | JGI IMG/M metagenome (GOLD analysis project Ga0209533, IMG submission 184748) | Pelagic Microbial community sample from North Sea - COGITO 998_met_04 (SPAdes) (version 2) | ecosystem: Environmental > Aquatic > Marine > Neritic zone/Coastal water | place: Helgoland, sampling...
TACTAATCCAATTAATATTTTTTTCATTTTAATCAATTTATTTGTTTAAGATATTTCAATTCATTTCTATACTATTAACAATAGACTAACTATTTGATAGCCCAACGTTTGGTATATGGCGCGTTTCAATGCGCTATATACATTGTTGGCACCAGTATTTTTTCTATTTTATTTATTAATTCTTGTCTTGTTGATTCAAACAGTTCGCTCAGATCGGTTTTCGTCTCTAAATCAGTTTCAAGTAATGCTCTATTAATTATTGGCAACTGAAATGCTCTAATAGATATTTCTTTCCCATCTGCAAAGGCATCTTTAATTGTCAATTCTGTTTCTTCTTCTTGACTTTGCTTAATTGTGTTAGGGTAGAATAATATGATTTCATCCACTTCAAACCTTACAGCATATGCGAGCATTTGATAAAGGTCGTTCTGAGAAATACCTTTCTTTGGGTCTTTCTCATCTGAATAGACAATCTTGTATTTAGTATCAGCAATTAGAGATTTATGATCTGTTTTTAGCCATAAATCGGGTTTTAAATTAAAGGATTTCCCTTCGTCAAGGTATGTGTCGCTTCTTTGCGCTTTGGCAGTTACTTTCTCTAGTTCTTTGTCAATGAAACCAAAAATAAAGTCTTCAAAAACATATTCCATTGGAAGTAGAAAAGCGAAAAGTTTTAAGTCATTTTTATAGTCAAACGAAATACAGTTGGTGAGGAATAATTGGCAGTAATCGCGAACTGTTTCAAACTCACCAAACATTGGATTGAATGAAATTCTAGAACATTGTTCAGCAGTTGCCCTTTCGTCTGATACTTCATCTAATATGAAAAGGATTTCTCTTAAGTTCTTCTTGTTATCCTGACTTGAGGTAGCATTAAATAGGAGAGTAGTAACATACTTTATTATGCGATTGAATTCATTGTCAAAAACGAAAGCATCATATGTACAATTGAGTTTGTGCCATTTACCTTTGCTTAAGTTTTCATTTATGTATTCGTTAGTGTTTAGTCTCCCTTTTATAAACGATAATTCACGATTTACTTCTTCGTATTGTTGGTAGATGGATGAGTTTAAAAGTTCTCGAGTGTATTTTGAGAAGAGATAAATTAAAACTTCAAAAAAGTCGCTTTTTGCACTACCTAATGAAGTTTGATAATTCGGGAATTTAATTTTGCGGCAATAGCTTAACCACCAAAGAATATGGTTTTGAATTTGATTTACTTCATTAGTTTGATATTCCTTTTCAGAATCAAAAAATATCTTAGGTAATAGGTTTATTTTATTCCCTTCATAATGAATTACACCAACGTATTTATTTGATTTTAATTCATTTGATTTATGAATGAATTGTAGGAATCGCTGAGATTCTATTTTGTCATTTCCATTTTCTGAATAAAAAGAATTCTTTTCACGGCTATTCCAGATTTCATCAAGAAAACCCTCCAAGCCTCCAAAAGAGTCTTGAATATCAACCTTATTTTGATATTCAAAAAGGTTAATCATTCTTCCCTGATATTTTTAGTGGCCATGAATTTTCTTCTATAATAAGACCTGCAGAATTTAGAATTCCTTTAACTTCTTTTTCATCATTCATGTAATACTCAAGAAGTAATGGAATAACTTTTTTATTCATCCTTTGAACAAGGTCTTTATTGTCTCCCATAAAATATGCATGTCCAATTTGGAAGTCGTGACCTTTTGACTTAATTATTTGTTTGTTGATTTTTTCAAGAATTTCAACGTCATAAATTTCTTGATTTTTGATTTCGTATTTTGGATACATTGACTCAAACTCAAACCTTCTTCTTAGAGCAATATCTAAAAGAGCTATTGATTTGTCAGCAGTGTTCATTGTGCCAATGATGAACAAGTTAGAAGGAACAATAAATGGATCTCCAGAAGGTAGACGAGCTTCCAATGGAATTGTACCATGCGAGCGCTTGTCAGGTTCAATTAGCGTTATAAGTTCTCCAAAAACTCTTGAAATATTTGCTCTGTTGATTTCATCTATGATAATCACATAGTTTTTCTTATCGGTTTTCTGAGTTTTAGTTATACTCTTTGGCATTAAAGACTTAACTAACTCAAAGGCTTTGATGAAATAAGTAGCATGTTGTTTAGCAAGTCCAGAAATATTTTCAAGATTTTTAATTTCCCTTCTTTCTTTTACTCCTTCTTCAAAGAATCTCGCTAAATCAGAATATTTCATTCTAAAACCATTGAAACCTTTGTCATTTAAGGTCCAGTTATCACCTGAATAACGGAAAGCATCATCCTCAACGGCTGTAAAGTATGCTGTTTCGTTTATTTTTATTGGTTCATCTGATTCAAGAATTTTATCCTTTAATATTTCTAAAGCTTCTGAAAATGCATTAACCTGACTAAGTTCCTCGGGAGCTTTTTCGCTTTCTTTGATATTCGATAATGCTCTATCAGCAATAACCTTAAAGATACCGTCTGATTTTTTGAATTTTAATTGGTCATTTTCTTCTTTCGTTTCTGGTCTTAAACCTTGGATAAAGTCTTCATAGCTATAGTTCTGATGAAAAGTGATAAATTCAATTTTGTCATGAAGATTAGCTTTAAAGACTTCTAGAGCCTCATCATACGAGTCTATAACGCGACCCTCAATTATTTGTGCAGCCCTTAATATTGTGTTGTATGTTTTCCCTGTACCTGGAGGTCCATATAGGATGGTGTTTAGAGGAAAGTCGATATTCTCAATCATCTGTATACTTTCTTTTTTTTCTATTCCTAAAAGCTTTGTTAATCTTTTAACATAGTCTGGGTATTTGGTAATGTCTGTTAATGTTTTGGTTACAATGTCACCAGCACTATCTATCCATTCCCCTTTTTCTTTCCAGTCGACTTTGCGTCTATTCTTATATTCTGGCTGGTTCAAATCATAGAAGTAATCACCAGCTACGATACCCCAACCAACATATTCTCTTTTGCCTTTTTTTGTAATAACAATATCTCCTGGTTTAATAACAGAAGCAAATTCATAGCATGCAAGAGCATCATTATATTTTCTTTTGCCGTCTTGAATGTCTGCCATCAAGGCTTCTTCAATTTGTTCCTTTGAAGAATATTGGGATAAATCCTTTAAGAAATCCCAGCCAATGGCCATTTCGTTGGAAGTAAATAACTCGTCCCATTTACGAGCTTTTTCCCCGGGAGCGTATAACCAAAATCTTCTTTTTGGTTTAGCATTAAATTCAATCCATTTGTTCCAGGGAGAACTGTACCAATTACTCTCTTCTTTGTTAAGGTCTTTCCAACCTTTTGAGTTGTTGAGGGATTTATTTATTTCATTGATATTAGAGTTAGATTCCCAAAATGAAAATGAATCGTCACAAATTCCATTTTCAATAAACCATTTTTCAATTTTAGGAACCATCTTAAGATAATCTTCAGATGTAGATTTGTTTTTATGAATTCCATAAAGATATTCTCTGAATTCATGAATCTTATCGACATCTTGTCTAAGAGTTAAGAGTCTATTAAAAATGCTGTCAGTCAATTCACGTGAGGTAACTCCTTGTGGCCGATTGAAAAAAGAATATTGCAAGGTGTCCTCATTTAGCCAGATTGAATTCAGAATCACATTTCTAATTACAGGAGTTGTTTGAAATTTATCTGTGTATTTCAATTTCACTCTTAATGAAACAACATCAAATTTGGTTTTATTTATTGCATATTTTGACGCCCTTTTTTCATCTTCTTTTAACAATTTAGGGGAATCTATTATTTCACCAAAGGCATAGACACCTGCATCTTTTCCAGAAACCCAAAGAGCAAATTTGTCACCAATTTGAATCTCTTTTTCATCCTGTTTATTTATTAGCCATGTACCATCATCATGTTCCGATATTTCTTTTATCGAATCCCATGCTTTTGGATTACAATGGAAAGCCCAGTATTTCATTTGTTATTTTTTATTGGTGCCAACGAGTTTGTATATGAAAAGTAGGGCTTGGCGCAGCGTGCGGCTTGAAGCGGCGAAACCTACCAACATCTTCCTTTTCCCAGATTAATTGAGCCGCTTGCGAATCAGCAAGGCAAGCTAGTTCAGATTTGTCAGATTTAAAGATAGCTAAATAATTGCACGAAACTTAATGTTACCTTCAATCTTGCCCTATTTTTTATATGCGTTGTTGCCAGTAGTTTTTTTCGCTATGTTGTTCGTTTCCATAACTAAAACTCCTTGATGTTTTTGCATTCCAAATCGTATTTGGTCATCGTTGTATTCAATCATTTTGGGATTAAATTTAATCTTATCTAAATGATTTTCCGACATATATTTTTTAAACCAATTTTCAGCATCTTTTTTGTCTAATTCTGAAAACCTAAAAAGCTTTCGGTCTTTTAAAAAAACCACGTATTTGTAAGACATAATTTTTTCATCGCCTACACTACTAAAATCAATTTCTCTTCTTTTAAGTTCTTCCTTTAGTGCCCACAGATAACCTTGACGAGCAAAACCGAAAGCTGAAATTCCAACTGTGCCATTAAATCGACCAATAAATTCATCATCGTTTAACCTACATAATTCAGTTTTGAAATATAAAAAGTAGTCTTTAACTGTTTTCATCTCTTATTTCCCATAGGTGTATAAATAAGTTTTACCGAACTCCTAATTTCCTCAATCGGTTTGTTTTTATTCTTTTTCTTTTTTGGTTCTATGTAAAAGTCAATTCCTGATTCCTTAAGTTTTTGTTTTAATTCTTTATTCAATTGTGAATTAAGAAGTCGTTTGATTTTCTTAATATTTCTTCTTGTTTTTATATCCTCAATGAAAGCGGAATTAATGGATGAATTTTCTAAAACTGATAATACCTTTTCTGTATATATGTTTAATTCTTCATCTTTTTCTTCTGTCTCTATTTTCCTTAATTGTATCGCAGTTTTTTTCTTTAAGGCTTTCTTCTGTTCCTTATTGAATCGAGCTATTTGATAACTTAAATCTTTTATGATTTCCGTTTGGTCTTGTTCGTTTAAATCAGAATGAGACAAATCCAAATGAGCAATGTATTTAGCTAAAGTAAAATATTGCTCAATACCACAATAAATACATTTGTACTTAACTCCATTAGCAGTTTTATATGTCGTATTGTTTTTTTTCAAAATTACTGGCAACGTTCCGTGTATGGTGTCGTAGCATCCCGAAGGGTGATATGCACTATACACATTGTTGTATGCCGTTTTTATTTTATTCATTTCGTTTTTCAGCGTTGGCGAGAAAGCTCTTTGCAACCGCACGAAGGAGGATTGCAATGTGCTTGGACTTGTGTTGGCTTATTCATTAAATATTCCTCTTGTTTGATTAGCAATTTTTATATTTCCAACATTAGGGCGTAAAGTATTATTCTTAGGTAGCTGTATCTTATCAAAAGCTAATTTTTCAAACTTTCTAATACCTGAATCAAGTCCAACTTTTTCTAAATATTCCATTTTACTCTCATTAATTAGAATGTCTAGTTTCTCATTAAAAAATATTAGTGAGCGGTCATAAGCTGTGTGATGCAGTGCGCAAAGGCTAATACCGTTTTCAATTTCATCAGTACCTAATTCGTGTGAATGAGGTACAATATGTGCAGCTTCAATAAGTTCTAAACTAATTCCACACATTGCACATTTATTATTGTATGCATCATAAACCCTAATTCTAAAATTCGGGTCTCTTTTTTGCCTAGCGTGAGTAATTGTCAAAACGCCCTTAGATGTATCAAATTCTCCATCAGCATCGTGATTATTTAAACTGTCAGATTGTTCAACTAATTCTTTTAACTCTTTGTCAGATAATAAATGAATGGAATTCAGGTTTTCCAGATATAGCCCGAGGTAGTCGGGAATGAAACTTATTATAGATTGGTCATTTCTATCTCTAAATGATGATATCTGTTCTTTTTTAGCAACTTTTTGTTTGGAAAACCTTGAGTATAGAGAAATAGAATCTTTTTTATTAAACCTATCTCTCATTAAGAAAGGGTTCCAAGCTGTAAAAACTTTTTCATCAGCAAAGTAACCAAGAATAATTACGTCATTGCCTGAATTTAAGGCTTGATTGAAATTTTTAGATTTTGAAATCTGCAGCCTACATTCATCTTGATTAGGTCGTCCATCACCTGATTCGTGAACATTTCTTAGTAAAACATAATACGTTTTCTTGTTTATAGAAAACCTGTAAGGATTATTTCCGTCAATAAAGGCAACATTATCAGAATAAAGTCTTAAGCTATCAATAAGTAGATACCTCAGGTCTTTCTTGTTTAATTTTTTAGTGTCTCTTACGCTCATAGTTTAATCAATTAAAAAAACGAAGTATGCCTTTCCTTTCTCTAAGAGTATATTTCTCATTATTAGAAAGGTCAACATTGTACTTCAAGTTTGATATTTCACTTGATATTGCAGATGGATCTACATGAGTAATTTCATTAGTTTTAAAAAACTTAATTGATTCCATTGAATAGTTAAAGTCAAATATAATATCAGATAGTAGTTCGTAATTATCTCCGACTATTGACAAAAAGAGCTGATTGAGTTTTACTCGGTTCTCGAGTTTAATTATTCGCTTTTCAATAATTCTGAGAAGTTCTAGTATGCTTAAGCCTTTACCTGAATATTTAATTAATATCGATGCTACATATGATAAATCATTTTTGTTGATCAGCTGGTTGTGGGAAAATTCATGTTTCCTGTCAACACCTGCAACAGATTTGACTTCTATATTGCAAATACCATCATTAAAATCATCTAGATCAAATTGGACAGGATGCCATGCCTCGATTAATTTGTCGCAGTTCAGTGATTTATTGATAATGATTAATTCGGCAAATAAACCTTGAACACTTTTCTTTGGGGGTGATGAAAGGCTCGAGAACATATCGACAACTTTGAGTACCTCTTTATGAACGGATTTAACACTAGGGGCATTTCCTAATATGGCCAAAAAAAGTGCACATATGTTTAAGAAATATTGCTGTAAATCTGGATTATTGGATTTTAGCTTAAGAATAGTGTATCTAGATTCACTTGAACCCGAATCCAAATAATTAACCACGCACAGCTGATTAAAAAAAATATCAATCAATTCTAATTTGCGTGAGGGGACATTATACTCCTGTTTTGATATGGCATGAATTAAAATAATAGGCTGGAGAGATGAATCAATTCCTATTTTGTGGTTACTAAAGTTGGGGTAACTTTCCGCTAAAATCTTACCACTTTCAACCTCGTATGCTGCTTTCAGCTTATTGAATACATCGATCATTTGGCTTTAAGAGTTTATTCCTACAAATTTAATTGCCATATCTAATGGGTAATGAATCCCTAAAGTGTATACGCATTTATCCTGAAATGCATGATTGCCTTTCTTTATGTTAACTAAATGAACCTGAATTGTTAAGGCATTTTGAAAACATATACCTTTATCACCAGGATAATCTTCACCACCTAAACTGGAAGGACCTGACCAAATGTTGTTAATTCTGTATGTACCATTAGATTCAATTAGCGTTCGTTTTCTTCCTAGTGAGTTTTGTGTCCCCATATAAACAATGAAACACTTCTTCGCTTTATCTTTCTTCCAGAAGGATAAATATTGAATGGTAGCCTGTTTCCTCATTATGTCCGCAACAGTTGTAACTGAATAATCAGAAACTATATTTAATGCATCCATCATTGACACTTCAAAATATAAATGGGAGCGATCTTTTGTGTTAGACGTATAATTAAAATGGTTTTGGGTATGTTTCGCTTCAACGCTATGAGAAGCAAGTAAATTCTCAAAAAGAACTTTATTGGAGTCTGATTTATACAATGAATTAAATTGTCTCCACCCCATTAGTTTTGTGCGTACCAAGTTTTCCGAAAGAATATTGTTACGTGTTGGGTTCATTGAATCATCGAGAACCATCATTCTTTTGAATTCTGTAAGACTCTTTGTTTTAAGTCCCTCTCTTAAAGATTCTTCATGATGAACATAATTTATGTATTCATCAATTGAATCCGATGGCAGGTATACTCTACAAGTATCTATGTATGCATCTTTATACCCAAAGAATCTACATCTTTGCTGAATTGTATCAGCGTTTGATTTTCCTTTACTATATCTTGGCATATAAGTAACCATCAAACCTTCAACTGTAAATCCCCGATTCAATTTGTTGGCACCAATAAGTATGTGCGAAGAACTTTTACTCCACTGAATTTCGTTTTTATCCTTAATAACAAGTTCAATATTTGTATCTAAAAGGATTTCCCTAATATTTGTAATAATATCATTTGCATCTATATTTTCGTCACTGGCGATTCTTGATGATTTATAATCTTTCAAGAACTGCTCAATGACTTGCTGTTTGTTTGGATCACCCGTTGGTAATTCAAATACATCACTCCATCTCTCAACAATACTTTCAATCCAAAATTTAAATTTTCTGTTTGCATCATTTGGATTATCGGCATGAATCATCATGCTTAATGTTTGGGCTTTCTTTTTAAGTCTAATTTGGATTGCACAACCTATAAAAAAATATCGAAGTGCTTCTATTAGGCTTTCCGGTGGACTTGCAAGATTATTGTCTTTATGATGATATGCCTCGGCTCTGGGGATGTGTTTAATTAAATATGGATTATCGATAAAAAAATGTTTACCGCCTTTATAACTTTTTCCTGGGGTCAATATTTTATGAAAATCAGGAGATAGTAGATCAATTAGACTAATCAATAACGGACCTTGAGGTGTAGCTGTGTATTGAAGATACGTATGATTTGGAATAACACTTCTTAAATCTAAAATACTATTGTAAGTTGAACTATATTTTTCGTCTTCCCAATCTGCAGCTTTACTGTTTTTCCTAGCGAGAGTATTCAAACTAGCTTGATCCGCCTCATCGTCAATAATAAGTACAGCCCCTTGTCCTAGATATTTTTTAACCTCATTAGACTCCAGAACATTCATGAGTTTATTTACCCTTTGATAATGTTTGAGCACGGTTATTACAATCAAAGGTTTATCACTAAGTCTCAGTGATCGAGAAATTGCTTTATGGTCGTCAGTTTCTCTATCGGGGTTTTCATGGATTTTATATTTTCCTGAATTAACGGAATCAGCTAATAGATCTCCTTTTAACCGAAATGTTGTTTGGTTCAAAAGGTTATTTCCAATACCAGCCAGTACTATAACAATTTTGAAACCATTGTCTTTGGCTAATGCAGTAACAGTTGTAAAGGATAGTGTTTTTCCACTTTGTACGTAGCCTATAGCTAACCCCGTATTATTACAATCACCACCGGTAGGGTTGCAACAGTTTGAAAGTAGATCAATCGATTCAGAAATCAAAGTTTCCTTTTCATCAACTGATAATTTGTTTTGCCTTTTTAATAATGCTGTGGCTTGGTCACCGACAATGATTTCCCAACTGTTTGGTGATTTTGAATTTTTTAATATTTCTATATTTTCCATTATAGAGTTGCTAAAATTTTATTAAGGTTTAAGCGCAAATTGCCAGCCATATTAGTGCCTTGATTCATAGAAAATAATTCAGATATAATAAGGCCCTTAATTATTGCAATTACTGGCTCTAGTCCTTCTTTATTTTCGAATATTGTATGATTAGCAAAAAATGGATGTTCTAAATTTATTTTACTCGATACAATTACAGAGTCATCTTTTTGATTGGTCAAAAGTGTATATAGATCTTCAAACCCCTTGTCATGAATGATTTCAAATGTGATTTTGTATTCTACTCCATTAAAATTTATATCGTGTTCAAGTTTATCAATGATATTGATCTGGCGATTTTCTCCTTTGTTTAATTGATTTAAAGATGGATTACTTGGGGAAACTTGGCTGATTGTTTTGGTTAAAGCATTCTTATATTCAATACTGCTTTCTTTTGTCTTAATACTCTTAATCGCTTCTTCAGCTACTATTCTTTTTTCAACGGGCGATTTTACCTTTCTATAATGATCACCTTGCTTTAGAATACTGAATTTGTCATTAAGCAATTGAAGTTTGACCAACTCTAGGAGTGAATCCAACTCTTCTAAATCTTGAAAGCTACCTTTCTCGAAAGAAACATTAAAACCCTCGAGTTCAAACTCTCCAAATAACCTCTTATCTCTTGGAGAACCTGCAGTTCCGCTTAATATTTTAGGATGGAATTTTTCATCGTGACTACCTTTTATCACTCTTCCACGTCTAAATAATGAGAACCCACTATTTATACCGCTCATTTCATGTAATAGCCCAACAAATCCTTTAATCTTGAATTTGCCGTGACTAAAACGAACTTCCTTTTTCCAAATTTCCTTTTCGCCTTGAGGGTCATTATGCCAGCTAGATTCGAGAATTTTTGGTTCAGTATATGTCAAAGGTTCATTGTTGAATATTAACTCTAACTTATTAGAACGTATAAAACTTCTATAAATACTTGATAAATGATCTCTAACCTTTTTCAATTGAAGACCACTTGGAGCATTTTTACTTAGGTTACGCAAAATCACTTCTGTGTAATGGTCCTTTTCATTGCAATCGATTCTATTTGAAACAATAAGCTGTTCTTTTTCATCACTCATTACTTTATTTAGGTCGAAATGAACTGACCTTTCAACTGTTTCTTCTAAAAACAAGCTTCTTACTTTGTACGAATCTGAAAACCAGATAGAAGCGATCTTCATTCCCATACCATACTCTGACAATCCAGTATTATCGATTGGAATATTAGCCGGTTCAAATGCCCTTAAAAAATTATTGTAATTTATTCCTGCAGCATTATCAAATATTCGAATGAAATCGTCATTTTGATTTACCTCAATTTCTATTTTAAGTTTATAATTCGGGTTTAACTCTATTAGCTTTTGTTCATTATCTAGATAACTCTGAATAGCATTGTCAACATATTCGGCAAGAGCATACCAAGGTTTGTTATTCAAACTTCTATAAACTCCGTAAGCACCGGGTTTAAATTTTATAGATACCTGCTCTATATTATTCTGTTGCATGTTTCAATTTTAAATATTCGTGTTGAACTAAAGACTTGGCTGTCGATATTTCCAAATGAGGCCTCTTCTTCATTACAAATTCAAGAGCTCTTAACAATAGATTTTCCTTTATTAAATTTCTAAGATCAGATTGAAATTTGGCGGTATCTCCATAAGATTCAGATGGAGATTCAATAATAGAGGTATCTGAATTGACGTAATAACTGTTCTGAAAGAAGCTTTCAACTTCCTTATTAGTGTATTGTCTTTTTTTCTGTTTTTCTAAATAACCGTCAATTTCAAATTTAGACTTTGAGTGAATCTCATCTTGGCGCACCAAATACCAACCAAAAAATGAGGGTTTGAAGTGAACAACTAAGTGGTCATTTTTTTTCAATGTGTAGCTTAAAGAGCTTTTAAACGCCTCTTGGATGTCACTATATTTAAATTGTATGGATTTGTTAGTCTTACTAGCTACTTCAACCTCTTGGGCTTGCGTAGGGTACACTGCTGATAAAACAATATCGTTATCAAAGGTGTTTCTCTTATAAACACCAATAACAAAACAACGGCTGTTTTTAAGATCGTGCCCTTTTAACATTTTATCTGAAAACTCAAGTGCTGGTTTTAGAGTTTCAAGCTTAGGGTTCCAGTTATTGTTCGATCGCCATTGTATTCGAGCTTCGTTTTCTCCATTTTTTATGCTGTAACATCTGCCTCCGCTTTCTGTTTGAAAACAATATACATAAAACGAAGTATTATTATTGAGAGTAACTTTGAGAAGTTCTTCTTTTCTGTTCCCTTTCCCTTTTCTAATAGATAGTCTTTCTATTTTACAATTCTCTTGGAATAATTTGTCAATAATTGGAATGACTTCATCTGTTGGATTAAAGTCAGTATAGGCATCACCATTAATTATCTGGTAGTTATCTTCTTTGGTACTTATTAGTTTATAGGGCATAAGCTAAATGTTGTACTTAATAATTTGTGCGTTTATTGACATTGCAATTGTAAATGCGAGCTTTGGAGGAACAGCGTTTCCAACTTGCCTCCACTGTTCTTTAAAATTACCCAAGAAAGTGTGCCCATCTTCAAATGTCTGAATCCTTTTAATTTCTTGAATTCTAAGAAATCTATTATTCCAATGAAAAGGCCCCATGTTATTGGAATGACTTGCCTGGATTGTCCAGGAAGGTCTATCTGGTGATAATTTTAATAAAAAGGACCAGTATCTCGATCGCCATTTAAATATAGGCTCTGGATGGTTTCTTTCTTCAGTAAAAAAAAGGTAATTATCTCCCGGAGGAACAAGCTTCAATAGTTCCTTGTGTTTTGATCCAGCCTGCATTTTTTCATCTTCAGGAAGATCAAAATCAATATCATTTAAAATATCACCACACGTAACCCATTTTTTTGTGCCTTTGATTGGTTTCTTGGGGTTAGAATGACTTTGCTTTGGAAATTCGAAATCAGGCAAGTTTTTTTTCACTCCTACACAAATAAATCTCTGTCTTGTCTGGGCTACACCATAGTCTGCAGCGTTTAGCACTTTATGAAATATTTTATAGCCCAACCTTTCGCTTTCTGCTTCTACCAGTTCTAAAGCGGCTTTATGAGGTTTAAAAACAAAGCCATGAACATTTTCAAAGAAGAAAAACTTAGGGCTTAATTCCTCAAGTGCTCTAAAATAATTTGTAACTGATGTAAAACCATCAATATCGCTTATTCCTCGGTCTTTCTCTTTTCTGTAAAACCTAGATTTAGAAAAAGGAGGACAAGGAGGCCCACCTACAAGCCCATCAATTGTTTTATGGTCATCTTTTATTTTCTTAAAATCAATATTGACGATATCATCGCAAACAACTTCACTCTTTGGGAAATTTACCTTAAGAGAGTCACATGCTCTATCCCAAATGTCAGAAGCGTAAACGGTTTCAAAACCAGCTTCTTCAAACCCAAAATCAATCCCTCCAACTCCTGAAAAAATACTTACTATTTTTGGTCTCATTATATATTTCTCAATAAATGTTCAACTATTGCTTTACCCATTAAGGAAGGCACAGCATTTCCAATTTGTTTTTGTATTGATCTTCTTGATCCTATGAATTTGTAATCCTCTGGAAACGTCTGTAGAGCCCCTATTTCAGGAACCCTTAATCTCCTATTGTTCCAGTGAAATGGCCCAACCCATGGACCCGGTTGGGCTGCAATTGTCCATGATGGTAATTCGGGATGAAGTTTTAATAAAAAACTCCAAAACCTCTTATTTGCTTCAAACTGTGGGTTGGGATGATTGTCCCTTTCTGTTAATGAGAAGTAGTTTTTCCCAGGAGGAATTTGTTTTAAGTGAATATCATAAGTTTTTCCTGTTGTTAACTCTTCGGGTTCAAAATATTTTTCCTTATCAAACTTTCCAATCCAATCAATGACTTTTTCATAAGGTTTTAATGCGCTATTTAATTCAATGGCTTTAAGATCACCGTGAGTTTTAATCGGTTCTCCAATTACGTCTTTTTTAGAAGCGATGAAAAACACTCTCTTCCTTTTTTGAGGAACACCAAAATCCAAAGAGTTGGCTCTATAAATCATGAACTTATATCCAATCTTATTTATAGTATGTTCTAAATCAAGAACTGCTTGAGCATTTTTAGGATGGAGTAAACTTTCAACATTTTCTAGAACAAACCCATCAGGTTTAATCTCGTCAATAACCCTGAGGTAATTGCCAATCATGTTGCGAGGGTCTTCATTTCCAAGCCTGTTTTTATGCGTGACCCAATATCCAGCTTTTGAGAATGGCTGACAAGGAGGCCCTCCTAACAGAATTAGTTTCTCTGGATTATTTTCTTTAAGAATCTTAGAAAAATCAGTCCCCTTAACGTCTTTGATATCCTTCAGTAGATGCTCAGAGTGGCTAAAATATTTATTAGCACTCATTGTTTTTACACTGTCACGATCAAAATCAAGACTGGATATAACTTTCGATCCAGCTAATTGGGATCCAATATCTAATCCTCCAGCACCTGAGAAAAAACCAATTGAATGAACCTTACTTTCTTGAATTTCATCAATAGCATTGTTAACGTTATAACCTCGATGCTCGAAAGGAAGTTGTATACCACTCTTACTTGTGTTTGTTGTTAAACTTGATTTAAAAACATCGAGCTGATCAACGAATATTTCAGATAAAAGTTCCTTCTTAATATTATGTTTTGCCATTTAATTATTTAATAAATTATCTGATTTTACCAACAAATCCTTTGCTTCAATTTTTAATATTTCAGCAATTTCATAAAGGCATTCAATACTTGGTTGTCTTCTGTTTTGGACGTATGAGTTTACCATATTGTAACTCTTACCCAATTGTTCAGCTAACCAAATTTGTTTTATTCCTTTTTCTTCTAAAACCTCTTTTATTCGGTTCATTTTTTTGAATTGTTTAATTCAGTCTGCAAAATAGTAATAATAATTTATTATCTCATTAAATGAGCATTAAAACAATCATTAAATTGGAATGACGGTGGGGTAGTGAAAGCACTTTTGTTGCTGAGGCACGAAGCGACAAATGTGCTTGAACGTGCGGTGGATTTTTCTTTTTTTTTCAATGGCATACAACGGTTTAGCTATGAGCAGCAGCATCCTGTAAGGTGCTATTGCTTATAGGTTTTGTTGTGCCCAGTTTTATTCTTTTTTCAAATTTTGTTTTAATAAACTTAGCTAGTTCTTTACCCTTTAATTTTTCTGAAGACGCTAAGTTTCGTGCATAAATACTTTCTTCTTTCTCACCCATTTCATTTCTCAATAAGTGGACTTCTTCAGATGAAGGTTTTACGTTTACAACAAGTAAGTCTCCCTTCGGAAACTTAATAAACTCCTTTTCAAGAAATGTCGAAGAAAAACTATTGCCGAAATACTCTGAAACTCTATCATCAAAGTATTTAGCAAACTCATCTCTATTTTGATTTTTTTTAAAAGAATTATAGTCTTGTTCTAAACCAAAAATTTCTTGATCGTCTTTTACGCCAATAATCAAGGTGCCCCCATTTGTATTAGTAAAAGCACATATTGTTTTAAGGCAGCTATGTATGAGTATTTTATCAATGTTTTCTACATTTTGACTCTCTTCATGAATTCTTTGAATTGAATACTCGATTTTTTTCTTTTTTTCTTCTGATTTAATGGTGCTGAGCTTTTTCTCCAAATTCTTTATTACTGCATGTTTTTCATTATTTGGTATCGGTGTTTTAAATGTGGCTTTGAATTCAAGCTTTGGACCTTCTTCCTGTTTAATTAGGCTTTGTGTATATTTTACTTTTTCTTTTAACTCCTTTTCATGTCTGTCTTCTATCGATTCTTCAATTGAGTGAACACCATGATTCAAATATTTATGTATTCGTTTAAGATTTTTCTTTGTAAAGTCATCGAGATTTGATTCTGTAAAATCTTTTAGATCTGATATAATTAGGTTGTTAGCTAAGGCATTTTTAGCAACTATTCTAAGCTTAAAGTCATTTATATCAAATTGATCCTTAATTAAATTGAATAGCTTAATCAGATCATTATCTGTTATACTATTAAATAAGTAAAGTATATCAACAAAGAATAATAGGTTCTTTGATTCTGGAAAATTCTCTAGAGTCTGGGGTTGGACCTTTTCTTTTATTTCAAGAATGTTCTTTTTGAAAACCTCATAATTACTAAATGAATAATTTTCCATCAATTCATCCAGTTTCCTCAGACTTTCAAAGTATTCAACGTAGATGTTTAATAAGTATGATCTGGCATTTTGAGTATTAGAGTAGAAGGATTTAGCAATTTTCAGGTATTTTATCTTTTGCTCTTTTAAATTTTGAAACATTGCGAAATACTCAAAGACCGCCCCTTTTTGATATTCTATTTTGTATTGCAAATCTTCTTTGTCATAATCCTCAACGAATTCATTTTCTAATAACTGCATTTTTGATGAAAAATATTCACTGTAATCGGTTCCGTAGATCCCTTTAAAAGTGAATTCAATCTTTGGTTTTATTTCCAAAACTTTCACCTTAATTGATTCTTTTAAACTGAAAATTCTTTTAATATCACTTGATTCTATCCAGTCAAAAGAAATTTGACTTTTATGCAGTAATCCATCTCCGTATTCAGTAGTTACAAATACACCGTAATCTTCAATTCTTTTTACAACACCACTAATGATTATTCCTTTTTTTAAGCCTGTTTGATTACTTAGGTTTTTAGAATAAAACTCAGGGGAAGTATTAATATGTTGTTTAACAATAGCGAAATTAAATTCCCTGCTATACAAGGTTACTTCAACGTTTGTCTCCCAGTTAATTTTATCAAGATTGTAACCTTTGAGATTTTGATCAAAAATATTGTGAACAGGCAAGAAACCCGAAACCCCATCAAAATTAACCTTAAAGCCTTTGTAGTGTTTTTCAGTAATATTTACTCTAAAAGAACTTGAACTTAATGTATCAGATTTAAGAATTAAGTTCTTCAAAGCTTTAAAATCTATAGTTAGATTTTGGGTGAAGTTTATTGGGGTTTCATCAAAATCATTCTCGATGTTTGATAGAATGTAAAATGAATTAATAAGTAACTTTTTACTATCTGTAGCTACATCAGTTAATTGGGCGTAATATCTAAATATAGAGGCTAGTAGTAGGTTTTCTCTTTTCTTATCCTTGAGTATTTTATAAATATGTTTTTCAACATATAGCCAGTTTAAAAAAAGTTGAAATTTGTCCCTGTCTATTTTGCTCAGTTCCTTTGAAGGAATAAAATATTCGCCAAATTCTTGCGATTTAAGTTGAGATTTTTGAATCCTAATTTGATTCTGAATTTTAGTCAGTATAAACGAGTCATTATCATTTATGTAATTGAGGCAATCGAGTATATCGTTGGCAATCAAAGCAGCAATCTTGCCATATTGTATAATGTATAACAATTGTATTGCAGATAGTCGTTTCTCTTCTGTTTTGAATAAAGATTTTAGTTTTCCAGTATTAATAATCCTTATCACCTGAAGCTCAGTGGTGCATTTTGTTACTATGGATTTAACTTTATATTCAACAGCTTCACGATCAGCTTCATTATTTATAGCTTTAATTAGATCATATTTCAAAATCCATTCTTGAAACAATAATTGATGAGCTACAAAATGCTCTAATTCAGTGAGATTATTTTTTTTTATTAAGGTGCTCTTAATGTCTGGTAAAACTTTGTTGCAATATGTAAAAACCCAGAACCCACTCTTTTCTGAATATTGAGTTTTAAGTTGCCTATGCGCTGGGAAGTTCTCATTTTCTAGATAGGGTTTAAAGTAATTTTGAAATGAACGATTATCTGAATCAATAGATTCATATGTGTAATAAAATGGGTCTTGAAAATTCACTTGTTTAAGCTTCACGTTAAAGCCTATATCTTCAATAAAAC
>Ga0209533_1002293_pt1 | contig 17414 bp, 20 predicted proteins | sample COG_04_FD_184748 | JGI IMG/M metagenome (GOLD analysis project Ga0209533, IMG submission 184748) | Pelagic Microbial community sample from North Sea - COGITO 998_met_04 (SPAdes) (version 2) | ecosystem: Environmental > Aquatic > Marine > Neritic zone/Coastal water | place: Helgoland, sampling...
ACTATCCGAATCACTATATGGTAAACCCCAATAAAATTTTAAATAATTGTAATCCATAAAATTCACAATGTTATCTTTATTAAAATCACTGTAATATCTATAAGAATACTGCATATATTATATAATTTTTTTTAATTAACACTCATTACACCATCTACAATAGTAATATTATACTGAAAATGAGTAGTTGGAGTTAAAGAAGTATTATGTGTAATTTGAAATGATCCTTGTAATGTACGTTTATTAATCAGTACTGCAATTCTTTTGGTTTTATTTGGAGGAATTACCACATCATGGTTACGTGGACCCCACTGAATATATCTGTTTGTTTGGTCTGTATTCCAGGGTATCTTATTAAAATCTATATCAAAATAACTCGAATTAGGGTCCACGTCCCATGATGGTTTAATACTATTAATTTGCATTAAATACTCTGATATACCCTCATACACAAGAGAAGTTGATTGTGTTGAATTGTTTTCATTATAATAAAATGGTGGATCTACTGAACCATTATCTGTAAATGTATAATTCGTAATAACAGATGACATAAAGTTTTCGTCGTTAGTAATAGAAAATACAACAAAAAGCTCATTTTTTACATATTCAACTCCATCAATATTTTCCACAGTGCTAGTTATTTGTAATTTTTTAGTTGAATTTTGACTTACTACAATTGTGAAATTATTAGAGTTCATCGTATTATTTTCAGAATTTGTGCCAAAAATAGGAACAGAATTTGTGTAGTCACTATTATCATCTAGTACTTCGTTTTCTGACTGTAATTTATAAACTGCTGATATATGTGCGTTAGTATATTCACCAACAGGCAAATTCTTTGTGGGAAAAGTGAGTTTATCATCTATTATGGTACCATCCGCTTCAATAGTAATTCCATTTGGAAGAACAATATTATAAGATTCTACTAATTTTTCTCTTTGATCAGTACCATATATTTCATGTTCATGTTGAATTTCGATTTCAAATTCATATTCTGTGTCTTTATCAACTGAAAAAGAATCTGCAGATACAATCGTTGGAGCAATCATTTCGAACACATTCACCGTTCTATATCGCATTTGAGCTTCATTTCCTGCTGGATCAGTGTAATTATATCTCATATTAAATTTACCAACAGTATTCATGTATTTAAGATCAACAGTATCCTCTCCAATGTTTTCATATTTGGTGTTATTTAGAGATACATCTATTGTAGCTGTCCCGATTAGATTCTCACTATCAAAATCTATATTCTCAAAACTGTACAAGCTATTTATAGAATTGTCAGATATTTGTCCATGTTCAATATAATCACTTCCTTTTAGTGCATATATCGTAATGTCATCACGATTAGGTACCTTAGTTGTTATTATTGGTTTTTCATTATCTATAACTATAAAAGGCTCTGCATAAGATACATTTTGTATTTTTTGTTCTTGATCTGTGTACTCTAATGATATTACTAATTTTTTATTACCTGTTATATTTTTTACTATTGATGTAAAAAATACAAGATTATCAGAACTATCCGTTTCATCAAAAGTATATGTCTCCTCATTGTCATTTTCATTTTTTAGTGTAATGGCGAAAGAACTCACAGTCTTATCAAATTCTGTTCTGATATAATATGTGTCATCGTTCTTAAAATGATATTGCTTATTTTCCACGATACGACTTGGATCAATTTCTGCTCCATGTGAATCCGCAACAATTTGAATCTTTGGTTTACTGATAAATGAACCATCAGGTGTAAAGTCAGCTGCATTGAAAAAGTAACGTCCTTCATCATTCTTCTTGAGAAGAGGTTGTATGGAGCCATCTGTATTCTGGATGTATATAAGACCATCGCTTATAACGTCTAACTTTAAATTTGATAGAATCTTTGTTGATAATGCACTACTCATTTACTGTAACGTATATTTTTATTTAAGTTTTATTCTGAATTAAATTTTAATTTATGTAATAATGAAATTGCGGTATAAGCTATTATCAGGAGCAGTAATAGTCGGTGTATTGTATATTATATACTGTTCCAATACAAAGAAAAAAAAAGAATCATGTATTGATTCAGAAGCGAAGTGTCCAATATTTTCAGATTCACAATCTAAAAAACTAGAGACACCACTAAGTGATAAAATTATGGCTGATTCAGATTCATCAATCTCTACGGCTGAAAATAATTTGGAGACCAAAATGATCACTGATTGTAGTCATGAAAGAGTATCAGAGTCCATTGATGAATTGTTACCACCAATAAGTCTTGAAGAGATAGAAGAAGAAAAATATGAAAGCTATGAAAACTCACCTACTACAGAAGAGCTTGTGGAGGAAGTCCAAACTCTAGGATCATATTCTCACATGACGATTCAGGAGCTAAAAGACTATGCCAAATCACATGGGATCAAAGGGATCTCCCGTATGAACAAACAAAAGCTGGTTGAACACATTGTCCAGACAGAAGAAACTACTTAAATATAGTGAAGTTTATCATTGTATATATTTAATATGCCTCCGTACGAGCCGCCAACATCTCACTACTGCGAAATCAATGCGTTCACAGATCCATCGGACAATTTTAAACTTATTGGACCAAATGGACATAACTTCAAACGCCTTACAGTTCTATTGGGAGTGAACTATATATGGTGGAACATGGAACGGAATGTGATTGAAATCTGGGGGCCTTATTCGAAAATAGTAAGTTCACCTAAGTATCTGACCAAGTACATGAACAGATTCTATGAAAAACACTGTAAAAATGAATCCAATAAGAAAAATTCACTAGATGTACAGCAATCAAAGAGGCTAAAGGTAAGCGACAAGTAGGTCGTATATATTTTGAGAGTCAATTTCATCAACAATAACCGACATATTAGATTTGGTTAAGACAGCTGGATTTGCGACGGAGCCATATCCCATTGATTTGTAACCGCTGATTCCAATAGAGTCCAAATCATATATAGTATTGTCAGTACTTGAATAATATTTATATGTATACTCAACGTTTCCTACCGAGTTGCCATACTCTGTATTATAATCCATGTAAGCAGCAATATACTTAATGGAGTCAATATTATGTTCTGTAAAATCAAACCATCCGCACAGATAATTGCTCAAACCTGACTTGTCCACTCTCCCAAACAAATGATTGTCTACCACAAATACAACATCTCCAGGTATAGGAACCACGTTTTCAACGTTAAAAATAATAAACATATTGTCTTGTTGGGAATGATTGACGGGTTTTATTCGTACAATATTATTGATATAGTTTTTTGAAGACAAATAGTTCAATGCAGAAAATGAATAAACAGAACCACCTGTTAGAGGGGGGACAAAAAATATCTTATTTGTAAGTACAACATGTTTCAACAAATGTGACTTAACTACGAGTGCTGTAATCTTTATAAGTCTATTCCAGTTTTCAGATGGCTGGACGTGCTTAATAGTACATAATTTAATCAATTCTGTAGTCGTTAAAACACCAGATGATGTGAAAGTTATGACATTGTCTTCCAATTCAGCATCCCAATCAGGGAGAAGGCTGTCACTATCTATTGATTCTATTATAAATTCCTCATCCTGGCTACTCGAGGTAGAAGTTGAATCTGTTTGTATGTTGCTAATCCTAAACTGTATAAAGTTTATCCTCGGAAACTGACCGATGAGAGCAGATCCGTCAAACATTATATCAATTTGTCTTTCGTTCTGATTTTTGTTCATCATGTACAATACATCGTTTGTGGGTACATCAAATGTACCGAGCGATGCAGATCCTTTAAGTACATCTTTCATATAGCTCTCTTCCGGTGTGTCAATTCCATTCTCAACATATGACTCTCTATTATTTGGATTCACGTTCCCAAGGATTTGAAGCTGTGGAGTGAGATCACTAAAGTTAATTTTTTGTTTACGGACATTATTGAATTTATTAAGATCGTGAATATTGACTGTTGACGAGTTCAAATTAAATAAATTTCCATATTTATATGATGTCATTCTATTATATATATGAAATTAATTCGTTTTTTTCATGCAAAATTAAATTAAATTGATAGTTTATATGAACTACAAGCCTTTTTTATACAGCAGTCTCATATGTTTCATGTATGCACTGTTTCTCCGGAATGAAAAGAAAGACTGGATCTATACAAACTCATTAGTGAAAAACGTAAAATTAAATGATACTGTGATAACAGAGATAAACGGCTTGGAGATTTCAGAGGTCAGATCAAATGCAGATGTGGTCTATAAAATAGATGACACTATTTACAGCAACAATGTGGATGTTATTCACAACCAGCCATTGCAATTTGGAAATATTGTGCCAATTAAGTATGACAAGACTGTACTTGATCGTAATATGAAGAACATACCAGGTTCAAAGTACTGGATCACATTAGGATTGGTTTTACTGACATTATCAATATATTACTATAAAAATCAGGGAGACTAACCAAACGTATTCTCTTTCTTTACTGTTATGTACAAGAATCCATTTTCATTGCTATACATTCTATGGAGATCACCTAAAGTGCTTGTTTGTGAAACCAAAAGTTTTGAAATAAATATATAATAAGCCTGAAATCGGTTCAACTTGTTTTTACTTCGAATATGACACATAAGATTGGAAACTGTTGTTTCTTTATTCATAAGCAGCTTTGTGTTTTGTAGTTGTTCATTGCTAACTAGCACTATTGGGACATGACTTGGATGTTTCATCATTAACGCTTGTGAATGATTATAGGAAAACTTCTCCATATACTATTCGATTATATTTTGTTTTCAGGAAAAACTAATTAATTATATTTGTTTATATAAATGGTAAAGGCAAATCCATTATCACGTCAAAAAATGAGAAATAGCATGCTAACAGGTAGAAAATTTAAAAGGCCCCAGAAACCTTATGTTGGAAGAACTACACAAGGGGAGTCCATGCACAGCAGCTCACCAAAACCATCAACAACGTCTAAGGATTCACTCATTATGAATACCATACTCAACGCATTGATTGCAGCTTCTGCTGATGATGCTGCTACTGCTGCTGCTGATCGATTGAGGAAACTGCGAGCTGAACAAGGTGGAAAAATGAGCAATGGTCATCTATTAGGAACTTTAAAAAAGAACAAACCTTCACCACGGAATCTAAAAAAATTGAAACTAGAAGGTAATGAACTATACTTTACGCCTAAGAATTGGGAAAATATTACTAAAATGTATTCAAACACGAAGAGAAAACATGCAAGAGCAAAGGGGATGGCCAAGAAACAATTTACAGTTAACAAATGTGTAACAAATGAAGTCCTTAAAAGTAATAATTTAAGACAAAAATACTCATTGTTGAAAAGAAATGTTTTTGATCCATACAGTCCCATTATTGGAAATCTTGAAAAGAGATATAAGAATTCTAAACAGAAGAATCAGCAGAAGCAGCAGCAACAACACAATTCTGTTATGAGTTCGGTTGCACCTGGATTCGTAAAATCTCAATTGGATCGTGCGGGAGTGAAACTCACAACACCATCTGAAAGAAGAAAAGGTATAGACAAGAGGTCATAATTTACTTAAAAATGCAAGCTATTTATATTGTAAAAGACTCAGTATGACAAGTTTTGAAGTTTATTGTGATAAATGGGAATGTCACAATGCAGCTATTAATGCTGAATCTTTCACACTGGAGAGCTTTCCAACAGTGCGGGTGAAAGCAGACAATAAATCATATATTATTGGAACAACCTTGCACAAATGGAAAATGGAACCGAGTGGATCAGCTCTTGCAATTATTACATTCGGAAAGGCACTTTCTGAAGATCATGCCTTTTGGAATGAGCCCCACAATAATAGAATGAATGATGAAGAAATAGAAATAACTTCTATCATTGATAAAATCAAAGGGCAATCAATAGAGCAACTTGTCGTTGATATAGAGGATGGCAAATCGTCATTGGATAACTTGCATATTTTCAAGTATCATGCAAATCAGTGGCGGGAAATTATCAAACCTAAAAGCAAATGGACATATAAGACTAAAGCAGAGAAATGTGACACGTGCAATGTCCAAAGACTTCTAGATTTCTAAATAAGATTAAAGATATACAATCATTTACTATTATTATAATGACCACATTTAATTTACCTGGAAATTATAATATTAGTCCTAGACTTTTGAGCCTCTGTCCAGATGAACTTCTTAAGGTGTTACAGATCGGAGAGTATATATATTTTAATGGTCAGAGCCTCTTCTTAAATAACGAGAATGACAAATTTTCATATGCGTTTGAACAGCAAATTAAAGAGATTCGCGCATCAAGTGACATGCAAGTTAAGAATCATGCAGATCTCATTAAAGACCAATATGATATTGTTGTTGAGGGAAAGGACAATTACATCCAGTCAAAGATTACAGAAAATGAGGAGTTGAAGAAGCGTATTAAGACATTAGAAGAAGAAAACTGTCAGGCACTTAGTCTTTCAAGTAAACTTGACTCATTGATGGGCAAGGGAAACACTGTAGACAATGCAATGAAGGGGGATTTTGGCGAGTGTATTGTTTCTAATCAAATTCAGCACTGGTATCAGACATCTGAAATAGAAGACACATCAGCTGATACAGCAAAAGGCGATCTGCTTTGGAAATTAAATGATGGAGATTTCAGAGCTCTTGTAGAAGTAAAGAACGTACAGATGGTCCGACCCAATGAAATTCAAAAGTTTGAGAGAGATATTATTTTGAACACAAAAGACAATACCTGTAACTGTGGGATTTTCATATCGATTAAAACAGAAAATATTCCAAACAAGGGGAAATTCAAGCTCGAGTTTATAAATAATTGTCCTATCATTTATGTATGCAACATTTTGGACGATCTAGGAACTCTTCGATTTGCTCTGGACTCTCTTTTCAGTATTCAACAGAAATTGAAACTTTTTGTCTCAAAAACAAAGGACAGTGATGATGATGAAAGCGATTTCGAAGACATCATTGTAAACTTTGTTCAGTGTCAGTACAATAAAATCTCAAGTCTCCAGCAAAATATACTACAGATGAAAAACTGTCTTCAGAATCTTACACAATGCATAAATAGCGAGGAAAGTTCAGTAAAGGAACTTATAAACTCAACTATTGTTTTGAAGAGTGAACATGATGTTTTCAAGAGAATCGAAAATGAATATAAAGTGAATTCAAGAGGCGACCTTAAAGAATCTATTCTCAAAGATATGCGTTCATTTCGAGATGAAAATGGTCGCTTACCACAGCTCAGTGATCTCACTCATAAATATAAAATAAGTCTTTTTAGAGATGATCTTGCGTTCAAAAAATTGAAAAGTGAAATATAATTTATATTCTATAATAAATGACTAATTTAAACAACAATAAGAATGAAAACAAAAATGGTGTTATGAATAGGATTAAGTCATGGTTTAAAAAAAATGAGAACTATTCCAAAAATGGAATTGCAAATAATAAGATGTTATATAATAGTGGTATAAATATGTCAAACAATACCAACAACAACAATACCAACGGCAACAACAACACCAATACCAACGGCAACAACAACACCAATACCAACAGGAATAGAAATACCAATGGCAACAACAATACCAACAGGAAAAGAAATACCAACGGTGATAACAATACCAACAACAGGAAAAGAAATACCAACGGTGATAACAATACCAACAACAGGAAAAGAAATACCAACGGTTATAACAATACCAACGGAAATAGAAATACCAACGGGAATAGAAATACCAACGAGAATAGAAATATCAACGGTTATAACAATACCAACGGGAATAGAAATACCAACAACAGGAAAAGAAATACCAACGGCAACAACAATACCAACGGTGATAACAATACCAACGGGAATAGAAATACACATATTAAAGCAAGTAATACACCCATGTCAATTTACAAAAAATTAAATGAAAAGCAGCAAAGTGGCTTGTTGAAAGCAACCATGAAGAAGTACTCATTTAATGAACTTTTAGAGATTCTCCCAAAAAAGAAACAAACACAGCTAAAAAAACAAGCAAAACGTAATGTTTTGGAAACTTTAAGTACTTCAGACAAGAAAAGAATATGTGTATCATACAAAGCAAATAGTAATAGCGCAAGAGCACTTAGAAAGATACAAAGAGAGGAAGAAGAAGCATCATATGCAGTAATAAATAGATATATGGCAGGAAAAAGATAAAATAAGACATATTTTATTCAGATAGAACAAAAATATTGCCATACTTTTCACAATACTTACAACCATTAACTATTCTCCGAAGTGGAGGATGATTGTGACATAGTTTTTCAGTATTTATACAAATGTTCTCTATATTTTTGCTGAGCTCATACTCAATAAGACGCCGAATGGGAATAAGAAGCTCAGTGTCCATGATTGTGTAAATTGATTTATGATTATATACTTATATATTTCATGTTCTTTAGGTGAGTATTATTCCACTAATTAATATATTTAGATCACTCATATATGATCCTTGATATAGAAATCGAGGGAATTGAAATTCCAGACCATGTCAAGAAAAACTTTCTTACTGATTTCTTATCAAGAATTTCAGATCTTAATGATACAAATGTAGATAATACAATTTGTACAAGTTTGGCAACAATTCTATGTAAAAAACCAACAGATTTTCTGGGATCGTATACGAGAGTTACAAAGAATGATTTAAATAAAACTTGTACAATGTGTTTTGAAGAGTATAAAGAGAATGAATACAAGCGTACAATGAAATGTGGTCATGTATTTCACAAAAAATGCATAGATAAGTGGTTGAATAAATATAATAAAACTGATTGTCCTAATTGTCGTTCAAATGTGTTTGCTACAGTTCAGACATATACTTCTTCTCAAATCCTTCCCCAGTAGAGTAAAAGACTCTACGTATTTTATGTAGCTTCATGTACTTTGTGCACTTTAAACACGGACAAGAGCTTCCAAGTCCATCATCTGTTATATTTGACAATCTAATGACATACATAATAGCATTTTCTATATCTTTACCATGTGCATTTTGTATTGCATTCATTTCAGCATGAATTGTTCTTAAGTGGTGTAATTTATGACCGCTATATCTGTTGAAGCCACTGCCAATCACTTTGTTGTTCTTTATAAGAACAGCACCATGTTGAAAATGTACGTCAGACCTTTCCGCCTCCTCCACGCATAGATCAATAAACTGTTGCCTACCCATGATTCCATATGTATATAGTAGAATACAACTAAATTGTTTAAGTGAATAGAATTATTATAAATTGGCATTATAATGGATAAATCAAACATTCATATCTGCTCCAAGCTTGCAAGCGAGGCTTACGAAAATGAGCTTCAGTCAATACCAGACAGCCAACTCCTCATAAACAAAGCTACAGACTGTGAGGCGCACATTGGTATTCTAGGGAATACATTGTATATCGCTTCAAGGGGAACATCATCTCTGAAGGACGCTGTCCAAGACTTGAAAATGTGGAGATCAAGATGTGAATTTCTAAAAAATACCAATATACACAGGGGATTTTTGAACCAATATCTTAGTATACGGACTAAACTACACAAAGAAATTGAAAACCGAATAGACATCAATATAAAATGCATTATATTTACCGGACACTCTCTCGGTGCTGCAATCAGTACAATAGCAGCACTTGACTTCAAGCTACAAAATTCCGACAGAATTGTTAAATGTATTACATTTGCAAGTCCTCGTGTAGGCTGCCAACAGTTTGCAAAGGAGTTTAACAAACATGTTGACATCTCCCATAGACTGGTTTATCACAGAGATCCTGTAACATTTTCTCCATTCTGTCTTCGTTTTAGACACGTGAAGGGATGTATTCATTTCAAGAAAGACAAAAGCATTGAACATGATGACAAGTACTTTTTCCCATTAGGATGTCTAGTGAGTCAGCATTTTATGCACAATTATGAAGATAGAGTAAGTGATTGGGTTCACAACGAAGAGGCTGATTAATTCAGATCTTCCCAATCGCTTGGAAGATCCACCACTGTTTCAACAATAGAATTTCTTTCAAAATTTACATTTGACCTCTCGGTCTTTGTCAGTTTGTACATATTCATCAGATTTTTTACATAGTTCTCAAGTTGACTTATTGACAAGCAGCAGAACATTTTAATTATATAATATACTTGAATTTATTTATGTGTATTTTACCTATTTCACTGTATACATATATGAATTGTACTCTGTCACAATACTTTCAATAGATCTATCTTCAAATCTCCATTCTAAATTATTTTTTATATTGTAACGATATTTATCTAGATCAAGTACAATATTAAATGTCTTACTTGCTCCAGTAGTATTTTTTATCTTCCAATAATCTCTATCACCAGTGGACTGGGGTTTCTCTATTTTAAAATATTGTATTGCATTGTTCAATTTCACAGACACTTCTTTGTTTATAAAGATATTCTTATAATTTTCAACCCTGTACAAAATCTTCAGTAATTTTTTTAAATATGCATTATTTTTCATTTTGAACATCCTTATGTTTATTTGTTTCTCTAGCATTGTAAATTCATCGAAACCATAGTAATAGTCTCTATTCACTGTACTTCCAAACTTTACATTTCTAAAAAAAGTGAGAAGATATGGTCTGTTCACATTTGTGCTTCCACTGTCAGATTTCATATGGACTGACGTAAACAAAGCATTTGTGCTGTCATCGTTTGTGCTACTATAGTGTCCTAAATGCATTATGTCCTCATTATTATATTTAAACTTAATTTCAGTTTGTCTTAACATATTCACTATTTCAGTCTGTTCAGTTTTAATGAATTCATAGATATGCTTTGGTATCATCATTTCGGCTTTGGTAAAAAGTAGAATGATATGCACATTTTGCAAAATTGTTCTCTCAACTACATAAATAGTGTATTCTGATGAGGTCTGGATGGTTTTAAGTGTCTTCTGTTTTACTTTGTCATATTCATCTTGAGTTTCGGGCACATCAACCAGCATGTGATATTTTTGAATTGAACTAGTCAGCTGCTTCGGAAAAATAATTCTTCGGACTCCATCGTCGTGCTGCTTATTATGTGTCATTATATTTTTTACATCTATAACATTCAAATGATGTAACATCTCATGACGAAATTTATCTGAAAATTTGAATTCAAATTGTTTTTCAAACTTGTTTCGGATAAATCTAACTGATATGTTTTTCAGTATTTGTCCAGTTGATGCTATGTAAGGCTTCAATATATATGATGGAGAAGTCTTGTATTCCTCATTTCTTTCATATACTATATATATTGCACTGTACACTTTGGGCATAAGAGCATATCTGAAAATTTGTCTGCTTTGTTTTTTGTAATGATCTTTGAGAAGAACAGGAATTTCGGGCTGTAGTTCACTCATTTTTTCATTTTTATACCATTGTATCCACAGAGGATTAACATATGTCGAATCACATTGATTCTGGCCAATAAAAGTTTTAATCTTGACAAATGATTTCACCTGGAGTTTAGGATCAGTTCTGTTTTGTTTATCCTCTCTTTTATCTGCCTTTTTTGAAATGCTTTGTGCAACATGCGCATCTCGGACTCTGGATGATTTTTTGTTCTCCTGAACATACTTTTTTATGTCTCTTGAATTATCATAAGTGTTTTCTATGGTTTCATATTCTATACCCTTTAGATCTGTGAAGTTGATGTCTCCAATAGATTGCTTTGGTACCTTCTTTATCGTAAACACATCAGATATCCAATCCAAATTGTAATTATTGCTGTTGAATAGTATATTTATACCAAAATGAACTTGTATTGGAGTTAGTTTTGTGGTGCTATGTATAGAGCTATTGATAGTAAATGATATTTTATAAAGTATATCAATATACTTAAAAGGCTGTGTTGCCTTTTGCTTATTCTGTCTTACAAAATACATGAACAACAGAGCCTTTACAAGCTTGTTTTTGTTTTCTGCAAAGCCGTTTGTTTGAGGAGAGTATGACGGAGTAAATCGATGCTTCACGTTGAATTTGGTCAGTAATATTTTCAATCTATCTCCTATAAATTCGGGACCATTGTCACTCATTATAACCTCCGGAATATCTCCCAAATGAAATATTTTTTCAAGATGATCAGCAACCTCTGTTGAAAGTGTACTTTTAATTTTTTTGACATACACATATTTACTAAATATGTCTATAATTACAAGAACATACTGATAGTTATCATTGTCACGAGCAATTTCATCTCTCTTCAGATGAATTGTATCCATTTGCCATATCTGTCTTGGGCGGAGAGGTCTGTAGCTTTTCACAACCGGTCGTAGACTTGGCACCCGGAGCTCACGGACAATATCAGCTCTGTTTTTCAAATAGTCTTTCACATATTTATAATTTATATTCAGCAAATTGTAATTATCTCTTATCTTTTTAAATACTGGATATGCCGACAAAGCAAGAACGCTTAGATCGTCCTTTCGTCCACTCGTCATCTTCTCTAGAACATTTTGCCTAAAAGATGGTCTTATCACCGTATACGTTATTTTTCTTGATCCATCACCAGACGGGAACATTAATTTTCCATTTTCATCTTTGTGATGATTTGAAATATCATTCCTCTGGATTATTATCTGATTTTTCGAATTTAATTCAAAGTCTGCCATTCTTTTCCGGAACTTATACCTCTTCTTTTTTATACTCATGTCTCCTTTCTTTAACAATAGTTCCGCAGGAAATGTTCCCAATTTTAGATACTGTACAGCTGCATTGTATTCATCTTCAGTAAATGAATACTGTTCTATCGCTTTCCAGTTTTGCCCGTTCTCTTGACTTCCCATCTCCCAATATTAGAATGTATATGAAAATTGAAATTAAATAATAATAATAATATTTCAGAACATATAACAAAAATATTGTTGTTATATTATAATGGTTGACTACATGATGAAAATGTTTGGTAGAAATGCTGTTAAATCCCGAATGAAATATTTTGTTATTCTCATTGCAATTTGTATATTCATCTTCCACCTTACAACATATATGTCTACAGAAAGATTTAGGGAGATTGATGTAGCACATGACGATATTTCTTTTTATGGACGCGACTCTTGCCCATTCTGTGTAAAAATGAAGAAGCTTCTCAATGAAACACCGGACTTAAACAAAAAAATACAACATATAGATGTCGAAACTCCAGAAGGGAATGCAAAGTTTTCAGAAGTCGATGCAAACGGTGTGCCTCATTTCGAGTGCAAATCTACAGGAAAATCAACTTCCGGATATCAGCCAATAGAACATCTTTTAACTAACTTAGGACTAAAGTAAAAATATAGTATAATTATATATTAATGGAAGGTTTTGAAACTAACATACCAACAATTATGAAGAGAACAGGAAAAACTGCATCATTTCTAAATATTTTACCGTTCATTTTGCTTTATATTCTCAAAAATCATACAGGAGATACAGGAAAGCCAGGTGAGGTAAAAGACAAATTATACGACTATATTCCCAATAAATCCAAATCTTTCAATCCAAATTTAAAATACTGGATCCTTGCTGTTCCTGCTCTTGTACTCTTGTTTAAAAGCACAGACAACACATCGCTTGAACATGCATTTGTTTTGTTGTCATATACAATTGGAATAAAAGCTCTCATGTATTACTTGACACCAAGTCAACAGAAGAGAGATTTCACAAATATTATAGCAATAACTATTGTATTCAATCTTATATATTTTGATATTATTCCAAAAGAACACAGAGATAAGGGCTTGCTTTTATCAGGTATGTACTCTGTATTTTTGCTATCAATACGTGACACAACTTCTGCAAACATAATTTCTGACTACTCCATTGCCTCACTTGCATTTCTTCTTGGTAAATTGAGCTAGATCAGCAACTTAAAAATCATTTCATTATATATTTCTCTTATAAAAATAAGTATATTAATGATAAAAAACAGCTTTACTTATTGTTCTATCAATAATGGAATATTATCTTTTACCTCTCTTACTACCAATAAGATGAATCTTTCAAGATATAGTATATCCTTATTTCCTCGACTATGGAATGACATGCACTCTGTATAATAAATCTGGATTGTTTTTTTATGATGTGGAAACATATCTAACATATTCATGTATAAGGAATGAAATATATGTTTAATATCGTAATAATTTATAATAACTCTGTATAGTTCATTTCTCATCTTTTCAAAACTCTTTTTTTCACTTTTAAAAAATTGATATAGGATTTGATGTATATCTTTACGCATATAGTCTTCATATTTTTTGTGATGATCAATACAATTGTCACAATTACTAACTTTTTTTATCAGGAAAAAACTATAATGTATTTCTAGTATTCTATCTGTTGTTATGTAAAATATAAAGTTGTCTCTATAGTTTTTAAATACATGTTCCATTGTTTTTATCTTTTTGGGATTGATGTACTGAAAATTATATATAAATATCTTCCGTTTTATTTTTAAAACATTATTCTCCTGAAAATTTGTTAGATAATTCATTATATGATCTATGGCATCTGATTTCACAGATTTTGTTAAAACAAACTCTGTGACAAATTGTTTTTCCACTTTTGAGTGGAATATTTTTTTTTCAGAATTATATTCTAATTTACTGTTTCCAATACCACATTCTTCCCGTACATATGATATTAATTCATTTGAATATCTGTGATAATACACAATGTTTTCCATTGTTTTATATCATATATATACTTCTATTTTTTTAATATATTTTTTGCTTTTGTTTTCATCTCCGGAAAGTTTAAGCACAAAATACTTAGAATGTTTTCATTACTCAAATCATACTTTTTTTGTATAACTATCAAACCATCTGTGTCATTAGATTGAACACAATCAAGGATGTGTAATTGAATATTTTTGAATATCTTCAGCGAGTAAATCAAATTTGGACAATTCTCCAATATTTTATTTAGACGAATAAATTTAGTGCAAATATTTGAGTAATTACTCCAGATACAACTGTTTTTCAAGATCACACTTTGTAAAAAATCATACTTATCCAAAATAGATAAAATACTAATACAAATATTAGATAGATATTTTGTACATATCCATTTTTGGGTTGAATATATTTCTGTATGAAGCAGATCAGCTTCAATTACATGATTCTGAATACTAATCATATCATCCATTGAAATATCTAAATTCGGCAATATTTCATGGATCATGAATATCATAACCAAAGAATCAGAATTAATTATATTATATTTATCGGTGTAACACAAATCTTTCGTATTCAGAATGTACCTACATAATCCAGCATTGTTATACGTAAGGCCAATGTCCTTAGTACTTTCATTAGATATGCTGTTTATGCACTCTCTGATATTTCCATCAAACTTACTGATGTGTTCTGATATACTTTTTATATTGCTGCACTCATTGTTTTTAATTTTTGATATAAATTTATTATACAGCTTGACATTTGTTATTGATGTTTCAAATTGTTGACTTTTTTTACCTCTTATATCTTTGATACTATTCCTTGCTATAATAATTATTTTGGTAGATCCCAACTTTATTACTTTCAAAACAGAGATTAAATCATTTATGTAAGTATCAGAATCTTCTATTAGAATAGCTGACTTAAATGAAAAGTGTATTATATTTTTGAGTTTACTCTCTAGAATTGTTTTGTTTATTTTATCTAACGAATTAATCTCAACATATTTTAAATCTAAATCTTTTAAGACTAAATGGGAAGTTAAAGTCTTACCACTCCCACTTTTTCCATACAGAACAAAAAATGTTTCTTTATCGTTTGATTTTAGATATTTTTTCAGTCCCTTTATTACATTTAAATTGCATACAGCCTCATTAATATTTTTAGGACTGTACTTGACGTGTAGCATTTTATAATATGAATAAAAGTGTATTTATATTTAAGCTATTCATCTATAAAAGAATATCCAGAAACTGCAACTGCTGGTTGTGCTTTCTCAAGGACTTCCATACTTTCGAGAACCCATCCAGTTCCAAATGAAGAATTTGAGAAATAAATACCACTGTTTTGAATACAAATCTTTAGATTACAACCTTTCTGTATTTTGTCTAGATTCATTTCATTTTTGAACGGAATCTTGACTTTCAAAAGAGGCGGAAAATCTTTGTTTTTCCTCATGGGTGATCTATACAATTCTGTTATAACACTTTCGTGGATAGATTTGTTGAACCATCGAAAACTATTTTTCCTTGCTTCATCTACAATATATTCATCTATACTTTTAAAATACGAAACAAGTTCGTCATCTTTCAGCTGTATGTCAAATGTCTTCATAGATTTAAAAGTTTGCAACCCAAATGGTACATATCCTTGAACTGTTGCATATTCTTTGTTATCAAAAAATACATTTTTCCCACCAGATCGGTTATTTACTGGATCCGTCAATCTCATATTTGTGAATTTCATTGTGTGGTTATTATATATATTTACATTGATATGTTTAAGTAAGTATACATCACAATCATATAAATAATAATAACATATAGAAATGGTGGGCAAAGAATGCAATCCAGAACGTGCAGATCCACGGAAAATATGTAATCCAGCCACTGGGAGATGGGTCCTGAAAACATCTAAAATAGGTAAAAGGATTATGGAAGAATACCAACTCACTATCACACAGAACCCAAGCGTCAGTGTCTCCAAACCGAATCCACTTTCCAAACAAAAGACAATAGACAAGAGTAATAATATGAAATTTACAGGTACAGCACCAAAATCAAGTGTCAGTGTCTCCAAACCGAAGTCCTTTTCAAGTATCTTAAAACAAAAAACAATAGGCAAGTTTAATAACATAAAATCTACCAGTACAATACCGAATACACGTGTCAGTATCTCCAAAAAAATTGGTATCCCAAAACAAAAATCATTTCCCCATACCTCTCAACAAAAGATTATTAGTGTCCCAAAACAAAAGATTATTAGTGTCCCAAAACAAATAAACCTTTCCTGGGTCAATTTTCATACAAGTATATTTTTGAACATATTTTCTAAAATTGCAAAGACTAATATAAATATCAATTCTACAAAGCTTATAGGAATATCACAGTCTAGAACAGCAGCTAAAATGTTCAGCACAGATGTAAAATTCTCAAATCCTAATAGTATAGTAAAAAAATATGGGCATAATGAATCCAATATTCTCCGTATATTTATAAAAATTACGAATGTGCCTAAAAATTGGAAGGAAAATCTCCGGAATAAATCTATACAGGAATCACCTGTATACAAGGAGATTCAATTGTATGATGTGACCAACAAGCTTCAAGATGATAATGTTATAGATACAGTTGCATACTGCTTCAATAGTAAGATTTTTAATAAAAATTGGAGTTCAGTTGAAGGAAAACCATATGTACTGCTGGCAACTG
>Ga0209533_1002299_pt1 | contig 17405 bp, 10 predicted proteins | sample COG_04_FD_184748 | JGI IMG/M metagenome (GOLD analysis project Ga0209533, IMG submission 184748) | Pelagic Microbial community sample from North Sea - COGITO 998_met_04 (SPAdes) (version 2) | ecosystem: Environmental > Aquatic > Marine > Neritic zone/Coastal water | place: Helgoland, sampling...
AATGGTATTGTGGCGAAGTTTATGAGCGATCCAACATCAACTCATCTTATGTTTATTGATGCTGATATTACATTTAGTTGGATACATATTGTTAAATTGCTTATAAGTGGTAAAGAATTATGTGGTGGGTGTTATCCTAAAAAAGCGTTTAATTGGGATAAAATTAAGCATCAATCTGTAAAAAACCCAACAATGCATGAAGATGAATTAATGGCTAAATCTCTTGATTATGTATTTAATCCTATTTATCATAAAGAAGGTGATAATGTGGTTATTAAATTAAATAATGGTATGGCTCAAGTCAAAGATATTGGAACAGGTTTTATGTTGATTAATAAAAGTGTAATTACTAAAATGATGAAAAAATATCCCGAAACTAAATTTATGAATAATGTTGCTGGTTACGGTCAAACTAATGCGAATGATTATTTTTATGCTTTGTTTGATTGTTGTATTGACCCTGTAAGCCGTGTATATTTAAGTGAAGATTATTTATTTTGTAAAAGATGGATTGAAATTGGTGGTGAATTATGGGTTGATTTAGGAACTAATTTAAATCATACTGGTATTATTGACTATAAAGGGTGTTTGAGTTCAACCATTGGTGAAGTTGATACAATGAATAAAGACGCTCAAACTTTAGCAAAACAAAGAGACCCAACTAAAAAAATTATGAGTGATGAAGAAAAAGAAGCAATGCGTAAAAAAATTGAAGAACAAGTTAAAGTTGCTAAAGAAAAACAAAATGAGACTGAAAAAGAAAAAGAAACTAAAGATAATTAAAGTTGAATAAATATTTTTAAAGTTGTATTAATGTTTTTAAAGTTGTATTAATGTTTTTTTTTTATTTATAATTATTTTATTTATTTTAATTTATTTATAATTATTTTATTTATTTTAATTTATTTATTTTAATTTATTTATAATTGTTTTATTATATTATATTATATTATAATAGAATAAAAATATTAAAAATGAAAGCAGGTTTTTTAAGTTTTAAAAATAGAAAAGATAAAAATAAATATAGTTTAGGTGATCTTGTTAAATATACTAAGAAGAGTGAATCTAAATTAATTCGCAATTATGAAGAAATGAGTAAAGTATCAATTGATTATGCTAAAGCATTTCAAGATCATTTAGAAAATTTAGAACAAATAGATGACCGTGTAAATTTTAATGGTATGGTATCATTATTTGAAAAAATTATAATGAAAGATAATATTCATTCAGGTAAAATAGATAAATCAAGTCCAATATTGTTTAAAAATTATAAAATTGAAGGAGATGTTAGTTCATCTACATTTCGCACTGAACATTTAGAAAGACAACTTTACTATTTATTTAATAAATATATTGAACCTAGACACACTAATTTTATAAAATATATGACAATTACAGATATAACTAAAACATCAGCAGTATTAAATATTATTACTATAGATAATAAAAAATATAAAAAGAACATAGACCACGAAGATTATATATTAGATAAAAATGATGTAAAAAAAATGTTACAAGATGTCATTCATACAACCAAAAAAAATTTAAAAATGCAAAATAATAGTATTTTATTTAATAATAATTCTAATTCTAATTTTTCAAGAAAAAGTAAAAGCATTAAAAGTAATAGAAATAAATTTATAAGTAGAAAAAAAACATCCTCTATAAGTCGTAAAAAATCAAAAAGAAAAAATAATAATAATAATAATAATATTAAACCAGAAATTAATAAAAAACCATATGAAGAAGTTGATTTATTTGCTTCTTCTAATAGTAAAAGATTAAGATATATTCCAAATAGTTTAAAAACTGTATTTAAAGAAAATAAAAAAATTCCAAGATTTAGTTTTCAAAAAACAAGGTCTGAAAAAGATAGAAATGCGAAAAAAATAGCAAATGAAAAAGCAGCAGCGGAAGCAAAAGAAAGAGAATTACAATATCCACCCAGACAAGAAAACCAAATAGCACAAAAATGTGCCTCATTACAAAAACAAGAATGTGATCTAGTTCCTGAATGTTGGTATAATCCAAATTATTTAAAATGTGTAAAAAATACTAGATATGTACCAGGACAAGCACCAGGACAAGCACCAGGACAAGCACCAGGACAAATACCAGGACAAGCACAAGGACAAATACCAGGACAAATACCAGGACAAGCACCAGGTCAAATAAATTATCCAATACCACCACCTAATCTTATAGATATATCTACAAATAATACTAATAATAAAAATAAACCATCTTTAGGTGAAACTAAAATATAATTGATTTATTTTATTTTTTATATTTTTTTTATTTTATTTTTTAATTTAATTAATTTTTTTAATATTTATTTTATATTTATTATTTTTTAATTATTTTTTAAAATTTTAAATTTTTATTGTATTTATTTAATAAATATATTTATTAATATATAATAGTAATACTTTAATAATTAATTTGTGTATAATTATTAACTAATAAAATAGTAAATAATAAAAAATATTTTATAATAAAAAATGGATAGTTATTTAAAAGTAGCATCTATAAAAAATGATAATCAAAATTGTAATTGTATTACACCTTTTTATATGAATGATATTAGTGGTATTAATCCAAATACAAATCGTAATTATAGTAAAGAAGATAAAGATGCAATGAAAACCGCATTATATCGTGTATCTAATGCGAAAGGATGTAATTTATCGGTATGTTGTGATCCAGATGACCCAACAACACAACCAGATGCTGAATTTACAAAAAAATTTATAAGAAAATATCCAAAAATAATGCCATTATACGAACGTAATAATTTAATTTCAATAAAATTATCAACTAAAGAAAATGTTACTGGGTCTGAATGGACTACTCCTTCTTCTCATATGATTTGTAAGTTAACAAAAGCATCAATTAAAGATACAGAAGAACCAACTATTAAAATGGCATACAATTTAGTAAATGATTGTTTTACAAATCAATGTAGTAATTTAGAAACAATTACATTAAATAATTTATTACAAAATTCTAAAGCAGATATGACCTATTCTTATACAGATGACGCAAGAGTTTCACAAGCCATTAGAGAAGGTAATATTAGTTATGTTAAAGAATATATTAAAAAATATAAAGATGTTAATTTACCTTTAACAAATGATGATTATAGTAATCGTATGATACATATTGCTAGTGAAAGTAAAAATACAGATATTATTAGTATGTTAATTGCTCTCAAAGCAAATATAAATATTAAAAATAAATTAAATGAAACCCCAATTCATTTTGCTGTTAGAAATAATAATATTGATACTATTGATATGTTATTATCTCAAGGAGCAGATTTAAATAGTGTGAATATATATGGAGAAACACCTATATTTTATGCTACGAAAACAGGCAATTTAAGAATTGTTAAAATGCTTTATAATAATAATTCACCAATGTTAAGTCTTGATAAAAAAGGTAATAATTTAATACATTATTGTGTTAAACATTGTCCTTCATTTAAAAATAATAATGGTGATAATAATAATGCTAATACTAATGATTTAAGTATTGGCGATAAAGATAAAAGCAATATAATTAAATTTTTAATTGAAAAAGGTATTGATACAGAACAAGTAAATTTAGATGGATTAACACCATTAGAATTAACTGAAAAAGAAATGAATAGAGAAATTAATAGAGAATGTGCTGAAGGAATTGAAAAAGATAAAAATGATATCAATGAACATTTTTTTAATATGAAACCAAATAAAAAAGCAGTATCTTTAAGAAATAGAGCAATGGAAGACTATACTGAAGAACATAAAGAACTTTTAGAAATTCAAACCTTATTATTTAATAATATAATTAGAAATAATCCTAATAAATATAATAATTATATTAGTGTTGATGATATACCAAAAGGTGCTCCTATTGAAGTATTAGATACAGTTTGTGTTGGTAATAATGTCACAGGTAATGAAGATAGTGTTGAATGTGAAAATAAAGGCGGTCAATTAGTTAAAATTAAAAATAGAACAACTAAAATAAAACTTGAATTATTACCTGAAGAAAAATCAGTTTTAGATAAAGTAGATGAAAAAGAGTTATATTTTAAAAAACAACAAAAAAAATTACCTATGCAAACTATACCTAATGATGTTTCTACATATAATAATTATTTAAGTTCTAGTAAAACTATTAATGTTCCTAATACACAAGGTATTACTTATAACTTAGGCGAAACATCAAATAATGAAATTAATAATACTACTACAAATAACATTCAATTATCAAATCAAAATGAAACTCAAGATAATCAAATAACTGAACAACAATTAGAAGAAGAAGTTATAAACAATGAAACTGAAAATACTATTGAAATTCCAGAACACCCACCAAATTTAGATGAATATGATGACTTTGTGCATAAATGTAAAAGAGATGCTTTACGTAATTCAGAAATTATTAAAATAAAAACTAAAACTGAACCTCAAACTACTAAACCACCAGAAACATTTATACAAAAATATAAAGCACCTTTATTTATTATAGGTAGTATTATATCTATTTTAGTTATTATAATAATGTCTTATTATATATTTCAATATATGAAAAATTATAAAATGACAATGTAATTTATGTAATTAATATTTAAATATTGTCCCATTTTAAATCTTCAAGGGTGTAAAATTTTTTTTTAATATTTTTTAATATAAAAATTATTTACTATTAGTTTAATAATTTAAATTACATAAATTTACTTAATTTAATTTAATTTACTTTAATTTAACTTAAATAAAATGTATCATATAAAAACAGAATCCTATCATAGTGAAAATCCTATTTATAAAAAATTAGAAGATGGTGATAATATGTTGTTTGTCCCTGAAGCAAGAGTAGCAAAAGATTATTTTAATACAGGTATTTATGAAAGAGGGTATATACAATGGGCTTGTGATAATTTTGCTATAGAAGATAAAGAAATTATTGATATTGGAGCACATATTGGTATGTATACTGTAGAATTAGGAAAAAAAGCAAAAAGAATACATAGTTTTGAATGTTCTCCAAAATCTTATAATTATTTATGTTCTAATATTTTATTACGTAATTTAAGTTATAAAGTATCTACTTATAATGTGGCTTTGAGTGATAAAGAAGGTATAACAAAATATTATATTAGAGACCCTTTAGACGGTGGTGGTAATGGTATATCGGCTTTTGAAAATGATAAAACTATACCAACAATAGAAGTTCCAATGAAAACATTAGATTCATTTAATCTTACAAATATTAATTTTATAAAAATAGATGTAGAGGGACACGAAGAATTTGTTTTAAGAGGAGCAGTAAAAACATTAGCAAATAATAACTATCCTAAAATATTATTTGAATCATGGTCTGAACGACAAGAAAAAAATAATATACCTTCTATACAAATACGCAAAAGTTTATTTTATTTTTTAGAGTTGTTAGGATATAAAATAATACAAATACAAGGTGGAACCGATGATATGTTTTTAGCAGAAAAAAATTAAAAAAATTAAAAAAATAAAAAAAAAATTAAAAAAATTATAACAAATTCAAATTAATTAAATAAAATTAACTATACATATGGACATATTTTTCTATATCGTCAATTTCTTCACCTTTTTCTTTTATATCAATAAATAATTGTATTCCTTTTTCAATATCATCAGTATGTATTTTTTTCTTTGTATCATTTAATTCTTCTTCTGATGGAATTAAAAGTAATCTTTTAGAATGTGTTTTTTTACAACAAGCAAATAATGTTGTCATATCACCGCCAAAATTTGGAAAGATTTTTAAATGTTTTTCTATAATAGGTATCATTTCTTCAACACTAGATAATAAACCCCATTTTTGTTCTTCAACATATTTTTTAAAAATTAATGTTAATTCTTCAGCATTATATCCTTTTATTTCAAAATGATGTGTAAAACGCCTTGCTAAACCTTCATTATGTTTTAAAAAATTATCATAAGTAGGTCTTTTATATCCAGCAATAACACATACTAAATCATGACAATGTTCTGATAAATATACATTAATCATATCAATGGCTTCTCTAGCAAAATCTTTTTCAGAATTAGGACTTAATGCATATACTTCATCTAATAATAATACACCACCTAGTGCGCTGTCTAATATTTTACGTGTTTTAGGAGCAGTTTGACCTATATATTCACCAATTAAATCATCTCGTTTTGCACATACAACTTTATCTGTTTTTAAAAATCCTAATTTATTATAGATTTTAGCAATAATATAAGTTAATTGTGTTTTACCAACACCAGGTGGTCCAACAATAACTGTATGTAACATATCAACATTTTTATCATCTAAATTTTGTAAATAATAAATAAGTTGGTCGAATATAATTTTTTTAACTTCTTTCATACCAATCATATTTTTAAGTTCAGTTAATGGTTCAACTAATTTATTTAATTTTTTAAGATTTAAATTATGGCGTTTTCTTTTTTTAGGATTATATGTATTACCAATGCGTATAAGGTCATCAATATCTTTAATATCACTTCCTAACCATTCATATTCTAAAGTTTTATCGTCTTCATCATATTCATCATCTTTATTTTTATTACCTTTATTTTTTTGATTTTTATTATTTTTATTATTTTTATTTTTATTATTTTCATTATTAAGTATATCACTATTGTTAGCAATATTTTCAATTCGATTTATTAATGAACTAAAAAATAAATTATCAAAATTAGTAGTTTTAGTATTATCTTTATTACTAGTATCATTTTCGTTATAATTATAATAATATTTATTATTTTTGTCATTATTTTTAGTATTTGTTTTATTATTTATAAAATTAAAAAGTGTATTTGTATCATCTTTGTCGTCAACCTCTTCTTCATTTTCTTCTTCATTTTCTTCTTCATCATCATTATTCTCTTCTTCTGTTTCTTCATTATTTGTTTTATGTGTAATTTTAATTAAATTAGGGTTAAGTTTTTGCATAATAATAAAGTTAATTTTTTGTTTAGGTTCTTCTTCACTTTCTTCATCTTCACTTTCTTCATCTTCACTTTCTTCATCTTCACTTTCTTCATCTTCTTCATCTTCATAGGTCTCTAAATCATTATAACAAACATCACAATAAAGTTTTGTGTCGTATTCAAAACAATACATATAATTTAGATTAATTAAAATATTACATCCATTACAATATTTATTTTTTTCATTTTTTTCATTTTTTTCTTTTTTTTCTTTTTTATTATTTTTATTATTTTTATTATGTTTTTCTTTTGTATCATTTGTAGTTTCAGTAATAAACCGTTTTGGTGGATTAATTTTACGTTTAGGTTTATTATTGTAATAAGACATTTTACTTAAATTACGAAATTACTAAATTACTAAATTACTAAATAAAGTATTTTAAATTATGTTAAATTATAATAATGTATAGTTTACGAACAAATTATTTCAAATATTATTATTTCAAATATTATTATTTCAAATATTCTATTTATAATTTAATAACTTATATTGTTTTTAAATTAAAAAATAAAATTATTATTATTTAAACTATAATGAAAATAAATTAATAATATATTGAATATAAAACTATTTTTACTATAAATATATATATATAAATGTTTAAATATTTAATAAGTAAATTTAATACTAATACTAGTTTATAGAATATTACAGAATACTATTTCATACTATTACTTTATAAAATAGTATTTAAATTTAATATATTTATACATCTATAAAAATTGATTTTTAAAATTTAGTAAACTAATTAAATTATTAAATTTAGATTAACATTATTAGTTTAGTTTAATTTAAAAATGCCTGGTGGTAAAAAAACAAAACTTGTGAATGACTTAAAAGATATAAATATTAATTTAGAAAAAGAACAATTAAAACACAAATTAAAAGATAGTTTAAAAACCGAATTTGAAGATAGGTTAAATGAAAAAGAGAATAAAAAAGATAATGAAATAGATAATGAAATAGATAATTTAAATGATAAAGATAAATTTAATTATTATAAAAATACATTTAGTGTTATAGATTATATTTTATACCAACGTAATACAAATGAATTAGTAAATCATCAACATACATCTTATAAACAATTTATAGATAAAAATTTAGGTGATATTATTCAACAATTTAATACACGAGAATTATATTTTAATTATAATGCTCATGCGAATAAATATAAAACTGAATTACATATTGAATTTCTTAATTTTAATTTAGGAAGACCTACAATACACGAAAATGATGGTAGTTTTAAAGTAATGACGCCAGAAGAGGCTAGATTAAGAAATTTAACTTACAGTGCTCCTTTAACATTAAATATAAAATTAACACGTATATTAAGAACAAGTAGTAATGCTGATACTTTAGAGATTGATGCTATTACAAATGAACTTAAAGAAACATATGACCAAGAAGATATTAAAGAAGAATATTTTAATAATATTAATTTTGGTCGTATTCCAATTATGGTTTTAGGTTCAAATTGTGTATTAAACAAAAAAGATAGCACTAAATTAGAACAAAATAATGAATGTCCTTACGATTTAGGTGGTTATTTTATTATTGGTGGTAATGAGAAAGTAATTATTTCTCAAGAACGTATTGCTGAAAATGATGCTTTTGTATTTAATAATCAGAAAAAACTTAAAGGAAAAGAAATAGAAATACGTTGTTCTTCAGACCAATATTTTAGTGTTGTTATATCCAATGTTGTAAGATATGTATATAAAGATGAAACATTAGAATTTGATTCACCTAATTTCAAAATGCCTATACCTATATTCTTATTAATGAAAGCATTAGGTGTTTCAACAGATAAAAAATTATTTGAATATGTTGGATGGAATATGGATAATGAATTAGGTGTATTTATTACAACTATTTTAAAACCTAGTTTTGAAAAATTAAAAAAGATATGTAAGCAAAATAATATTGATACGAATGCCGACCAATATAAATTTCAAGAGATTATGTTAAATTATTTAAAATTTAAAAATGCTAGTCGTGAAATTAAATTAAGTATGGATGATAAATTTAAGTATTTAAAAAAAGTTATGGAAGATGATATTTTACCTCATATTGGAACATTATTAGATAAAAAAATAAAATATATAGGATATATGTGTCGTAAATTAATTCTAGTTCATTTTAATTATTTACCTTATGATGACCGTGATGCTTATGATAATAAAAGAGTAGATACTCCTGGTGTATTATTAGCATCTCAATTTAGGCAATGTTTTAATAAATTAGTCAAAGATATGGTTAAATCATTAACACGAGAAATTAAAAATAATAAATCTAAAAGAGATATATTTGATTTAATTACGAGTAATAATATTTATAAAATTATTAAACCAACCATTATTGATGGTGGATTAAAATATGCTTTGGCTACTGGTAATTGGGGTATTAAATCTAATGGAAAAGGAAATATTAAAGCAGGAACTGCTCAAGTATTAAATCGACTTAGTTATCAAAGTTTTATTTCTCATTTGCGACGTGTAAATTCACCTAGTGATAAAGGAAGTGGTGGTAAAATTATTAAACCACGTAAATTACACGGCACAACTTGGGGCTATATTTGTCCTGTTGAAACACCAGAAGGGCAACCTGTAGGATTAGTTAAAAATATGTCTTTAATATCAAAAATTACAAACAATAGTAATAGTATGATAGTTCGAGTTTTATTGACATCATTGATTGATAAAGATAATAATAAAGATAATAATAAAGATGAATTTAAACTTAATATTAAACTATTAGAAGACTGTGATATTAACGATTTATCTACATTATGCTGTATATTTTTAAATGGTGATTGGTTTGGTATGACATCTGAACCTGATACTTTAGTAAAATTATTAAGAAGAGAACGCCGTCAAGGTAATCTTAATATTTTTACAGGTATTTATTGGAATGTTGAACAACGTATGGTTAAAATTTATACAGATGCTGGAAGACTTGTTCGACCACTCTATATTGTTGATGAAAAAGATAAATTACGTATTAATAATGACTATCACAATATGTTAAAAGAAACTAAATATCCTTTTAATTTCTTAATTAGTCCTAAATTTTATGAACCTGCTTTAACAGAAGATATACTTTCTAAACAAACAAGTAATAAAGAACATAGCGGACTTTTTGATTATGCTAAAACACAAGACACAATAACCTCAATTATTGATAAATGGGGTTGTGAAGGTGTAATAGAATATATTGATACAAATGAAGTTAATAATACCTATATAGCAATGACAGATAAAGATTTAGAAGATAATTTTGAACCTTATGTAAATGAATATACACATTGTGAAATTCACCCTGGACTTATGCTAGGTGCTGTCGCATCTGTTATTCCATTTTCTGATGCTAATCAATCGCCTCGTAATTGTTATCAATCGGCAATGGGAAAGCAATCTATTGGTTTATTTGCTCGTAATTTTCAAAAACGTATGGATACATTAGCATATGTATTAAATAATCTTGAAAAAGCACTTGTAAAAACTAATTTTTCTAAACATATTAATTATGACGAACTTCCTTGTGGAGTGAATGCTATGGTAGCCATTGGTTGCTATACTGGTTACAATATGGAAGACAGTATTTTAATGAATAAAGGTGCTGTTGATAGAGGATTATTTAGAGCAACATTTTATCGAACCTATAAAGATGATGAAAAGAAAATTCAATCTAGTGGGCGTGAAGAAAAATTTGCTAAACCTAATGTAAAATATACACGAGGTATTAAACCTGGGAACTATAATAAATTAGATGAACGTGGTATTATTCGTAAAGATGAATATGTAACAAGTGATGATATTATTATTGGTAAAGTTTTGCCATTAAAAAATAAATATGACGACAATGGTCATCAAATTTATAAAGATTGTTCTACAAGTTTAAGATCCAATGAAAGCGGATTTGTTGATAAAGTCTATACTGACCGTAATGCTGATGGCTTTCGTTTTGCTAAAATTCGTATGCGAACAGAACGCACACCAGTTATTGGTGATAAATTTGCTTCTCGCTGTGCTCAAAAAGGCACCGTTGGAATGATTTTTCCACAAGAACAAATGCCTTTTAATGATGAAGGTATTTCACCTGATATAATTATGAACGCTCACGCTATTCCTAGTCGTATGACTATCGGTCAATTAATGGAGTGTATTTTAGGTAAAGCCTGTGCTAAATTAGGTGGCTATAGCGACTGCACTGCGTTTAATGATATTCCACGTGATAAAATTTACGATATTTTAGAAGAAAATGGAATGAATTATTCTGGTGAAGAAATTTTATACAGTGGAATTACAGGACAACAAATGGATGTTAAATTATTCTTTGGTCCAACATATTATCAACGATTGAAACATATGGTTTTGGATAAAGTACATTGCATTACCGATGATCATGATGTTTTAACAATAAAAGGATGGAAATCTATTAATAAAATTGTATTAGAAGATAAAATAGCAACACTTAATACACAAGGTCAAATTGAATATCAACATCCTACTAATGTTCATCATTATTCTAATTATAAAGGAAAAATGTATGAAATTAAAAATTCTAATTTAAGTTTAAATGTAACTGCTAATCATCGTATGTATATTTCAAGAAAATATGGTAGAAAACAAGAATGGTTACCCTATGGTTTAGTAACTGCTGAAAATATGAGTGGTACATTTTGTAAATTTAAGAAAAATGGTAAATTAGTTCAACCTGATTATCAATTAGAAAATGATAATTATCTTGTTAATTTTATTGAAAAATTTATTATAGATAATAATATAAATAAATATTTACCTGAATGGGTATTGAAATTAAGCAAATCTCAATGTATTAAATTATTAACTATATTATTTGAAAATGATTATAAAAATGTTGAAAAAATTGAAGAAGCAGAAACAAAAACAGAAAATGAAATTATTTATTATACTTCTTACAATAATTTTGCTGATGATATTATGCGAGTGGCTTTACATTGTGGTTGGTGTTGTAATAAAGAATTAAATACAAACTTAACTAAAAATAATAATACTTGGAAATTACATATTATTAAAAATGATAAATGCGAACCATCTATTAATCATGGACATACTTATGAACAAGATGTTCAAGTTGAAAGACTGTATGATTTTGAAGGCTCTGTGTATTGTATCTCTGTTCCTAATGAAGTATTTTATGTTCGTCGTGATGGAAAGCCAGTATGGACTGGTAATAGTCGTGCTTCGGGACCAATTGTTCAACTTACACGCCAACCTGCTGAAGGACGGTCGCGGGATGGAGGCTTACGCTTTGGTGAGATGGAAAGGGATTGTTTTAGTGGGGAAACTCCGATTTCGACCAGTTTTGGATTATCAGTAAAAATTCAAGATTTTGAAACACAAAAATTTGATGTATTAGGTTGGGAACAAGAGAAAAATGGATTAACTAAATCAAAACAAACTAATTTTCTACATAAAGGTGAAAAAGAATGTGTAGATATCTATTTTGAAAATGGAAAAAAAATTACTTGTACACCAGAACATAAATTATTATCTTCGAGTAATGTTTGGATAAAAGCAAATGAACTTGTAGTTAATGATACACGATTAAAGTGTAGTGTTAAATATCCCACAATTGATATTAAAGAAGAAATACAAAAATGTAATAATTGGTCTTTACATATAAGCAATAGTCTTATACTTAAAACTAATACGCAAGAAGAGTATTTAAAGTCAATGTCCTTCGCTCGAATTTTAGGATATTTAATTACTGATGGTTATATTGGTATCAAAGGAAATTCATATACTGGTTGTATCTATTTAGGACATCAAATAGATGTTCAAAGATTATTAAGTGATATGAAATTATTTATACCTATTACTCAACCAAATTTTGAATATAAAAATCTATATTCAGTAAGAATACCAACCGCATTACTTAATAATATAGTTATGTTAAATGGTATTATAATTGGTCAAAAAGTTAAACAACCTTCTGTCCTTCCTGAATTCATCTTAAAAGATGATTGTCCTTTACCAATTGTTAGGGAATTTTTAGCAGGAATGTTTGGTGGAGACGGACATACTTGTTATATTGCTAAAAATACATTTACATCTATCTCATTTTCTAAAAGTAAAGTTATTACGCATATTGAATCATTAAAAACAATGATGGAAAATATTAAGAAATTACTTGCTAAATTTGGAATAAATAAAGTTACAATTCAAAATAAAAAAGTAAATACTAAATCAAAAAATAGAATTGATAATGAAAAAAATTATGAAATTGTTTTACATTTAGATATTAGTGAATTATTACCTTTCCACGAAAAAATTGGTTTCCGTTATTGTTGTCATAAAAATCAACGATTAGAAGCAGCAGTAGCATATATGAGCCTACGTGTTAATGTTACACGACAAAAAAAATGGATTATTAATCGTGTTAATGAACTTACTAATTATAAAGAATTAAAAAGTCAAAATCCTGATAAAATAGTTGGAACAACAAATGCTGTTAAAAAGGCAATTGAAGAATTAAAAGCAATTGAACCTATTTTACACACTTGTTCTATACCTTCTACTCACGATATTTTAGAATATTTAGTTAATGAACGAGAAGGTGGTAAATTTTCAAGTTCTAAGTTTATAAGTTCAACAGACTTCTTAAAAAGTATTGGTGCTATTGATTGGTTTAATACGCCTATTATTCAAATTCCAACTATATCTGAACCAGAAGACATACCCGAAACACTCGAAACACTCGAAACTACCGAAACTCCCGAAACACCAACAAACAATTATGGTGTTATTAAAAATGATGACGTTTTACCAACAATGAACCTTAAAGTCATTGATATTCGTAAAGCAGGAGTTCATAAAGTATATGATATTCAGGTTGAAAAAGAAGAATCATTTTTAGCCAATGGTATTGTATCACATAACTGTATGATTTCTCACGGCACAATGGGTTTCTTAAAAGAACGTATGATGGATGTCAGCGATATATTTACAGTTCATATTTGTAAAGAATGTGGATTGTTTAGTATTGTTAATCCAACTGATGAAGATGGAGCACGAATGTGTGGTAGTTGTGATAATTACGCTCAATTTATAGAATTGAAAATACCATATGCGTGTAAATTATTAATGCAAGAATTGGAAGGAATGATGATTACACCACGTTTTAATATTAATAATACTTAATTATCTTTTGTAAAAATATCTTTTTAGAAAAAAGATAACAAAAATATAGTAAAAATATATTTAAAAAAATAACAAAAATATTTAATAATAAAAATTAATAATATAATTTATATTTTTTTTTAAAATAGTTTTAAATCCATAGAACCGCGAACTAATAAGATATACACAATTGTATGAATAATTAATCCAAGAGTTGTAGGGCATCCAGAAACATCTGAAATTTTACCTAAAAGTCCTCCTAATATTTTTTGAGTAAGTATATATGTGTATGGATTTATGACTATAATAAAAATAAACGCAGAGAAGATACTAATCTGCCATTTTTTATAACTGGAATCTGTCATTCTATATATAAGTATAAAAAAAATATATTTAATATGTTAAAAAGAGTATAAATTATAAATAATTTAATTAATTGTATTCTATTATAAGTAATTATTTTAATTTTATTGAAAATAAAAAAGAAAATAAAAATAAAAAATAAAATAACTTAATCACTTTCAATACTATCTATAAAATTGTCAATAGGTTTTTCGTTTTTCCCTCTTAATTTATAATCTCTAAATTTTATTGATATATTTTTTTCTTTTGCTAATTTTAAAATTTTATTTATTATTTTAGAATCAAATTGATTTTTTTTTCCAATTAACATTATTTTAATATAATATTTATCTAATGGTATTTTTTGATTAAAAAGAATTTCGTGTGAATACATAAATTTATGACTTTTAAAATAATGAGTATTGGCTTCTAGTCTTTTATTTATAACATTTTTTAATTTTGTTAAATTTGGCATTTTAGTAAGGTTTCCATCTCCATATATAATTGTTTCTTCATTGGTTTTACCATTTTCAAATTTATCACTAAAACCACCTATACGAGTAGCATAAAAAGGCAAGTCTTTTAATATCTTTTTATCTAAAACAATTGCACAATTCCACCAATGAGGAACTACATCTGCTTGATTTGGAATATCTTTATATACAAGTTGTGTAAATATTTGATTAGAAGGTTTATCTTGTAATATTATAATATCTTTTTTTAATGGTTTATTATTAATATATCCATCTTGTAAAATTTTAATCAGATTTTCAACTTTTGTTCCGTGAATAATATATTCTTTCATTTTTTTATTATTTAGTTTATTATTTATAACTATATTTAATTTCATATAATTAATTTTATATAATAAAAAAATTAAAATGATTTAAATGAATAATATAGTTAATCACTTTCAATACTATCTATAAAATTATCAATAGGTTTTTCGTTTTTACCTCTTAATTTATCATCTCTAAATTTTATTGATATATTTTTTTCTTTTGATAGTTTTATTAATTTATCTACTAATTTAGAACCATAATATGTTTTATTCCATCTCATTATTATTGTAATACAATATTTATCTAATGGTATTTTTTGATTAAAAAGAATTTCATGTGAATGCATAAATGTTACAGCACCATTTTTCATATTTATTAATTTTTTATTTATAATATTTTTTAATTTTGTTAAAATTGGCATTTTAGTAAGATTTCCATCTCCATAGATAATTGTTTCTTCATTTGTTTTACCATTTTCAAATTTATCACTAAAACCACCAATACGAGTAGCATAAAAAGGATAATCTTTTAATAATTGTTTATCTAATATAATCACACACGTTCCCCAATGAACAATTTGATTTGATTGATTTGGTATATCTTTATATACAAGTTGTGTAAATATTTGATTAGAAGGTTCATCTTTTAACATTATAATATCTTTTTTTTTAGGTTTATTATCAATATAACCATCTTGAATAATTTTAATGATATTTTCTATTTGTGTTCCGTGAATAATATATTCTTTCATTTTTTTGATTATTTAGTTTATTATTTATAACTATATTTAATTTCATATAATCAATTTTATATAATAAAAAAATTAAAAAAATTAAAATAGTTTAATTTTAAAGTATTTTTACTATTTTTCCAAAGTTACGACATTTCCTCTAAATAATTAACATAGTCTTCATCAGGTTCATCATCAACATAAATACCTTCAACTTTGAGTTGATTAAAGAATAAACGTAAAGCATTATCAATTTCTTTCAATTCAAATTCAGTTTTATAATCAATAAAAGCAAGTTTATTATTTACAAATTCAATGTTATAGTTAATATCACCTAAACTTTTAGAACAAAATGTTTTCATATCTAAATCCATTGTTTTAGGAATAGAAATACCAATTTTAATTGTTTTTTCACAAGGAATAACAATAATTAATAACATATCCATCGCTTGTGGTTTTGGTTCTATACCTTTGGCTTTCATTTGTTCTAATGCCTTTGGATTTAACTCCTTGCTTTTCAAAACTTCTAAAAAGAGATGGCTCATCATTTTATTACATTCTTCAATAGGTAAATATTTAGTTAATGTATCTGTAGGTTCAGCATCTTCGCTTTTATCAGGAATAATAATAGAAAGTTCTTTACTCATACAAACAAATGAACCATTATATTTAATAATTTTATTAATTTGTTCTTTAATTTCGGCATTGCATTTTTTAATTTCTTTATCAAATTGTTGGGTTTGTAATTGTTGGTTTGGTTTTTCTTCTTCTAAAGACATTTTTAGTGTAATATAGTATAATATAAAATTAAATTGTATAATATACTTTTAATAATATAAGTATTTTTATATCATTAAAAATCAATTTTTTAAAGTGCAAAAATAATTTTAAAAAATTGATTTTTTAATTGTAATAAAATAAATAATATCAATAATAATAAAAATAACAATAACAATAATAATATTAATATTATTAATAATATTAAAAATGGAAAACTCAACAACATCAATTGATAATACTGGAAATCAATATGATAAGCATGATGAAACTTATACAAATCATCTTAAACATTTATTTAATTTATGTAATATTGAAACACAAACAGAATTTAATGAATTTAATCCTATAATGTCTAAAGATGTATTTAGTCGAATAGAATTATTAAATGTTACAGATAAATTTGAAAACATAAAAAAGACAGAAAATACAAGAATGTGGGAAAATTTTGTTGAAAATGCTTTTAATTATAGACCATATCAACCTTGTTGTATTCAATAATAAATTTTAATCATTACTTAATATTACTTAATATTACTTAATAATAATTTAATCCATTATTACAAATTGTTTTTTTTTTGTTAGTTTTTC
>Ga0209533_1002303_pt1 | contig 17374 bp, 1 predicted proteins | sample COG_04_FD_184748 | JGI IMG/M metagenome (GOLD analysis project Ga0209533, IMG submission 184748) | Pelagic Microbial community sample from North Sea - COGITO 998_met_04 (SPAdes) (version 2) | ecosystem: Environmental > Aquatic > Marine > Neritic zone/Coastal water | place: Helgoland, sampling...
ATTAACATTAATACAGATTATCGTAATACAACTTATCCCATTGTTATTACAGCAAAAGAAGAAAGTTATTTAGATTTTCCAACATATTATACTATTAATGTAACAGAATTACCACCACCACCACCAACAATAATAACAGTCGCTAATACAGAATTTCAACATTCGACAGCATTTACAGAATCTACAATTGATTTATACGATTATTTTACTTCAGGAACATCTAATTTAGACTTAATATTTACTTCTAATACAGATTCCATATATTCCTCAGATGAGTATGCGGATTTATTTGAAATTACAGGTAGTAATTTAATAATAACACACAACAAATATTTTAGTTCAAATAGAACATTAAACAAAACAGTAATTGCTACAGATACAGTGTATAATGTATCAAATAGTATTGAATTCACATTTAAGCAAAAACCTTTAATAAGTATAGAACAACCAGTACCTCTAAATGATATTTACACAGCGCAAGAAATTAACATAGAAACTTATTTAGTATTTAACCTACCAAGTGTAAAAAATAACATAACAACCACTATAAACACACATCCAGGCGTTCCAGAACCAAGAGGACACCAAACACCCTTAATAACAAACAATAACAATTCAAATTTTACAATAAATCCAGATTATCGTGAAGACCAATATACACTTAATGTTAGTGTTAATGTTAATGTTATTCCAAATACTGAATTATATTCTTCATTTAACTTTATATTTGATATTGTTGTAAAAGAAAAACGACTATCACTACCTTATATAATTGATTCAAATAACTACAATGAAATAAACTATACATTATCAAATAATACGTTTGATATTAATTTAAATACAATATTTTGTAATACTATTGATAATTTTGATTTAGCATATTTTGTAACTCCTATTAATACTAGTAATTATATTATTAATGGTGGAACAATAAGATTTACACCAAACTATAGAGATAGTGATTATACTATAGAAATTAAAGCATCAAATATAGAATATAATATTGAATCAGATGACATTTTTAAAATTTATATTATAGAAGAACATCCGATAAGATCATTAGACGATTTTACAGATATTACAGCAGTAACAGATGATTCAAACACTCTAGACTTAATTCAATATTTTGAATCTAAAGAAGCAGCAAATACTCTATCTAATATTACTTTTACTATTAGATATTTAAATCATGAGACTAACGATATAATACATGTAAGATCCAATAAGGCTAATAACGAAAGTCCTGCGAAAATTGAATCTAATCAATTAATAATTATGCCTGATTTTCGTAATACTATTTATTTAATTGAAATTAAAGCAATTCACGATATTTATGAGAATTATTTAATTAAAACAATTACAGTTAGTGAAAATATTAAACCAACTATAGATACAGATATAACAACTGATACAATTATAATTATTGAACAAGACTATTTTATATTAGAACTCGAAAAATATTTTAATTTGAGTTATTATTTATCTTATAGTAATGATGTTCAATTGCAATTTAAATATGAAATAGAATATCATCCAAATATTACTATCGAATTGATTTATAAGAATAATACATTATATTATGTTAATAATTTTGGAGATAGTACAGATACTGTATTTTCAAGCGCTTATACAAATATTAAATATATTATTCGTACTAAAACACGATTACAATTATTCAATAGTAATGGCGTTAATATAGTATCATCAACTAATAATATTCTTGAGTATGCACCAACAAATCAAGATACGATTTACAATAGTACACGTTTATCCGATCCGTTGTTTGAAGTTAAAATACGTAATATTAAAACCTATATTGATGATCCTGATTTATCTGTATACGGTAATACAGGTACAAGTATTATAACAGATAGTATTAATTTAAGTAATTTATCTGATGATTCAGCACCTATTAAATTTACTGTAAATATTTATGATGTATTAAGTTTTAGTGCTATTAAATTAAATACAGAGTCATTAATATTGAACCGACCTGTTTTAGTACCTATATTAATTACTAATTTACGTCATATACAATTAACATGTAATATAGTAGAATTACTAGATGGAAATTCTGGTATACCTACAACTACATATAATAGTAGTTTTGGTACATTAACCGATAGCAATTTATATTGTAATGTTATTGTAGAACTTGATAACAATGTTCTTAACGTAAATCCATATTATAGAAATAACTCTTATTTAGTATATATAGATGTATATGATACTACTATTAACGCAATATCTAAACAATTAGTATATAAATTTACAGAATTACCTGTATTAGAACACAAATCTTACACGAATTCTTTTACTTTTACATCAAATCAATATATTTTTGATTATAGTAATTTTATAACTAATAATGCTACTGAATGCAATCTAGAATTAACCATTACTGTATTATCAAATGCAACTTATATACCTATAGATGACTATAATATTAGAACTACTAGAGGAGATAATTATTCGTTTCATAGCAGTAATAATACAACTAACCAATTAACTATAAATCCAGATTTCCGTAATGATACTTATAAATTAAAGCTATTTTTTAATGTTACAGATATTCTACAAAGTGATACAGAAGCAATAAATTGTAATATCACTGTTCTACTTGAAATTAATGAAGAAAAAATACCATCAATAATATATAACTCATCACAACTTAATTTTAATATTGCAAATAACGAAAGCAATCAAGTATTTGATCTAACCGAATATTATACATATAAATATGTAAATTATCTTAATTTTGAATTAATATTACCAACATTTTCAAATGAATATATTAATATTGTTGATAGCAATTTAATTTTAAAGTTTGATTATCATAATTGTAATTACAATATAATTATTCAAGCAACCGATACATTTTATTTACCAAATGAAAGTAATATAAACTTAGTATTAAATATAAATGAACAAACACCATTAGAAGATATATCAGGATCATATGATTTTATACAATTTAGTAATATTTATAAAACACATTGTAATATTGATATGACTCAATTATTTAAAAATTTAACTCATTATCCAAATACATATCAAGTATTTGATATTATTTTATCAAATAATAAATATGTTGATTCATCTTATTATACTAAAGAAAATAGCAATTTAACTATACAACCAAATGGTAGAGGTGAAGAATATTATATTACAATTGAAAGTTATATAACACATCATTCGCAATATGAAAATCAAAAACTATCAAAAACATTTAACATTATCGAATTACCCACAATAAACTTAAAATCTTATAATTTAACAAATCCTATATATTTTTCAAATATATATGATGTATATAGTTGTAATTATCCATTCTACAATAGTTTAGAAATAGAACAATCAATATCCAAAACCAACAAATATATTGATAATTCTAAATATATTCCAGATATTATACAATATACTGTAAGTGATAATATTAACACTACTAGTTATACATATGTTGAAGATACCCGTGGTGTAGAATATAATGTAAGTTTTGATATTAATGTTACAAATTTTAGAACTGAAACTTTAAATTCTAACTTTAATTTTAGTGTTATTGAAGCTCCTCCTATTGAATATACAGATGGTTCGAATCAAACAATATCTCAATACAATGCTATTATTAATATACCTAGTAAATTTAGTAATAATACATCTTGTAATTTAATTATAGATTTCATTGGTGGTTATGAAATAACATCAAATGTAGGATATAATGAAACTACAAATTATATCAGTAAATATTTAATAGATACTTTTACTCCAGAAATACAAGCACCAATTGTAGAACAACCTAATATTTCAACAAATGTGTATTATACTAATCCTACAGAACGACCAATTTCTAAATCTGCAACTAATATAGTATTTGGATTTTGGTGTAAAAATAATTTTCATATACGTTTAGTTGTAAATACAGACAAAATTGACCAATTTATTAATTATAGTACAACAGATTGGTTTTATGCATTAATTATTTATATTCCTAATTATAATACTATAAGCATTTATAGCAATATGGATCTTGCATCAAATATAACTGATGTTTCAATCAATCAAGAAGTTGAAAGTTATAGTATTCAATTTATTAATAGAAATTTGGTATCTAAATTAAGTTTTTTTGATAATATGGATAACAGAACACATTATGCATTAGTAAATAATATAAAAACAGATTTACCTTTTAATTCTAATAATCCATTTAGGTATGGTAACGAATTAACACTAGCATTTAATTATGATGTATCAACAAAAGATTTAGCTATAATATTAGCAAATTCTGGTAAAAAATATGAATTATTGTTCGATGCATATATAGAAAATTATGAAAACTTTAAGAAATTAGAATATTCTGTAATTGTAGAAGAAAATGCTGTATTTATACCAGTTGGTGGATTAAGTCCTGATAAAATTTATTCGAAATCTATGTCATTGCACATTACAGATGCATCGCAATTTAATACTCCTGAACAATTAGAAAATGTAAGACAACATATTATTACATTATTAGTATCTAACAAATTTAGTAAAGATACTACAATTGATCCTACTGCATTAGAAAACAGTCTAACTAATTCTATTTTTATTGAAGTAGTAGATAATAAATTAGTTATAACTGTTTATCCTGATATTTCACAATCAACCACAACTGATGAATATGTTGCAAATATAATAGCAATTATAGAATCCGGAGAACAACCACCAGAACCGTTTGAAATAGTTTCCAAATCTATAGTTTTAGCAAATTTAAATTATGCTTCTGTTGATAAATCTACAATAATTGAAACCACTAAAGTCGTAATTAAACAAACTAATCAAGATCTAATAAGCGATGATAATATTATTACTTTATCTGGTAATGGTGATAAAGTAATAGTATCAGTCGCTATTAAAGCAACCGTAGAAACAGCTCAAATTATTAAAGAAGGTTTAGAAACAGTACAAATTATTGAAAATTCACCAGGTATCTCAGAACCAACTGAACAGCTACAGCTACCACCACAACAATCATCAACGGGATTAGATAAAGATATTGTAGAGTTTAATATGACAATATCAAGTGTAAATTATTCTGAAATGGATGTAATACTGTTGAGTCATTTAGAAGATGAAATTATAAAAATTTTATTAGACAATTTTGATGAAGATACAGTAGAACTTGCATCTAAAAATATAATTTTTTCAAGTGGATCTTTAAAAATTACTATAAAAATTGAATTAACAACTACTGCAGAAGACAACGATAAAACCTTACAAGAAGATGTATTAAGTAACTTAAATAAAAGTTCTGCAGGTAAAACTACAAAACAAAATATAGCAGATGCTATTTTAACATACTTCAATACTAATGAGAAGTTAGAAGATTTAAGAAATAAACTAGAACCAGGTAAAAAAGAACAGGATATAGGTATTGAAATTGGTTATACAAGTATTATTAGAGCAATTAGCAATCAATTGCAAGTTAAAAGTGTTATAACTTTTACAGATAGTATTTTTGATAATATTGACGATGAACACAAAACGCAAATTAAAACACAAACTAAAAATATTATTCATAATGCTATTGAATCTTCATCAGCTACTGTTGCTTTATCAGATACAACAATTACTATTTCAGTATCTACTAATAAAGGTGTATATGGTATAAATGCAGTCAAAACTGCTTTAGATGAATTGAGTAATTCAATAACATCAGAAATAAAATCAATAATTATTCAACAAACTGATAATGATCCAGGAGAACCAACAATTGAAAATAATATAAACACAGATGCAAATACATTATTACAAGATCTTGGTACTATTATTTCAACTGATCAATTGATATATAATAAAGATTTAGGTAATATTAACCTTGTTGATTATAGTAATATAATTAATGTAAGTGATTATATTGATTTAATTGATTTAGAATACGAAATTATAACTGGACCGCAAGATATTGTATCAGTCGAAAATAACCAATTTATAATTCTTAATGCAAATAGTAGTAATACACGTAACATTAAAATATACGGTATCAGAGAATCCATAAATACTATAATTATCTTTAATTTTAATATTGTAGAATCTGATCAAACAAATATTAATTTATCAGGCGATTCTAACTTTAGTCATTATCCATTAATATTCGAACAAAAATATTTATTACCAGATTTTTACGATTATTATCGTAAAAATCATATAAATTATTATATTTGCAATTTAGATAATACTCATGCTGTTAATATAAACGCAAATAAAGAATTAATTATAATACCTGAAGACAATACATCAAATTATTATTTTACAATTAAAGCAGAAGATCCTCTAACAGGTTTCAGTAATGAAGATATAAATTTTACTATTAAGAATGTTTCAAATGTTAATTCTGAAAATGGTGAAATTATAACATCAGAAACATCAGCTATTCGTACAATTATTACTGATAAACCAGAAACCATAGATTTCTTAGCTTTATATAATCTTGATAAAACAGATAGTAATATATTATCAGTAGATACCCAAATTGAAGATGAACAACATGAATTCTCAGAATTAATTGAAAGTAATGTTAGTATTTCAACTGCAAATATGATGTTAATCATTAATCCAACATTTAGTAACTTAAATTATACAATACGATTATATGTAGCTTATAAAGATCTTACAACTGGTAATGAAATTAATAGATTTAATTCAAGTATAAGATATACCATTGAAGAAACTGAGGTATTTACATTTCATAGTGATTCAAATGTAATAACATTAACTTATCCTACTATTAATCTAACAAATAATGAAATAACTTGTAATTTAATTTCTAACATAAACTTACATTATACTACAGTATTAAATATTAACAATATCAAATTTTCCAATATTAATCCGATTACATTAGATCATGCTCATTATAAAGATAATATTTATTCAAATGCCTATATATTAGACGCAGTTAATAAAACAATAACATTTAGCGGTGAATATCGTAATAGTATTTATTCTATAGAAATTCAAGCTTATTTTGAAGAATATTCTAATGTTAAATTAACACAAATATATCAAATCCAAGAAGCAAAAATACCGCAAATAATATTAAATCAAGATGAACAAACTCAATACACATATATAGATCAAAGTAATCAAGTAATATATTTATCAAACATATTATCACTTTATAACTACTTTTATAGTAATGAATTACAAATTACATATACATTTGCACCATTAACAATAACAACTGCAAATCCATATTATACCCGTTTAACAAATAATACTTTAAGAATTGATACAGATTATCGTGGTGATAGTTATGATATTAATATAACAGTAACCGATTGTAATTTTAATACATCAAATAATGAGATTAGTATTAATATCGAAGAATACCCACCTCTTAAGTTTAATGAAAGTTTTAATAGTAATATAGTAATAGATAATCTATCAAATAATACTATTATTCATAATATATTTAATGACATTACAGTTTATGCTACACATTGTAATTTAATATTCAGTAATTTGTATTTATCTAACTGTTTAGATACTGAGTTTGGTCATTATAATTCATTAAAATTATTTTCAAATCCTGTAGATTCTCCAACAGATCCTTATGATCAAGTAGATTCAAATATTTATAACATATCATTTAATCCTGAATATCGTAATAAAACTTATGAAATAGGATATAATATTTATATGTCAGGATATGAAGAACAATATATTCAAGTTAAGTTTATATTAACTGAAATTAATATACCACAAATTGAGAAATTAGCATCAACATCATTTAGAATTCCTAAAATTTATGAAAGTAATATACCGGATATAATTAATTTATCAGATTTATACAATTATCATTATTCAAATGAATTAAAATTTAATATTACATCAACTTCTAACTACACTTATAACTATTGTAATATATTAACATTTACACCTGATTTTAGAAATGAAAATTATGTTTTAAATATTGAAGCATATGATCCATATTTTACTAATGAAACTTTTCAAAACAGTTCTAATAATGTCATTAATTACGATATTACCGAAAAACCACCATTAGAGTTTACTAGTATCCCTCTCGTAACATTTATATATAATGTAAACAATGATAATTTTGATGGATATGTATTTGAAGAATCATATGATCGCAGTAGATTAATAACTGGTGAAGAACTAAATCCAACTATTACGGTATATATTGGTGATAAAATAGAATTTATTAGAACTACTACTGAACATCCAATTCATATTAAAAAAAATAATAGTCAAAATATAGCATTACAAACCAATAACAAAACAACATATACTTTTACTACAATAGGTACCTATGAATATTATTGTGATTCAATGCATGAATTAATGAAAGGAACTATAAATGTAATTGCAATACCCTTACTAAATCAACGATATATTGAATATAATTTAGGTAGAGCAGAAAAACACTTTAATCTTATTGATAATGTTACAATATATGCTACACATTGTAATATTGTAATTGAGAATAGTACTGTATTAGATTATTCAGTTAGAACAGCACATTACAATACAACCTATTCAAATGCAATTACCGTTAGTAATAGTAGTAATTTAATAATAGCAACAGAACATAGAGGTATAACTTATGAAAATACATTTGATATATACATGTCAGGATATGATACGCAAAAAATAATTAAAACTTTCAATATTAGCGAATTAAGTATTCCAAATATAGTTAATAACGATAATGTATATATATCAACCATAGAAGAAACTAAAACATTTATATTAGAAGATCTATATAATTATCCATATTCTAATGAATTAGTATTTTCAATTATAGGTGCTAAACAAAAATTAAAAACTGCAAATATCTTTGTAAATCCTATTGATAATGATATAAACTACGGATTATCTAATATCAATAACCAATGTAATTTATTTATTGATCTTGAAATAGATGAACAAGACTTTAAATTTACTATCAAAGCGGAGGATTCGAATTTTAATGAAGAAAATAACAGTCTTATAATTAAAATTAATAAAGATACACCACTTAATTTCAATGTTGAAAATTTTACAAATCAATCAATAGTAGAAGAAAATATTACAAATATGTCCAATTCAATAACAATTATTGATCTTTTTGATAAATATGTATCAAATATTGATAAAGGTAATATTTTAATTATCGAACCAATGCATCTTTATAATTCAAATATAAATGGTCGTTTAGCATATTATCCGGACTACTATTCTACACATAACGAAGGAAAACCTTACAAGATAATAGATTCTAATGTATATTTCTTACCTGAATATCGTGGAACTGTATATTCAAATATTTTTAAATTATACGCATCAAACATAGAAACTAATAGCAGTTATAGCACTTATTATTTACAAGTTAATTGCATTTGTTCTGAAAACACAATACCTGCTATTGCATTTAATAATAATAAAGATACTATATTTACATCATCAATATTATTTGATAGCATCACAGAAAAATCTTATGATTTATCTACATTATATACATATCCATATTTAAATGATTTAATTTTTGATTATACAGTAGCTGAAGATATACCATATAGCAACACTGTAATGGACCAACGTAATTTACATATAATATTAAAACCCAAATTACGTGGAATGAATTATACAATTACAATTGATGCACATGATAGTAATTTTCAAATTTCTAATTTACAATTAAAAGTAAAAATTACTGAAATACCTGCTATCAAATTTAAAAATATGGATTCTGATGATAATAAAAAAATTATTACCATAAGCGATCTTACCAATACGCAAATTATTTGTAATTTAGAAAGTTATATTTATAATAATGCGGAAACACCAATACTATTTAGCAATATATTTCCAGACGTTCGTAATGCTCACTATGATACTACTACTACAAATAAGAACGCACTTATACGCAAAAATACTACTATTACTGAAGCAAATATATTTAATATTACTACAGATAATATTGTATCACATAATGAAAAAGATAGTTATAGTGTTGATAATAATATTACAGAAAGTATTAATTTAATAAATAAAAAAGAATTTTCAGTAGCATTTAATTTTTATTTTACTACAAGTTCTACAGAAACTGAATATTTTAGTATTAATAGTTTTGATGATGAAACTGAACAAACAATATTAAAATGTAAAGTAGATACTGATAATAATATAAAGTTTGAAACTGATTTACTTAATACTATTGAACATACTATTGATTCCACAGGTTGGAAGCACATTGTATTTAATGTTAAAACAAATAAACGTCAATTATATATTAATAATTCCAATGTAGAAACAGACGATAATGGATTTAATAATGAGTTTGAGGATATTAATATTACAATTAATAGCAATATTGAATATTTCCAAAGTTTTAGAATAATTGATAAACCTTTAACAACAGACGATATTGATTATCTATATAGCAATCAAATAAATACTTTATTTTATGAAAAAAATAGTCTATATATTAATCCTGAATATCGTAATGAAACCTATATAGCTCAAGTTATTTTAAGAGCAGAAGGATATGAAGAAATTAGTAAAACATTAGAATTTATTATAACAGAATGTAATATACATATAACATTAAAACCTGAATATAACAATATATTATATTACACCTATTGTAATCTACTCAATCATACCTGTAATATAGAAAATATAAGAAATCTTTATGATTATCCTTTCAGTAATCATCTAATATTTGCAACATCTACAAATAAAACAATTGATTCATATGGCATTTCAATAGATAATGATCTTAATATAACAGCAGATTATCGTGATATGGATTATATTGTTACATTAATCGCAACAGACCCTGCAGTTAAATTTAATTTAGTAAATAGTAATTTTGAAGTATTTATTCACGAAAAACCACCAATTGAGTTTAATAATTTTGAACTTAGCAATACAGAATATTTAACTAATTTAGAAAACACAGAATTAACTTGCAATATATACGATAATATTATTATCAATGTTGATTCTAAATATGTAAGTAATTTAAGTTGTAATCATCAAGCACCTACAACCGATATTAGAAACGCATTTTATAATAAAACAGATGAAAATACATATAAAGAGGCATATTATGTAAATGGTTCTAATTTAGAAATTATACCAGAATACCGTAATCAAAACTATACATTAGATTTTAACATATATATTGCAGGATATGAAACACAAAAAATAACTAAAATTTATGATATTACTGAAGATCCAATACAGTCTATCAATGTTGTCAGTAGTAATAAAAAAATTTATTCAAATTTAAGTAATAATGAAATAACAATTACAGACCTACAATCATTATACGATTATCCTTTCAGTAATCATTTGCAATTTAACTATAGTAATAGTCATACTGAAAACTACGATATTACTTTAACAGAAAGTAATCTTACAGTTATAGCCAACGTACGTGATAAAACATATACTTTAACATTACAAGCATATGATCCATTATTTACATATAGTGTAGATGATTACTATTCTGCATATAACTTAAGCGACAATACTACAAGTAGTAATCTAATAAATGAAGTGTTACAGTTTGAATTCCAAGAATTACCTGCAATTAGGTTTAAAGATGATACTGAGAGTTTATCTAAAACTATTAATATTATTACCTCAGGCAATACGCAATGTAATATTGATTTATTAGATTTCGTTGAAATATTTACAGACCATTCTAATTTTATGTTAAGTAATGCGTCAATGTTACCAATACCAAGAGAAGCACATTATATACCAGGCGATCATAGTAATGCGGTATTCTTTGGTCATCCAACTAATGGAATTGTCTCTACAACAGATACATCAATCTACATTAATCCTGAATATCGTGGAATAGATTATACAGTAAATATTGATATTTATATGTCGAATTATCTACATAATATTATTACATTATCATTAAATATTACCGAAGAACTCATACCTACTATTGACAATTCTTTTACATTTAATACGTCAAGAGACATATCAAATATTGAAGTCGTCATATCCGATCTTAAATCACAATATAAGTATGTATATTCTAATCAATTACAATTTACTTGCAATGTTATAGAAGTAAACGGAACTGTATTAGGTCATAGTGTTGTTTTAGATGGTGATACTTTAGCTGTTGATCCAGATTTACGTGACAACAGCTATGAAGTGCAAATAATAGCATATGATTCTAATTTTACATCAAATACTGGATTAGGATTAGATAAAGATTATTGTAATCTTATAAATGATAGTTTAAAATTTACTTTTACCGAATTACCGGCTATAAGATTCATAGATACAGATACCGCTCAGTTATCTAAGACCATTGATATTATTACAATAGGCAATACGCAATGTAATATTGATCTTATGGATCACGTACAAATATACACTGACCATTCTAATTTTATATTAAGTAATACATCAATATTACCAAGAGAAGCACATTATATATCAGACGATCATAGTAATGCGGTATTCTTTGGTCATCCAACTAACGGAATTGTCTCTACAACAGATACATCAATCTACATTAATCCTGAATATCGTGGAATAGATTATACAGTAAATATTGATATTTATATGTCGAATTATCTACATAATATTATTACATTATCATTAAATATTACCGAAGAACTCATACCTACTATTGACAATTCTTTTACATTTAATACGTCAAGAGACATATCAAATATTGAAGTCGTCATATCCGATCTTAAATCACAATATAAGTATGTATATTCTAATCAATTACAATTTACTTGCAATGTTATAGAAGTAAACGGAACTGTATTAGGTCATAGTGTTGTTTTAGATGGTGATACTTTAGCTGTTGATCCAGATTTACGTGACAACAGCTATGAAGTGCAAATAATAGCATATGATTCTAATTTTACATCAAATACTGGATTAGGATTAGATAAAGATTATTGTAATCTTATAAATGATAGTTTAAAATTTACTTTTACCGAATTACCGGCTATAAGATTTACAGGTGGGGCGAATACAGAATTATCTAAGACCATTAGTATTCATGCACCAAACAACACCCAAATACAATGTAATTTATTAGATATATTAGAAATTAACACGAACGAAGGTGTATATATTATAGAAACATTAACTGGAGTAAGTGCAGATAATGAAGCACATTATTTATCAGGCAATAATAGTAATGCAGTTTATATTGGTGATTTTGTAGAAAACATTTTTACTACAGATACAGATACAGATCCTATTATCTATATTAATCCAGAATATCGTGGTAATACTACTTATCAAGTGTCATTTAATATATATGCTTCTAATTTTGCAACAAGAAAACTAACAGTTAATCTAGATATAACTGAAGAAGACATACCTAATATTGAGCTACTTACTGATTTTGAAACTGAATTTTCAAATCTTTCAAATAATGTTATTGTTATTGACAATTTAGCAGATAAATATAATTATGTATATTCTAATGAATTAGCATTTACAATTGTAAATGATTCAAGTCTTACCGGTGTTAGTTTTAATGAAGATGAAGGAATTTTAACAATTACACCTAACTTACGTAATTCTTCGTATAATATAATTATTAAAGCAGAAGAACAATATATTAGCCAGAATGGAAATGTTCTTAATAATTGTAATTTAATATTTAATATTCACGAGTTATCTCCAATTAGATTAAAGGGTAGTTATATTGGTAGTAATTATTATAGATTTGATACATCGCAATATCCAGGAGTATCTTATGATTTTACTCAAAAGGATCTAACCGATCATATATTCGTTAAAGGTTTAGAAGAATGTAATATTATTCTAGACGTTAAAGACAGTTCTACATTTACAAATTATGGGCTTGATGACAGCAGCAATACATTAACTATAAATTTTGATTCTGTGTATTATGAAAGTTGTAATATTGATTTTGAGGCATATTTAGAAAATTATCCGGACAATCCACTAGATGCAACAATTAGAGTAATCCTAGAGCATTTATTGCGGCCTGTATTGAAAGAATCTTCGTTATATTACTATTTAATTGATGACAAATATTTAAATCCAATTACACATAAAATTGAATTTTCAAATATTTTTAAAGCCACACGAGATGATGTAGATCCAATTAGTATTACAAGTATTGAAGGTGAAAGTGTAAATTCATTTAATTACGATCAAAATATGATCTATAGTTATATTAAACCTACTTATAGACAATATAATACTATTGTTCCAAATATAACATTAAGTGATTCTATAGAGTTTTCTAATTTCAATAATGATTGTAATGAAATAGGTCCTTATTATCAAATAGATGAAAATAAATATAATGTAATATACGCTTTTAAACATAATGCAGATGGATATGAAATTACATTTGAAGAAAAATATCACAATTGTAATTTAGAAGTTTTAATTGTAGGAGGAGGTGGAGGTGGTAGTAGTGGAACAACCACAATACAAGGTAATGGTGGTTCAGGTGGTGATGTAATTTATAGTAATATTACAATAAATTCAAATATAACATACAGTATTATGGTAGGTGATGGTGGTGATGGTGGTGATAGTGGTAGTAATAGTATATTTGGTGATATAACAGCTATTGGTGGTACTGGTGGTACTGGTGAAACTATTAAAGAAGATATATTTTATGTAAATAATAGTTGGATAGAAATAGAATTAGATTTTAAAGTAGAAGGTGTAGGTTATTCAAATGTTGAAGAAAAAATATTTAATAATTTAGGTTGTAATTTAAGTAGTTTTATGTTATCAATAGGTGCAGGATCAACAACTGAAGATCCTTCAATAGGTAAATATGCAGAAAATAGTAGTAATTTCTATGATATTTATAACAATACTAGTATAAGTGATTATAGTAATTCTAAGATATATTTTGGCGGTGGAGGTAATTTTGGATATGGATATATAATTGAATCAAAAACATTATCAAGAAATGTATATAGTTGTGGTATGGATGCTGCTGGTCAATTAGGAAGAACAGGTAATACAAAGATACCAATGCAAATTACAAGTAATATTGATAATTCAAATATAGTTGCAATTAGTACAGGAAACAATCATTCATTATTTTTAGATAAAAATAGAAAAGTATATAGTTGTGGTCGGAATACTGATGGTGAATTAGGACACGGAAATACAAATAATGATTATGATTTACCAACTCTAATTGATGAATTAGCTGATTCAACTATAGTTGCAATTAGTGCAGGGATTCAGCATTCATTATTTTTAGCTAAAAATGGAAATGTATATAGTTGTGGTACTGGTGGTCAATTAGGAAGAACCGTTGATAATAACAATAACGATATACCAGTGCAAATTACAGAAACTATTGATAGTTCAAATATAGTTGCAATTCGTGCAGGGTTATATCATTCATTATTTTTAGATGAACATGGAAATGTATATAGTTGTGGTAATAGTAGTTATGGTCAATTAGGAAGAACCGTTGATAATAACAATAACGATAGACCAATGCAAATTATAGAAACTATTGGTAATTCAAATATAGTTGCAATTTGTGCAGGGTATTATCATTCATTATTTTTAGCTAAAAATGGAAATGTATATAGTTGTGGTCTGAATAGTTATAAACAATTAGGAAGAACACTTCATACTAATATTGTTGTTTATCATTATATACCAAAGCAAATTACAGAAACTATTGGTGATTCAAATATAGTTGCAATTAGTGCAGGAGCGTATCATTCATTATTTTTAGATAATTTAGGAAAAGTATATAGTTGTGGTCTGAATACTGGTGGTCAATTAGGACACGGAAATACAAATAATGATTATGATTTTCCAACTCTAATTGATGCATTAGTTGATTCAAATATAGTTGCAATTAGTGCAGGGGTCTATCATTCATTATTTTTAGCTGAAAATGGAAATGTATATAGTTGTGGTACTGGTGGAACTGATAATTATGGTCAATTAGGACACGGAGAACATACAAATAATTATAATTTTCCAACTCTAATTGATGCATTAGTTGATTCAAATATAGTTGCAATTAGTGCAGGGGGATATCATTCAGTATTCATATCAGCTGATATAGTAACAGAACTATTATCATCAACATCCTTAGGTGGTGGAGGTGATGCATTTGAAGGTGGTTCATCACCAGGTAAAGAGTTATCAGGAGGCGGAGGATCAGGTGGTGCTATTGGAGTTAATCTAGGTGGTAAAGGTGGTTCAGGTATAGTCTTATTGAAATATAATACAGGATATTATTATTATCATCCAGATGCATATTATTGTAATGTAACACCACCATTTTATCAAGAATTAACAGTAACAGCATCAAATATTTATGGAGAAAATACTTATACTTTAAGATTCGTAAGATTAGGTTATGACTCTCTAACAGTTCCTGATTTAGCTGATAGTAATGTAATCAATATTAATTTGTTCGAATTCGAAACACAAGCATATACTTATGATGTTGGTAGAACTTTTAACATAGAATATAATCCACTATATGAGAATTATGAGAATTTAGTCACTGTTGATTGTAATTTAATCATTACAGATACTAATAACAGCAATATATATGATATAATTATAAATCTTGGTGATAATATTAACAACATTATCCGTATTACCGAAAGCGAAACAGTATAATACAGCTACAGCTACAAATACTATTTTTTATAAAAAAAATACAATTGTAATTATTTTTTAGAAACATATTATAGATAATGAAATTCTTAAAAATGCTAAAATGGCATTAATATTATTACGACATACAAAAATGGTATATTTGGTTTAATAACTGAAAATGATCATAAATATTATTACAATATATCGTTATAATATACTTAAAAAAACTTGAAGAAGATGTTGATTTGTCAGTATTTGGTAAAACAATTTACATTAAATAATGTATTTATCACTATAAGTAATACTCCTGTATCTCTTTCATCAGTTTTGAGATATTTACCACAAGGTACATACAGATATGATAATTTGTATTACAAACCAAAATTAATTAAAAGAACTACTATGTGTTATAAATTTTAGATAAGCTAAAAATACACTAATAACCATTGAAAACAATTAAGAACTATGAAACAAATAAAGTTTGAACCAATTTTATGTAGAAATATAAAATAAACAAACGAATCTACCAGGTGGATATAAAACTCCTGAAGAAGCAGGATTAATATAAAATGCGTAAGTTATATAAGTGTTTATCTATTCTTAATGTATAAAATGGAATTTGAAATGAATAATGATTTTGATTTTAATCTTCCAACCAATAAAATTAATATATTAGATGATAACATTTTATTTAATAAATCTAAGATATCTGATGATGTTTTAAGTATGTCTTCACGTGAAGATATTAGTATTG
>Ga0209533_1002314_pt1 | contig 17342 bp, 19 predicted proteins | sample COG_04_FD_184748 | JGI IMG/M metagenome (GOLD analysis project Ga0209533, IMG submission 184748) | Pelagic Microbial community sample from North Sea - COGITO 998_met_04 (SPAdes) (version 2) | ecosystem: Environmental > Aquatic > Marine > Neritic zone/Coastal water | place: Helgoland, sampling...
GAGTATGGGATCATCAAAGATTCTAAAGGACTTTCCATTCCTTATAATTTTTATAAGGGTGCTTTGAAAATGGATGAAAACACAAGTCCATCCGCAGTAGATTCGAACCTTAATTTAAATAAATTTCATCAGCATCTTTCTGATATTGATACTGAATTAGTAGTGTTTGATTTGGTTCAGCTTGAAAAAGACATCACTGCTGGAATGTATTTTGATTCCTCTATACCCCAAGGGTATGGGGTAGGAAGTAGTGGTGCATTGGTTGCTGCCTTGTATGATAAATATGCCCAAGACAAAATCACCGTTTTAGAAAATCTTACGCGCGAAAAGTTATTAAAACTAAAAGCTATTTTTTCGAAAATGGAATCTTTTTTTCATGGAAAATCATCAGGTTTAGATCCGTTAAACAGCTATTTAAGTATTCCGATTCTTATAAATTCCAAAGACAATATTGAAGCAACAGGAATTCCTTCTCAAAATGCCAATGGGAAAGGTGCAGTCTTTCTTTTAGATAGCGGTATTATTGGGGAAACTGCTCCAATGGTAAGTATTTTTATGGAAAAAATGAAGCAAGAAGGCTTCAGAACAATGCTTAAAAATCAATTCATCAAACACACTGATGCTTGTGTTGAAGATTTTTTAAAAGGAGATGTTAATTCCCTTTTCAGAAATACCAAACAACTTTCTAAAGTCGTTTTAAATCATTTTAAACCCATGATTCCTAAGAAGTTTCATTCTATTTGGAAAGCGGGTATTGAATCAAATGCCTATTATTTAAAACTTTGCGGATCTGGCGGTGGCGGGTATATTCTTGGGTTCACTGAAGATTTTCAGGCCGCTCAAAAAGCACTTATCGATCACAAACTAGAAGTCGTTTATAACTTCTAAACCCTTATTATGTTTACGCCAGCTCAAAAACAGATGATGTTAAAATTATTTAGCATGTTTGTAGTTGTAAGAGGTTTTAATCTGGCGCTCATAGTTATTGCACAATACATTACAGCTATTTTTATTATGGCACCTCCCTCGCAATCACTCTCTCAAATTTTGTTGGATCGCTCTCTTTTTGCATTGATTTTAGCAACAGTAGGCGCCATTGCTTCTGGCTATATTATTAATAATTTTTACGACAGTGAAAAAGACAGTATCAACCGCCCTCATAAATCAACTTTAGAGCAATACGTAAGTCAAAATACAAAGTTAATTCTCTATTTTATAATTAATTTTATTGTTGTTGTCATTGCTAGTTATGTGTCATTTCGATCTGTTTTATTCTTTTCAATTTATATTTTTGCAATCTGGTTTTATTCACATAAAATAAAGAAAATGCCCATTATCGGGAATTTGGTTTCAGCAATTTTAACCATCACTCCTTTTTTTGCAATCTTTCTGTATTATAAAAACTACAGTGGATTGATATTTATTTTTGGATTTTATTTGTTTTTAATTTTATCGATGCGAGAACTGGTAAAAGACTTGGAAAATTTAAAAGGTGATTTTTCCTTAGAATATAAAACAATCCCCGTTGTTTACGGAGAAAAAATTGCTAAAATTATGATCGTAGTTTTAGTTACGGTTAATATTTTAGTCACAGGATACTTGGTGAAAAGCTATGATTTAGGGAGGATGGACTATTTCTTTTATGGGAGTGTGAGCTTGCTTTGTATTGTTACTATTCTTGTATTTCTAGCAAAAAATCAACGTCAGTACGTACACATTCATAATCTATTAAAATTGCTTATTTTGTTAGGGGTTTTTAGTATTATTTTATTAAACCCAATGCTCATTCTGTCAAAGTTATTATAACTAAAAAAATAACAAACATTGCCTATGAATGCGTTACATTTGCAAAAAATTAATCATGGCAAAAGCGAACAAAAACTCAGATAAACGTATAGGAAAGTCTAGACCCTCAAAATTGAAGGGGCCTGAAACGTCTTATACAAAGAAAAAGACAACGCTTTCAAAACCAAAACTAAAGGCAAATTCCAATTCCGATGAAATTCGTTTAAATAAATACATTTCAAATTCTGGAATGTGTTCACGCCGTGAAGCAGATATGCATATCAGTATTGGGAGTGTCATGGTCAACGGAAAGGTTGTTACCGAAATGGGGTATAAGGTTCGTTTGGAAGATGAGGTTCGTTTTGATGGTGCACGTATCAATCCTGAGAAAAAAGCGTATGTTCTATTAAATAAACCCAAAGGTTTTGCGACAACGACCAGTGAAGGTAAAGGCCGAACGGTGATGGACTTAGTTGCCAATGCGACTGATGCAAAAATTAGACCTATAGGACGTCTTGGAAGAAATTCTCTCGGGTTGATTCTATTTACAAATGATGAACAACTGCATGCCAAGTTCACGAATTCTAAACATGGGGTGACGCGTTTGTTCCATATAGAATTAGATAAGTCTTTGAAGTTTGAACATCTAAAAAGTATTCAAGAAGGTTTTAAACATCAAGGAAAGCTAGTTTCCGTTGAGGCCATTAGTTATATAGAAGGTGTGTCTAAAAATGAAATTGGGCTTCAAATAAAAAATACGGGCAACACCATTTTGAGATTGATTTTTGATCACTTTAAATATGAGATTGTTAAAATGGACTGTGTATCTATTGGACCTCTTACAAAAAAAGACTTGCCAAGAGGTCACTGGAAACACCTTACAGAGCAGGAGATAAGTAATTTAATGATGCTTTAATTTACTCTTATTAATTAGTTCCCACACTAAAAAACTCAACACAGGAAGGTATTCTAAACAGAGCATATACCCGTTTTCATCAACACTAAATTGATTGTAAGCGAAATAGCTAAAAATCAAAGTATAGCTCCACACTTGTACAAACTTATAGGGTGTGAAAATGGAGAGTAATAATAGGCTTATAATGTACCACGGGTGCACGGTAGTAGAGATTAAATAATAACCCGTAAAGACCCATAAAACGGTGAGAATTAGTGCTGTTGTTTTGGTTTTATTTTGGATTAATTGATAGCTGATCTGCAATCCTATAAAACTCACTACGATGATGCCCATGCCATGAATCAATTTTAGATTTGTGGTTGTTTCTAACCCCCAATCTAGAAGGTAATAAAAACTCGCATTAAACTCAAAATTAGAAAACCATAGTCCAATGGTTGCTCTGTAGTTTTCAAAAAAATCACCGTTTATAAAGGGAGCAAAGAGCAGGGTAAAAACACCTCCAATAGTGAGGTAAAATCGAATGCTTTTTTTCCAGCCTAATTTATTCAAAAACAAAGGAAGGCTCAATAGGGGTACTAATTTTACTGCAATAGATAGTGCCATTGTAAAGGCAGCCAAATGCCATTTTTTGACATGTATGAAATACAGTGCCATGACAAAAAAGAACAGCATAAAACCTTCGAAATGAAGGTTGCCAGTTAGTTCAATAATAACCAAAGGGTTTAATATAAACCAATAGATATTTTTTGTGGGCAGTTGTAGTTTCTTCAGTAGTTTTTTACCAAAAATAAGGATGCCAAAATCTGCACCAATTAATAAGAGTCTCAATAGCACAACCGATCCTATAATACTGTGTTTAGCGAAGATTGCGGCCATTATAAATGGGAGTTGATGTAGAGGGGGGTAATTGGAGTAATGCCCTGCACTTAACGGCCCCATACCGTCAAAAAGTAGTTTCATTTGTGGAAATAAATCTGGTTGGGAAACCATTAAATCATTTGGAGTTGTTAGGTAGGGGTTGAGTCCTGATACTACGAGCCTTCCATCCCATATAAACCGATAGAAATCTTGAGATAAATTAGGAATGGCAAATAAAAAAACCAGACGCAAACCGATTGCTAAATAGGTTAAATACTGCACTTTTAATTGGACTTGTTTTAAAATCAAGTAATAACAACCAAATAGAATACTGTATAGTGTGAAAAGTTTGAAATGTTCAAAACGTGCCAAATCGTAAGCCCATACAACATACAAAACAAGACTTAAGCTACTAGAAAAAAGTAAGGTGTATTTTGAATTTAAGATTGACCTATTAAACTCCACAAGTCAGGGGATAAGTAGTTAAACTTTTGAAGATAGCGATTTGAAAAACACAAATCCAAAACCTAAAAATAGCATCAGATGAAATGGGAACAATCCAAAATCACCTCCTTGATCGCCTACGATAAATGCACTGTACATTCCGAAGCCAAAATAGAGCATCAATAAGCCTTCAAATATAACATTTACAGAGATGTTTTTTCTAAGATATTTATTCGTTTTCCAATTATCAGAAAGTGCTTTGATGTTAAATTTTGGAGTCCGTACAAAATCACTGCGTTTACCAAAATGACCTTCTAAAACAGCAATCGAATTGTGTAAAGAGAAGCCCATTGCAATTGAGAAAAAAGTAAAGAACAAAGCAATATATTGCACAAAGCTTTTTAAACTTGAGCCATGTGATTTTTTGTACATAAACCAATAGCAAATAAAGAAAATAAGGGTGCTAATTACAAAAAAGCTCATCACATAAAAATACATTTTTAGATGCGCATATTCATTTTTTATATACAGCATTGGGATGCTTAGAATACCAACAATTAGAACGTTCAAAAACATGGTACTGTTCAGTAAATGAAGTAAGCTATGTAATTTTGTCTTGGCAGAAATGTTTTTACTCTTTAAAACGCGCCGCATCATCTTTTGAAAATTTTCAGCACCTCCTTTATTCCATCTGAACTGTTGCGATCTTGCAGCACTGATGGCTACAGGCAATTCTGCAGGTGTTTCGACATCTTCTAAGTATTTAAATTTCCAATTTTTAAGCTGAGCTCTGTAACTCAAATCAAGATCTTCAGTTAAGGTATCACCCTCCCAGTTTCCTGCATCTATAATACAAGTTTTACGCCAAACGCCTGCTGTTCCATTAAAGTTAATAAAGTGTCCTTTTGAATTTCTTCCTACTTGTTCAAGTGTAAAATGAGCATCTAAAGCAAAGGCCTGTATTCTCGTAAGAACAGAGTAATTTCGATTGATATGACCCCAACGTGTTTGTACAACCCCAACGGCTTCATCCCTAAAAAAGGGAATGGTACGTTTTAGCCAGTCTGTTTGTGGTAAAAAATCGGCATCAAATATGGCAATATATTCCCCTTTTGCATTTACTAAACCTTCTTTAAGGGCTCCAGCTTTGAAACCCTCACGGTTTGTTCTTTGAATGTGTTGAATATCAAAACCTTTTTCTTGTAAAGTTTCAATCAAAATAGCCGTGGACTCTACAGATTCATCTGTGGAATCGTCAAGAACCTGGATTTCTAATTTATCTTTTGGATAATCAAGAAGGACAATATTTTTTAACAGGCGATCCATCACATAAATCTCGTTAAACACGGGAAGTTGAATGGTTACATAAGGAATTTCGTCAGCATTGGAGAAATCAAATTCTGGACTGTTTTTTGAGGTTTTTTGAGATTTAATATAATTGAATAACAAATTCAATTGGGCTAAAGCATACATAAATATAAGTATGAGCGCAATAGAGTAAACGCAAATTATGATGATTTCTAATAGCATTATTTGAAACTGTATTTAATTATCCAAGTTAATATCTTAATTCCTGCAAATATACTACCTTTTACCGTACCAGAAACTTTTGAAACTCCTATTCTATTGCGATACCTTACGGGGATTTCCCTATAAGTAAATTGTTGTTTTAATATTTTTAATTGCATTTCAACCGTCCACCCATAAGTAGGGTCTTCCATTTTTAAGGACATTAAGGTGTCAAATTTAATCGCACGAAACGGCCCCAAATCTGTAAATTTTGATTTAAAAAACACACGCATTAAAAAGGTTGCCAGCCAATTTCCGAAAATTTGTTGAGGCTGCATCGCGCCTTTTTCTCTAAAGTTTTTGACCCGATTCCCAACCACAAAATCAATATCATTTTCAATAATAGGGGCTATAATTTTTGTGAGTTCTTCAGGGTAATCACTATAATCCCCATCCAAAAACACCACGATATCAGTAGTTTTTTTTTGTTGTTTTATGTGCTCAATTCCTTTTAAACACGCATTACCATAACCTGCTTTAAATTCTGTTAGCACAGTAGCGCCAGCATCCTTTGCGTTTTTTTCTGTAGCATCGTTTGAGTTGTTATTGACTACGATAATTTCATGTACGAAATCTGGGAGGTCTCGGATGACGTTTCCTATAGAACTTTCTTCATTATAGGCAGGAATTATAACGGTTATAGTTTCGGTCAAATGAGTTTAATTCTTTAATTCCTGTTGCTGAGCTGGCACAATATAAGTATCGAAATACCATGATGACCATTTCTCTAAACTAAGAAATATGCCAAAGCCTAATACAATTATGGTTATGATAAGAATTAGCATATTTTTACGTTTTCTTTTAGGGTCTATAGAGCATTGATTTTGTTTTTTCCTGAAAGAATATACGCCATATATTCCAATTAGAATAGCGACTCCCTTGAGGATTAAAGAACCTGTTCCTTCACTTCCATCATCATTGTAAAAGAAATCAGCAAATGAGATTGCATAAACGCCTCCCATAAGACCAAACATAAACAAAACTGCTGGTGCAACACAACATATTATGCCAGCAAATGCAGCACTTAAGGAGTATTTTAAACTCCATTTTAAAAGACTAGGTGACTTTTTGGTAAACATAAGTTATAGATATTTAAGGTTAGTCAAAGTTACAGAATATGTTTTACATAATAGGCTTCTAGTGTTTTGGGTGATGCTCCAAAGATTTTTTTTAAGTGAATCATCCAAAAATGAAATTGTAATTTCCAGATACCATTGGATTGATACCTTCTTGATGATGTTGTCAGCCAATACGGAAGTACCTTAAAATTATATTGTTTATATAATTTATAAATTAAGTCATTATCTTCATAAATAACGAAATCTTCATTAAACCCTCCTATAGCTTCAAAGGCTATTTTTTCTATAAATAAACTTTGATCGCCTCCACGGCATGATTTCCAATTAAATTGTGTAAACCATCCTGCCAATTGTAACCACCAATGGGAGTTGTCAAATTTCATTTTAAAACAGCCTGTTTTTGATCCTTTATCCATGGCATCTACAATGTATTGGTCAAAGTGTTTTGGCGGTATGGAGTCTGCATGTAAAAAATACAAAACGCTGCCTTTGGATTGTGATGCTCCAAAATTCATTTGTTTTGCACGTCCTTTAGGACTGTTTAATCCAATGATTTTTGGCTGTGTTTTTGAAAGTTCAGACACTATTTTTTGAGAACCATCTGTACTGCCACCATCCACGACCAGTATTTCTGAAATTAAGGGATCGTTCGAATTTTGGACCAAATAGTCCAATAAGCCTCCTATGTTTTTAGCTTCATTTAAAACAGGTATAATGACACTGATCTTATTCATTCAGAGACCAATTATAGTTTTGATAGTTAATTTTTGTTTCAGGGTGAATTTTCAATGTACTGTAATTGTTCAGGTAGTTAATAAAAGCAGCTCCTTTTGGAAAATCAGATTTAAACCATTTGAAGATTTTTGAAATTGTAATTTGAGATGCTGTTAAACTATTTTTGGAAGCATCGTTTATAAATTCCTTTGCGACTTCATCTAATTGATCGTTCAAAGTCTCCGGCTCATAAGCATAATTCAGAAGTTTTGGACAAGATTCAGAGGCACATACAATGGCAAAATGAATTCGCGGATCGCCCATAGGTCTTAAAATTTTATGTTCAATGGTATTCAAAGACATCGTTTCCCCGTTGATTTTAAAAAAGGTTTGATCCCATGGATCGTTTAAATCTTTAATGCTTTTTAGGGGGTAATTATCAAGAATTAGTTGAATTGTATAGGCATTATAAGCATTGATCCAATAGGCTTTTGTTTCGGCATTGCTCCAGTTGTCTTTGGGAGAATTTGAGGCTAAATCATTTAGGTAGTCATTCAAGACTATTCGATTATTTTGTAAATCCCTATAGTTTACATTTCCATTTTTAGCGACATAAACTTGTAAAACATCCGTCCATTTAGAATGGTCGATAGTTTGAGCACTGGCAGTACAAAAGCACAGAAGAAAACTACAAATTAAAAAGTGGATCTGTTTCATGAGTTGTTTAGGTTAACAACAGCCTCCGCCATCATAATGGAAGGTGGAGTCGCTAATATAGATATCGTTTCGGTTTAAGTTTGCCAGGGCAGCAGCGGTTTTGTCACAAATCGCTAAGGGTTGGTTTTTCACTAAAACATGCCCTGCTTCATCATCAAAAAAGGCTTCTTTGCCGTAATATATCGCTGCTTTTCCTGTAAAAACACATGGCCCGTCTGTAGGCATTGGGTCTTTGATGGCAGCAACTTCAATCGATTCAATGTAGATTAATTCTTCAGTATTATAATGAAGGGGATCTAGGATTCTATAGGGTTTTCGAGCTCTTATTTCGATGGTTCCAAATCCGGCATCTGTGAGCATTTTCACATATTCAGCGATTGGAATACTTCCACTCAAGCACAAGGCTCTAAGACGTTCGTCCTCACGAAGTCTGTCGTTCATGGGCTGCTCACAGGTAGGGTCGCTCATTACCAATTTCCCGTGTGGTTTTAGCACCCGATACATTTCAGAAATTGCTTTTTTGAGTTCTTCAACCTTAAAAATATTAAACAAACAATTTTGTGCGGCCACATCAATACTGTTATCTTCAACAGGTAAGTTGAGGGCATCTCCTTTTTTGAGACTCACAAACTCATTACTGAACCAAGGATTTTGAGCTTCAGCTTCGGCGAAATTTTTTTTGGAAGCCTCTAACATTTCATCGACCACATCCACTCCAATCACGCCGTCTTTTTGACGACTGAAATAGGCAAATTGGAGCAATTCCATTCCGCCACCAACACCCACATATAATATTTTTGGATTATTGGTTAGGTCACGGGCATGAACGGTGCTTCCACAACCATAATTCATCTCTTGCATAATCTTCGGGATTTTCAGCCCTGGAAGTTCCCAAATGGGGTTGGTGGTACAGCAGAGTCCAATATCAGGACTGAGAGCAGCTTCTTTGTAAACGTCGTGGGTAGTGTCTAGGTAGCTCATTATTATAAGATTTTTATTAATTCTTTAAACAGGGTGATCATATCAGGTTCGGCTTTTGTAGCCATTTCAATAATTTCCGAAATATCAACGGGTTTTAAGTTTTCAGGATCACATTCATCGGTTAAAACAGAAACAGCCGCTACTTTTAATTTAAGATGATTTGCCACAATAATTTCTGGAACCGTACTCATGCCTACGGCATCGGCCCCCAAAAGTTTTAGCATTTTATACTCGGCACGGGTTTCGAGCTGAGGTCCAACAACACTCACATACACACCTCTGTGAAGTTTGATGTTGTTTTTAAGAGCGATGGACTCAAAATGGGCATTGAGTATGCTATCATATGGTTCGCTCATATCTACAAAACGTTCTCCTAATTGTTCAACTCCTTTAAATGCTAATGGAGATCCGCCTTGCAAGTTAATATGATCCTCGATAAGCATTAACTCTCCTTTATTATAGTCTAAATTAAGTGCGCCAGAAGCATTGGAAACCAAAAGTGTCGAAATGCCTAAGTGTTTCATAATGCGAACAGGATAGGTGACGTCTTGTAGTGTATAACCTTCATATAAATGAAACCGACCCTGCATCACAACGACTTTTTTCCCTTCAAGAATTCCATACACCAATTTCCCTTTATGAAACTCAACTGTTGCTGTTGGGAAATTTGGAATTTGATTGTAACTCACTTCTTTAATAATCTCAATATGATCTAGAAGTTGTCCAAGTCCAGTGCCCAGTATAATACCAATTTGTGGAGATTCAATTCCTTTTTCTTTTAGGTAATCCGTTGTTTCGTCAATAAGTTTAGTCATCTTTTTTTATCATTTTTAACAGTTTTGGGTGTGCTTTAAGATCTTCAAATGTATCAATGTCATTCAAAGCTTCCAAAAGTTTAACGTTTTGTTGTTTTAAGTCGTTTAAAGTAGTCTTTAAAACAGAGTTCGTCCCCCACACTTTATTTTCAAATACAGCTGAATGTAATTCTTTCATTCCCAATAAATAGTATCCCCCATCTAGTGATGGCCCAATGACTATGTCATGGTCATCTAAAGCCTCAAAGGCATCCTCAATGTGAGTTGGTTTCAAATTATATAAATCACTACCCACAATCACTACCTTTTCATATGAATCCTCAAAAGCCATTCCAAAGGCATGTCTCATTCGTGCACCCAAATCAAATCCCTTTTGGAGTTTTTTAAAATAAAGTGTCTCATTCCACAAATCGTTTTGTTGAATTTCTTCTGAGTAATATACGACTTTATCATATGGTATGGCTTGTAATACAGATTCGGTATGACTTAGTAAAATGGTGTAAGTTTTTAAGGCAGCACTAGCTCCGATAGTTTTAGCAAGTCGAGTTTTGACCTTTCCCAGCTCGGGGTTTCTTACAAAAACAAGGATTAGATTTTTAGTCATAAACTTTAGTACCTTTTAGTAAGTAGGCACCCCATTTCTTGGAATAGGCATGTACTTTTGGAGTTTCTTGATTGTTGTTGTAAACCTTTTTGTCATTATTAACCCATTCAAAAATACCACCATACAAATTATAGACCGCCGTATAGCCTTTTGCGATGAGTTGTTTTCCAATACGCTCTGAGCGTACACCAATAGAACAATACACTACGATCGTTGTATTTTTGTCACGGGTTAATTTTTCTATTTTTGAGATATTTACCTTTCTAAATCCTACATGAATAGCATTCTTTAAGTGGCTAATATCGTATTCTTCTTTCTCGCGTGTATCTAAAAGGAGGGGAGCTGGAGTTAACTCAGCAAGTTGATCGCCATATATATACTCTACAGAATGGTCGTTGTAGGTATCCAAGACTTCTTTTACGGAATCTTGACTAGTGCCTAAGGCGCATAACAGTCCTATTGCGATACAAAATAGTTGCTTCATTTTTTATCAGGTTATGGTTCCTTGACAACTACTTCCTGCGCCAGCTGTGCAGCCATAGCAATGTTGCGAAATACAAATTGTGCGCTTATTGAGAGTGTCTTTATTGAAATCTCTAATGTGTTGAACTGAGCTGTCAACTTTTAATTCTAACATTTGATTAAAATCACAATCATAGAGCCAGCCGTCCCAACTTACGGATAGCGTATTGGTGCACATCACATTATCCACAGCTGCTGGATTAAAGGCTTCCACCAAACTATACATATAGTCTTCATAATTTTCAGACGCTATTAGGTAGTCTAAAAAGCGACTGATTGGGAGGTTGGTAATTGAAAATAAATTATGAAAGTGAACATCAAATTTTTCGGACAATGCTTTTTTGAAATCCGTTTCTAAGGCTGCCTGATCTCCAGGTAAAAATGCTCCAGATGGGTTGTAAACTAAATCGAGTTTTAGCTTAGAATTTGGTATGCCGTAGCCAACTTCGTTTAGCATTTTTAGCGCTTTAATAGAGGCATTGAAAACACCATCGCCACGTTGCTTATCTGTTTTATCCTCTGTCCAATGTGGCATTGAGGAGATCACATGTACGTTATGAGTTTTGAAAAATTCGGGTAAATCGTGATATTTTTTATTGGCAGTAATAATGGTCAAATTGGAGCGTACGATTATATCGTTCACACCAACTTTTGTGGCTTGTTCTACAAACCATCTGAAATGTGGATTCATTTCGGGGGCACCGCCTGTGAGATCTAGTGTATGCACACCAGTTTGTTTGATCACCTCCAAACATTGTAGCATCGTTTCTCGGGTCATGATTTCTTTACGATCGGGGCCTGCATCTACATGACAATGTGCACAAACCTGATTGCACATATAGCCTATATTTATCTGTAGGATTTCTAATGGTTTTGGTTGTAGCGGAAACTTGTTTTGAGTTTTTAATTTTGAACGAAAAGTAGGGAGTTCCTCATTTTGAAAAATTCCATTAGATAAAATTTCTAATTGACGTTTTGCATTGGCAAGTTCATTTTCACGATTTTTTAGGGATTTTAATTGCATAGACTACATGGATAATTTTTTATACTTATTCATCATCTGTACACTATGTACTAGAGTGGCTCCACTTTCTATCGCAGCACCGGCATGGACTGCTTCCATCATTTCTTCTTTCGTAATACCGCGTTTAAGACCATCTTGTGTGTAAGCATCTATGCAATATGGACACTTAACAACATGCGATACTGCCAAGGCAATCAGCGATTTTTCGCGGGCGCTTAGGGCTCCTTCTTCAAAGATACTGTTATAATAGTCAAAGAATTTTTTCCCGAGTTCTTCATTCCATTCCGTGATATTTCCAAATTTCCGTAAATCGGAAGGTTCATAATAGGTGTTGCTCATGTTTTTTTTATTTAAGACTGTTTTTTAATATGCATTAAAACTAATGAAAATTCTCCGAAGTTCCTCAAATTCTCCAATATGCATAGAAAATTCAATTTTGTAAGTGTTTTTTAGATCTAAATAATACTATACATAACTACATCATTGCTATGGTTTTGACGTTAAAAATTTTCATTGCAAAATGCAATTTATTTAAATAATTCGTATTTTTTTCAGGTTAATTTGAGAATTTAATTACATTTATATAAATAATTTATGAATTGTATAATTTTTGTTGTGATAAAAAATTAGTGTAATATGATATTGTTTCGTAATATTGAACCTTAACCCTTAAATCTATATTATCATGAAAAAAATTACTTTATTATTTAGTGCTTTGGTGTCTCTTAACCTAGCATTAGCACAAACGGATTATTATCCAACTTACGACGGCACTTTTGATGGCACAACTTATGCTCAAACCTTTACGTTTCCTACAGGAGCACAAAGTTGGGCAGGATTTGCCAACAACAACACCAGTATTTACCCTTTGTCTTTCCCCAATGGAGGTGAAGTATCATTTAAAGCCACTGTAGCAGCTGATGCTGAGGTTTACTTTAGATTCGAAGCGAATCCATATCCTAACGTAGATCCTGCTATAATCACTTCTAATGTTTCATTATTAGCATCTAATGCAGCTGAAACAGTATACACAGTTACAATTCCTACTCATGCAACAAACACTTACAATTCTGCGCTCTTTTACGTAGTAACTCGTGATGTGGATGTCGTTATTTCGGAAGCTAAGATTACTGCAAATGCTCCAACCGCAGGCATTGATGACCTTTCTCTAAGCGCTGTAAGAATGTATCCCAATCCGGCTAATGGTGTTGTTAAGTTCTCAACGGTTTCTAAAGATGCTCTAGAAGTTTCTGTTTATGACTTGTTAGGAAAAGAAGTTATGCCGTTACAAAACGTTCAAACAGAGTTAAACATTTCAAGTTTAACTCCCGGAATATATTTTATAAATATGAGTCAAGGTGACAGTTCAGTAACCAAAAAATTGCTTGTAAATTAGGGCATTAATCAACCAACTTTAATTTCAAAAGAAGCTTCCGAAACGGAAGCTTCTTTTTTTTTCTCTTACTAAGGCGATTAGTTCAATTCGTATTACAGCGTAGTGCTTAGCTATAAATCTCACTGTTTTGACATATCAGCTGTCATGTCGTTGTGTGTATAGATATAACAGATAATCACCCTGTATTCTGATGATGCGCTATATTTTTAGCGTTTTAAATGTTAAATGTGCAATATTTATAACACAACACTAAACATTTTTAACCATACATCTCCTATACATTTTATTTTTTTGTAATTCTTAACAAAAATTTATGGTTTCGAAATTGCTAATTTTTATAGGTTAAAATTGCCAATACTTGCAATTAATATCGCTATAATTACTAGTGTATATATTTTGTATTGTTTTGTTTAAGAATTATACAAATAGTTTAAACTATATTTGAAACTTAACAATAACTTAAAATAACATTAATATGAAAAAAATTACATTATTATTACTTTTTGTGAGTACTTCACTTTTCGCACAATTAGAAGGTTCTTGGAGTTTTACAGCAGATGCTGGAGCTATGGGCGTTGGTCCTGCTCCAGGAGATTACTCTTGGTGGTCAAACTCATCAGAAGATGTCACAACAAGAGCATGTTTATTTGATGATGAATATGTGTTTAATGCTGATGGTTCATTTGCAAATGTACTTGGAGCTGATACATGGTTAGAGACCTGGCAAACAGGTGTTACAGAAGAAGGTTGTGGAGCTGCAGTTGCACCACATAATGGTTCAAATGCTGCGACTTACACAGTTGATGCAGCTGCAGGAACAGTTACGATTGTTGGATCTGGAGCTTACTTAGGTCTTAATAAGGTTACTAACCAAGCAGAAGACGGTGCACCTACTAATGACACTACAGTTTATGGCTACGTAATTTCAGAAGATGGAAATTCAGTAGATTTCACAATCCAAGGATTCAATGCTGGTGTTCCAACTGCAGAATGGATTTTTAGAATGACTAAAAATATCCCTGTTACTTCTTCTTTAGAAGGTTCTTGGAGTTTTACAGCAGATGCTGGAGCTATGGGCGTTGGTCCTGCTCCAGGAGATTACTCTTGGTGGTCAAACTCATCAGAAGATGTCACAACAAGAGCATGTTTATTTGATGATGAATATGTGTTTAATGCTGATGGTTCATTTGCAAATGTACTTGGAGCTGATACATGGTTAGAGACCTGGCAAACAGGTGTTACAGAAGAAGGTTGTGGAGCTGCAGTTGCACCACATAATGGTTCAAATGCTGCGACTTACACAGTTGATGCAGCTGCAGGAACAGTTACGATTGTTGGATCTGGAGCTTACTTAGGTCTTAATAAGGTTACTAACCAAGCAGAAGACGGTGCACCTACTAATGACACTACAGTTTATGGCTACGTAATTTCAGAAGATGGAAATTCAGTAGATTTCACAATCCAAGGATTCAATGCTGGTGTTCCAACTGCAGAATGGATTTTTAGAATGACTAAAAATTCTGATACTGCAAGTGTTGAGGATTTCGCAACAAATTCAGTAATAATGTATCCTAATCCAGCTAGAGGCGTTGTTAACTTTACATCAACTTCAAACGCAGATTTAGATGTTGCAGTTTATGATTTGCTAGGCAAAGAGGTTTTACGTGCAAATGCAGTACAGTCTCAACTTAATATTTCGAGCTTAAACCCTGGAATGTATTTTGTAAATATGACTCAAGGAACTACGGTTTCTACTAAGAAGCTTTTAGTAAAATAAGGTTTTACCAACCAATTTAATTTTATAAGGACCTCCATTTGGAGGTCTTTTTTTTTCGCTTTATTATTTTTGTTTAGGAAATTAACCTTTTAAAAATCAAAACCTCACAAAAACAAAAAAGCAAGCTTTATGTTTTCGCTTGCTTTTGATTTATTCGTACACAACGTAGTTCAATTATCGAACTTTTTTCTGCAAGATTTAGAGAAGTTGAGAGATTTTACAGAAGGAATAAAAACGAAGCAAATAAGTTACTAAAAGGCTTATATTTAGTTTTTGTATGTTATTGTTGCATTAATATTAGAAGCGTAATCCCAATCATTTGGAGCCGCCGAACCCAACATCCCAGAAGTGTATATTGTTAGTGGATAATTATTGCTATCATAGCTATAACTCCAACTGACTCCATTGAGGGATATCACATTATTATTAAATCCTCCAATATCAAGCGGATTTAGCCAGATATAGAACGAATGACCTAATACATTTTTAAATGGATTGTTTTTGTTGTCATAAGATGCAACATAATATGGTTCATTAGAGTCATTATTTTTTATACTTACAATATTGTCATCATCATCAAGTGTATAAGTAGTTCCAAAACCATTTTCATCCAAAGCTGATACCGTTCCATCTTGATTGTATACCAAATTTGTAACGTTACTATCTGACTGTCCAGTTGAACTATTTTCGAAATAAGTGTAAACGGACATTCTTCCTTGATCATCATATTCATATTTGGTAAAGTCACCTCCATATAAATATAAGTTTGTGATTTGATTAGCGCTATTGTATTGGACTTGAATAGCTTCTGGAATATCTATTCCTTCTGAAATAATTTCAAGGTCTACAGAAGTTAATTTGCTGCCATCATAATTGTAAGAATACACACTTTGGTATTGTTCTCCAAAGGCTGAAGAATTTGGGTCGTTATCTATAAAAGAAAGCTCAAATCTTTCTACGAGAACGGTATCAATTGAATTATCGACACTTTCATCACTTGAACAAGCAAAGATTAATAAAGCGGAGAGAAAGAGTAGTTTTTTCATTTAGTTAGTGTATGTTATGTTGACTTGAATATTTGATCTGTAATCAACGCCGTTGGGTGAGTTAAAGCTAATTGGATAATCATCTTCGTCATATGTGTAAAAGAAAATGTTATTTTCATTTTCGGCAGTCATAATATTGTTGTTTATGCTTGGATATAAATTTAACCCTTGAAACCAAGTATTAATAAAGAAACAATTCCCTGAAATATTTTTAAATGGATTATTTTTGTTGTCATAAGTGTAATTCTTTTCTGTATTCCCGTCCCACTCATTAGGGTTGATAATTGTTGTCACATTACCATTTTGGTCAAATAAATAAGTGTATGTTGATTGACCTTCTCCTTCCCAAGTTTGTACTACTGAACCGTCTTGATTGTACACAAAATTAGCAACATCAACATCTGGGTTTCCAATAGGATTATCATCTACATCAGTATATGTCCAAGTTACTAATCGCCCTTGATTGTCATATTCAGCCTCACCAACATCACCGCCTGCAAAATATACTCCTGATATTTTATTATTCTCATCATAAGTATAATTGACAATCCCGCTACCATTATTGTTTGATACAGTTATGTTTAATAATTTGTTGCCATTATAACTATACGAGGCATTCGCTTCATATAGGTTTCCAAAATTATCTGAATTTGGGTCATTGTTTACATAGGAATATTGATACGTTTCAACGAGTTTGTAATTATTGGAATTATCATCATTCGTATCCGAACTATCATCACTACTACAAGCGAAGATTAATAAAGCGGAGAGTAAGAGTAGTTTTTTCATTGGTTAAATATTTGAATTCCGAGTTAAAAAAAATTATCCCCAAAAACAATAAATTATTCTTGGGGATAAATTGTACACCCCATTGAGCTATTTTCGAAACAAACACTCAAACTTTTAAACAGCTTTTTAGAAATTTCTTAAAAAATCAAACGTAAAGGAGAAGTAATTCTATGTAACCAATTTCCCTATTAGTAGTTAATGTAAACCCAGCCTGTAAATGTGTCATTACTTAAATTATTTAATACCAAATAATAAAAATAAGTCCCTACTGGAACGATATCCCCAGAGCTTTCTGAATAACCTTCC
>Ga0209533_1002322_pt1 | contig 17304 bp, 20 predicted proteins | sample COG_04_FD_184748 | JGI IMG/M metagenome (GOLD analysis project Ga0209533, IMG submission 184748) | Pelagic Microbial community sample from North Sea - COGITO 998_met_04 (SPAdes) (version 2) | ecosystem: Environmental > Aquatic > Marine > Neritic zone/Coastal water | place: Helgoland, sampling...
ATCACTTTTCGGTATCGAATTTGATTCGATAGCCGATGTTATCTCGTTTGGAGTGGCCCCGGCGATGATGATGATCTTCCTGATTCTCAAGCCAACCGAGCAATATGAAGGCGTCCTACCTGTCAGCCAATTGATCGGCTTCATTTATCTGCTCTGTGCCGCAGTGCGCTTAGCACGGTTCAATGTCTTAACGCATCCGATGTTGACTCCTTCGGAACGCTTAAAAGGCACGAAGGACTTTCTCGGCCTACCAGTGCCCGCCGCAGCTGGTATGGTTGCCTCGCTCGTATTGGTTTACACGAGTTTTGAAAAGTATGGCTATGAGATGCATGGTTTCGAATTACTCATGCCGCCATTGATGTTAGCCGTCGCTTTTCTGATGATTAGCAACATCCCGTATCCTAGCTTCAAAGAGATCGATTGGCAGACCAGCACACGCGTGCGCACCTTTATTTTGCTCATATTTGCCCTTGGGGTGGCCTTCATCTTTAAGGAGCTATTCTTCGCGATCCTAGCCTTTACTTACATCAGCTATGGACCTGTCCGCTACCTATTCCGACAATACCGTGCTAGAAAGCGCTTAAATCGCGCAAAATAAACATTTGGTGAATAACTCGTGAATAACTGTGAAGATCGTGTGTAAGAAAAAAAACTTCTTCAAATCATTCACCACTCTACCGAACTCTTCACCACTCTGTTCACACAAAAAATCACTCCTAAACGCTTATTAAATAATTACTTATTGAGTTATTATATCTCATCCACACATATATTAAGAAGAAGAGATTTATATATTAAAAAAGACTCTAATATATAAGCATTGCCAGTAACTCCAAAATCCCCGAAAAATTTAAACCATGAAGTTCAAGATCAACCAGGATCACTTTAGCAACGGCCTACAACAAGTTCTCAATGTTGTCGGTTCGCGTGCCACCATGCCAATTCTCAGCAATGTGCTGATCGAAGCAGAGGAGGGTCACATTTCGTTGACGACCACCAACCTCGATCTCGGCATCCGCTGCCGAATCAAAGCAGACGTCTCTGAGCCAGGTGGCATCACACTTCCAGTTCGTAAGTTGGCCACGATTATTCGTGAATTGCCTCAAAACGAAATCTTTCTTGAAACCGGTGATAACAACCAAGCCAAGATCACTTCCGGTGGCTCACTCTTCAAAATTATGGGCATCAGCACGGAAGAATTTCCACCGCTGCCATCGTTTGAAAATCGTAATGTCTTCGAGCTCTCTCAGGCTGAAATCGTAAACATGCTCAAGAGCGTGTCATATGGTCAATCAAACGACGAAAATCGCTACATCCTCAACGGTGTGTATTTCAACTTTGCGGATGAAAAACTCACACTCGTGGCCACAGACGGTCGCCGTCTCGCGTTAACCGCGCTTGATACTGAAATCAGCGAAGACAACGCAGGAAGCCTGATTCTACCAGCTAAGACAGTCGCTGAGCTTGAGCGTCTGATGGGCAAGGGCGAGAAAGTGAAGATTGCGTTCAATGATCGTCAGGCAGCTTTTGAAATTGGCATCGACGATTCCAGCGACGCGGGCTTGGTCGATCATCTCTATCTCGTCTCAAAGATTGTTGAAGGGAACTACCCGAACTATCGCCAAGTCATTCCCAAAGAGACAGAGCATCGCGTCAAAATTGAGCGTGAGTTGATGTTGGAGTGCGTGCACCGTGCCGCTCTCGTTACTTCGGACAAGAGCAACTCAGTGAAGCTCAAGGTCAGCAAAAACCTACTCGAAATTTCCGGATCAAGTTCTGAATACGGTGATTCTCATGAATCCATGGCGATCGCATATGATGGTCCTGAAGTTCAGGTCGCATTCAACCCTCAGTTCCTCATGGATCCGCTCAAAGCACTGACTAAAGACGAAGTATTCTTTGAATTTAAGGATGAGTTGAGCCCAGGTCTATTCAAGACGCTTGATAACTTCATCTGCGTCATCATGCCATTGCGCTTGAACTAAGCAGTAGGCTAATTGGCCAATTGGCCTCTTATAGTTATAACTTTATCGCCGAGCGAGTGAGCTATTGTCTCACTCGCTCGTTTGTGTTTAAAAGGCAGATGAGAATAGAAGATGGAACAAGCGCTGATTCTTAGGATCATAACAACCAAGCTTTTATACTAAAACTTAGATAGATTTATTCATGTTTAACATCACATCATCGACATTCGAAGGCATCCTTTTTGCCGTCGCGATTATAACCGTCGTATTGCCTAAAATTGGGCTCAGCAAAGGCATTCCTATGTTTGTCGTGGTCGGGCGCTGGTTGCGTTGGGCTTTATTTGGCTGTGTATTTGCGTTTATTCTAAGGGCGATGGAGATTTCATATCGCCCGGATTGGGTGCATTTTGTGACTGGTTTAGCTGTTTGGTTTATACTGGAAACAGGCTATTACTGGATTGCGATCAAAGCACTCAGTCGCAGTGAAATACCGCTGTTTCCAAGCTTTAAAATGAACACTGATGGCGATGAATGGCCGGCTGATCCACTGTTGATCAAGGTGCGTGAATGGCTTCGGAAAGAAGATTTTAAGCGTCTCAGTGCATTGAAAGCAGAGCTGTTTGAAGGCACATTTCTACGCGCCTCGATTTATGAAAGCGCGGATCAACTGACTCGGCTTCAAATTCTATTTATCCCAAAGCGTAAAGGCGGCGCAAACGCATGCTATACACTCAGCACGAATGGTGAAAATGATAGCCGACTGATCACTGATAACTTGTTTTTACCATTTGGTGGGTATTATCCAGAGGGCTGGAATATGATGCGTAAGCCTTTGATCGGTTCGCTTAAGCGTCTGCTTAAATTACATCGCCAACGTTTACTCAAAAGCAGCCTGAAACCAATACCGTTCGAGGATGAACCACTCGAAGAATTGAACGATCAGCAACGCATTTTGGAGCGTCTTAATTTAGAATCCGGTTTCTTAACCCCGCATCAGTTCCAAGAAGAAATTGGTAAAATATCCTACGATGGACGCTATCGTCTTTGGAAGGAAATGTGGCTGCTCGCGTATCTTGGTCGGCCAGTATCGTAAATTTTTTCTATGACTGAATAAGAGGGACAAGTCCCTTAGCATCCCTTACACACAGCCCATGAAAAAGACATTTCCTATAAAGGTTTCGAACAATGCCCCTGCACGTGTGGTGGATGCGATCAAATCCGAGCTACGCAAATATCTAAAACGTGAGCGTAAGAAAAAGCTTCCCGAAGGTGTGGATTTTTGGGACTTCGACTGCAAGGTCGGTGAAAATGCCGAAGTGGCCACGGAGCTACATGTGGCGGAGATCAATGAAGCGATCGACCATGCCCTCGCTGAAGATTGGGATGGCGTGTATTTCGAAATTCTGGCGAAGCCGGGCATTCGCACTCACAAGCCGAAATCATAAGAAAAAAGCCTCCCGATCACTCGGGAGGCTTTTTGCATTCAATCTCTGGAACTGCGGATTAGAGGAAAAGTTTTTCCAACTCTTCTTCAGTGCCGACGTAGTTGCCGTCCTTATAGATTTGTGGCGCAGTTTCATCGCCACAGACAGCCTTCAAGCCAGCGAGTGTGATGTCTTTACCAACGATCACTTCTTCGAACGGGTAGCACTGCTCTTTGAGGAGTGCCTTGGCGCGCTCACAGTGTGGGCAGCCAATCTTGGTGAAGATCGTCAGAGGCTCCTGCACTGTAACTTGCGGAGCGAGATACTGTAGCATGGTGTCTGCATCCGAAACTTCGAAGGGATCGCCTTCAACCTCTGGCTCGATAAACATCTTTTTGATGACGCCATCGCTGACATACATCGAGTAGCGCCATGAGCGCTTGCCGAAACCGAGTGCTGCCTTGTCGACTAGCATGCCCATCTTCTCGGAGAACTCACCATTGCCGTCTGGGATCACTGTAATGTTTTCAGCTTCCTGATCTTCCTGCCACGCATTCATGACGAAGCTGTCGTTCACGGAAACGCAGACGATTTCATCAACGCCCTGTTCTTTAAACAGGCTCGCGAGTTGGTTATAGCGCGGCAAGTGAGACGATGAGCAAGTCGGTGTGAATGCACCGGGCAGTGAGAATACCACGACGTTTTTGCCTGCGAACAGGCTGTCGCTGTTAACATCAAGCCAATCGTTGCCATTACGTGTGCGGAATGTGACGGATGGGATTTGTGATCCTTCTTTATTTTCTAGTTTCATATTAAATAAGTGCTGTGTCGGTGATGACAGGTGCTTGTGAGTCGTAGAGTGCTGTCTCTATTTCCCAAAAAATCAAATTCTCAGTTCTAATATTTGAGTATTAGTTCCAGTAATTCGGTCGATCAGCAGACACAAAAAAGACTTCGATTGCTAGCAGACTTTTTCAAAGTGTCGATTTTTTATGGTAACTGCCTTTGAATGAAAAGGCGCAAGAAGGGATTGTTAAAATATATCTCTTGCGCTGACTGTTAAAGGCAAAAAGCACGTTGGTGCTATACTCCAGAAACATTGCCGTATCCTTAGTGAAGAAGAGATCGATGAGTAGGAATAGTCGCTTCGGGTGCTGCTTGGCGGTGTTTAAAACCAGCGAACTCTTGCCGACGCGCCGCCGTCCATAGAGGACGACTTTTCCAAATATAAATGGATTCATGTGTGAGTTGAACTCATCTGTTCAGTCATACCCTATTATATTCCGCCCGCCGCTTAAAACGCTTCGCGCACGCGGCAGGCTTCGCTTGAGGACGCTGAGTCCGAGGGTAGCGAAGAAGGAAGCGGGTGGGGCAAATGCTGCTGCATCCAGAATCACAAATAATGATGTGCGCCAGCATCTTTTCAAAAAAAAAGCCTCCCGTTTCCGGGAGGCCTTTTGAAAGGTGTAGGGGCGTGCCTTGGCGCGCCCGCCGATTCGTTTGATTCTAAGACCTCAAATTTCAGGTTTCAGATCTCAGGTTTCCAACCTGACTACATGTCCAGCTGCGGGCGGTCTGCCTTTGGCCAGTCGATGTGGTAGAACTTGCCGCGAGGCTCGTCGGTGCGCTCGTAAGTGTGTGCGCCGAAGAAGTCGCGCTGTGCTTGCAGAAGATTCTGCGGTAGGCGTGCGGTGCGGTAACCATCGTAGTAAGACAGCGCGGAGCTGAAGGTTGGGATGGCTACGCCGTGTGTCGCAGCGAGTGCCACGACCTTGCGCCAGCTGGCTTGTGCTTTGTTGATCGCACCGGTGAAGTAGGGATCAAGCAGCAAGTTAGCGAGCTCAGGGTCACGAGCGAAGGCTTCGGTGATCTTCTGTAGGAAGGCGGCACGGATGATGCAACCGCCGCGGAAGATCTGAGCGATCTCGCCGAAGTTGAGCTCCCAGTTGTATTCCTTCTGTGCTTCACGCATGAGCTGGAAGCCCTGTGCGTAGGAGCAGATCTTGGAGGCATAGAGTGCTTCGCGGATCGCTTCGACCATCTCAGTCTTGTCACCGGTGAAGGCTGTTGCTTCTGGGCCGCTGAGGATCTTGGAAGCCGCGACACGCTCGTCCTTCACTGCAGAGATGCAACGTGCGAACACGGCTTCGGCAACAGTCGGTGCCGGTGTGCCCATGTCGAGTGCGTTGACCGAAGTCCATTTACCTGTGCCTTTTTGGCCAGCTGTATCGAGCACGATGTCGACGAATGGCTTGCCAGTCACTGGGTCTGTTTGCTTGAGAATGTCGGCTGTGATCTCGATTAGGAAGGAGTCGAGGTCGCCCTTGTTCCAGTCTGTGAAAATGTCGCCCATTTCGGCTGGAGTTAGGCCGAGCACGTTCTGCATGAGATCGTAGGCTTCGCAAATCATCTGCATATCGCCGTATTCGATACCGTTGTGCACCATCTTTACGTAGTGACCCGCGCCGTCCGGGCCGATGTAAGCGGTGCAGCTGAAACCACCTTCGACTGGTTTACCAGCTTCAGCGCCTTCGAGTGGCTTACCTGTGTCAGGATCCACCTTAGCAGCGATCGCTTTCCAAATTGGCTCGAGGTGTGACCATGCTTCCTTGGAACCACCTGGCATGAGGGAAGGGCCGAATCGCGCGCCTTCTTCACCACCGGAAACACCGGAACCGATGAAGCGGAGGCCCTTTGCGGTGAGCTCTTTTTCGCGGCGGATGGTGTCGTCCCACTTCGCGTTGCCGCCATCGATGATGATGTCGCCTTCTTCCATGAGTTCCACGAGGCCTTCGATCACTTTGTCAGTCGCCCAGCCCGCTTGCACGAGGATGATGACCTTGCGCGGACGCTTCAGTGAAGCGACGAAACCTTCGAGGGTTTCACAACCAACGAGGCCGCCCGGTGTGTTTGGGTTGGCCGAGACGAACTCTTCCATCTTGGAAGTGGTCCGATTGTAAACGGAAATTTTAAAGCCGTGGTCGGCGACGTTGAGAGCCAAGTTCTGGCCCATGACTGCGAGGCCGATCAGGCCGATTTCGGATGTAGCTTCTGGCATAATTTGTGTTTTGGTTAAAAAGTAGGGAGGAAATTTACTCCGCCTGCTGAGGCAAGGTTAGAGTCTGATATCTCCTTGAATAATAGTCATGTAAGCCATGAGGCGAATAGAAACAGCAACTTTAGCCGATACCGGCGATGGACTAAAATTGTAAAATCGGGAAAATATTTGCAGGAATGCGCAACGCGGATGGAGCGTTTCTAGTTAACTCGGGAGGGTGAACACTCCTGTCCATCAATTCATCTGCACCGATCTGACGGGATCAGAGTGTCCCGGCTCCTGGGGGAGCGCACATCTCTTAATTCGGTCTCTGCACAAAGGCTCACATGAGTATAGGCGGGCACCGTTCTCGTTGGCTGGCAATCGATTAGAAAGCTTACCGTTTCGTTGAATTTGCCTCAAGCCACAGGGTCAGTTCTTTGTCACTCAATCGACAATCCGCGAGTGCTAGGATGTGCAGGGCTGCTGTTTCCTCGGTGGCTTCAAGTTGATAACCGTTAATGCCTAAAAAGGTGTAGGCTGCCATGAATCCCGTGCGCTTATTTCCATCGATAAAGGGATGACTTTTCACGATCCCGGAACAGTAAATGGCTGCAAGTTCGAAGATGCCAGGAGGCGGATCTCCATAGGTGAAATGCTGTAATGGGCGATTGAGCGATGCTTCTAGGGCCTTCTGATCACGCAGGCCATCGCCACCTCCAAAGCGCGCGATGGATAGACTATGTATGCCATGAATCGCCTCGCGACTAAGCCAATTCGGTTGGCTCATTTTGCCAGTTCTCGCATCGTATTACGATAGCGCTGCATACCTTCTTCAGCAACGCGCATGACTTCATCAAACCCCGGGCTCTCGGGGTTCATGTTTAGCGTATTATTCGGAGCCTCCGTCAAATACACGGTGGCACCTTCTTCGACCTTCAGAGCTTGAAGGGCTTCTTTCGGCAGCACGATACCGTAGGAGTTGCCGATTTTGCGGATTTTGGTTTTGATGGGCATTGTTATAACATTTGTTATTATTTAACGTTTTGCAAGCCGAGCTTGCCATTCTAGGAAATGCTAAGGGCTCAGCTTCTCACGGCGCATTGAAAAATCATTTCAAGTGCAGCGGCATCCGCGAAGCGGTTTCGATCTGTGCTAAAACGGGAAATGTGAAGATTTACGGAATGCCCTGTTGTGGATTCCAAGAAAGGCAAATCTAACTTGCTATACACGTATATCAATGCAATCTATGATCATATGTTAGCCATTCGATTAGATAAGGAAGTCGAAAGCCGTCTTGAGCGATTAGCCAAGAAGACTGGACGCACCAAGACTTACTACGCAAGGGAAGCCATCCTCGAACATCTCGAGGACATGGAAGATTACTATCTGGCTGTCGAGGCAATCCAGAACCCGGGCAAGATCTACAGCTCCGAAGAAGCGAAACGTGAGCTGGGATTATAGTATTTCAGGCAAGGCGATTAAACAGCTAAAGAAGCTGGATAAACAAGCCGCCAAACAGATCTTCGATTTCCTTGATGAACGCATCAAGGGTGCCGAAGATCCCCGCCAATGGGGCAAGCAACTCAAGGGCGAGCTGAACAACGTCTGGCGCTACCGCAGTGGTGATGACCGCATCCTTTGCCAGCTTCAGGATGAAGTGTTCGTGGTGCTCGTGCTCGAAGTCGGCCACCGCAAGGACATTGACAAGTAACCCTACCTGCGCAGTTTCGTCGTCGTAGGTGTAGTATCTTAGTAAACGTTGGTCGTTTCTTGGCTGATAATCGGCTCGCTGAGGAAGTCGGCACTGAAGCTCATCGATGCGCGCCCTGGGCCAATCTTGGCGCCCTTTGCGGTGATGCTGAGGGTGGTGTCCTTGCCTGGCTCCAGTGTGGTGCGTGGGAAGGTGACGGTTTGGCCATTAATTGTGCCTTGTGCATCGCCTGCGACGGCGACTGGCTTAATTGAATCGTTGAAAGTCACGGTGACAGTGCCGGTGACGGGCTCGAATTTACCTTGGTTGCTGACTGCGATCTTGTAGATCGTCTCTTCCTTCACGCGGACAGGGTCTTTGGTGTCGGTGATGGAGACGGTCACGCCAGGAACGGCGAGCCAGTTGGTCTTCACCGCATCGCTGGCTTCGAGGCCATTTTCGGTCAGCACTTTGACGGTATTGGTGGACTTGCCCTTGCGAGTGGCAGCGATCTCGGTGGTGATCAGCTGGCTGGATCCTGCTGGGAGATTTGGAATCATCCAGCCGATGGCATTGCCGCTGACGCGTCCGCGGCCGTTGTCAGCTACTGAGCTGCCCTTTGGCAGGATGTCGGTGATGCGGACGTTTGTGAGGTCGGTATCGCCGGTATTTTCGATCGTAATATTAAACACAACTGGTTTGAAGACGTAGGCTTCGGCAGGGCCGGTCTTACGAATACGAATGCCAGACTGCACGACGGTGATCGGTGCGCTGCTCTCGCCAGCGATGGCGGGGCCACCGTCGTAAGTCGCGACGGCGTGGTTACGGAATTCACCTTGAGCGATGGCTTTGGCGCTGTATTCGACGATGCGGGTTTCACCCGGTGTGACTGTGCCGATTTCCTGGCGGAGTTTTGTGGTGGGCTTAAATGCTTCGGGAAGTTTGTCAGTTACGACGACGCCAGTGGCATCGGCCGAGCCGTTGTTGGTCACGGTGACCGTCCACGTGGCGATTTCGCCGAGCTCGATGCTCGCGGGGCCTTGCTTGACGACGTCGAGTTTCGGTTGGCCAGAGAATAGATTGAGGCAGAATGCGTTGTCGACCGATACGGTGGAGCAAATCTGGTGGTCGCCTTCTTTGGTGGGGCTGACGGTAACGTCGATGTTTTGAGTTTTCCCCTTCTTCATCGAAGGAAAGACCCAAGAGGCATTGTTGCCTGAAAGGGAGGTCGTCGGTTTGGCCGATTTAAATTGAATGCCTGCTGGCATAGTCTCGGTCACGCGCACAGTGCTGACGTCTTCGAGTGCTTGGATTTGAATGCGGTATTTGATGGTGCCACCGACAGAGGCGGATTCGAGCACGCTCTTAGAGACTTTGATTTGGTTGCTCTTAAAGATGACGTCGGAGTCTTCACGAACCGCTACATGTTTCGCGGGAGCAGGTTGGTTGGGAGCTGCTTGCCACTGTGTTTTAGCGGGCTGCGCGGGGGCAGAATAACCACGATCCACTTGGGAGGGGGCAGGCGTTTGGCAGCCGGTGAAAGCGAGAGTGGCAAAGCCAAGAACAAGGGCGAGGGTCGATAAAAGGCGATTCATACCTACGTTCTAACGCATCGTCATAACATGTAAAGCACTAGAGGTGTTTTGCCCCTTAAAGCCCGAGTGCGATCAAGCCGCCGATGAGTCCGGCGACGCCTCCGAAGATGATATGTCCAACGAGGTGAAGGAGTCCTTCTTCCAACGTGGCTTTGCGGTAGGCCTCGATGGGGTGGCGCTCACTGGCGATAAACATGAGGCAGTAGCTCATGATGAGCCCATGAAAAAATCCGAATCCAAGGCCTAAAAAGATGGAATACGGGGCAATCAACCCATTCATCGCGTTCATGATCAGGAAATACAGCACTCCGAATATAATCCCAGCGATACTGTGAATGAGCGTGCCGAGCGTTGCGGCGTTATCAGTCGTGCCGGTAAAAAAGCTACCGAGCGCGATGACCATATCCACCCGTTTGCTGTAGGCGCTACTCACAGTGCGCATGAATAGGTTCATGGCAAATGCGCCAATTAAACCGCAGATGACACCTAACACGATTACAGTTATTATACTCATAAGTTTCCTTTAGGAATTACTTTAGCACAGCTTATGTTTTTTAAAAGTAATGCGGGCACTTTGTGGGCGGAGCTTGTGTCAGCCTGAGCAAGCTCAGACCCTACTGTTTGGTGCTTAGAACAACTCAGCTTGCGGTGCGTCTTTTGCCTTCTCTGCCTCCGGTTCGTCGTCGTCATGTAGATGACGCGGTGCCTTGCCGACATTTTGGGAGAGCGACTCTTCGCATTCGTCCACGATGTTATTGCAGATTTGGCGCACATGCATGCGTAGCCATTTGGCGGTGGTGCTCTTCTCGGTATAGTCGGCGGGGCCGTAGGCGTGGATGCGCCCAGCGTGGAGGAGGGCGTCGTTTTGGGCAAACTCGGCTTCGCTGTCGGGGTTGAAGACGGCGTAGGCCTTGCCGCCATTGCTTTTGACCACTGAGAACACGGGCACATCGCTGGGGCCGTCGGCGGTGTAAATCATGCGATCAATCGGGATGCGGCGGTCGATGCGTGACATCGAGGCATTGACGTCGATTTCCGAGTTCTTGTTGCTGCCCTTGTTGATCTCGAAAATGAAGCGTGTCTTGATGGTATTATCGACGATCGCGCCGATTTGGCTGATCTCGAACTCCATGTGCAGCGGCAGTTCGTTTTGATTGGAAAAGTTCGGTGGTAGCGGCGCTTCGATAAATTCGCAGCCGAAGATGCCGTCCACATGCGGTGCGATGCTGCTGCCGCGGATCATTTCTGCCAATCCAGTGCTGATGATGTAGTGTTCCAGAGTGATATTGTGCTTACGATATTCTGGGCGCGATTGGACGACGGCCTTGAGCTGATCAAAAAGATCGGGAAGGCCAGCGTAGAAGGTCAGCTCTTTGCCGAGTTCGCGCAGGCGCTGGTTGGTCAGCCCCTTGAGGCAGCCGTTTTTCACGAAGCTGAGTAAATGATTCAGATAGATCGTGTCACGAGAGACGCGGGAGCCCCGCTGGGCATAGATTTCCGGCAGTTGGTTGACCTCTTTCCAGAACGCGTCTTCGTCGATTCCATAGGCCTCGAAGATGGGCGCTTGCATGTAGCCGGGGATGAGCGTCTTGTCGAAATCCCAGATGCAGGCGACTACGTTTTGGCGATGGAGATTTTTTTTCGTCATTGCAGGTAGATCTCGACTGTTGTCAGGGTGTCGCTTTTCTGCAACGCATTAAAGAAATCATTCACTGGTCCTATGCATAAAATTCCTGATATCGCTCCATTTCGCGCCAAGCTTGCCAGTTTGGACGCTCAAGTCGCCGAGCCCAATTTCTACTCCGATCAACGCCGTGCTGCCGAAGTGGGGCGCGAGCACCAGCGTGTCAGCAGTCTGATCGAAAAATTTGAGGCCTTCAATTTGGCGAATAAAGAGATCGCCGAAAATGAGGCGATGATTGCGGACAAGGAAACGGATGAAGAAATTCGCGAAATGGCGGAAGAAGAGCTCGTCGAGCTTCGAGCACAGATCGAGACTTTGGAAAACGATGTGTTACGCGCGATGATTCCACCCGATCCCACGGATAGTCGTAACTCGGTGATGGAAATTCGCGGTGGTGCGGGCGGTGATGAGGCCAACATCTTTGCCGGTGACCTTTTTCGTATGTATAGCCGTTACGCAGAGCGCCGCGGCTGGAAGGTGGAAGTGATGAGCACCAATTTGGCCGATACGGGCGGGTATCGTGAAATCATCTTCAACATGACCGGAGAAGATGCCTACAAGTATTTGAAATTTGAAAGTGGTGTGCACCGTGTCCAGCGCGTGCCAGTTACGGAAACACAAGGCCGCATCCACACCTCCACGGCCACGGTGGCCGTGCTACCGGAAGCGGAAGAAGTCGATATTGAAGTGCGTCCACAGGATTTGGATATCGCTACGATGCGCGCATCCGGTGCGGGTGGTCAGCACGTGAACACCACAGACTCCGCCGTGATGATGACCCACATCCCAACCGGTGTGACGGTGTATTGCGCCGATGAGCGCTCGCAGATTAAAAATCGGGCCAAAGCGTTGACGGTGATGCGTTCTCGTTTGCTCAAAGCGAAGGAGGAGGAGGAGCACGCGAAATACGCTGCTGAGCGTAAGGGCCAGATCGGCACCGGTGACCGTTCCGAGCGCATCCGCACCTATAACTACCCGCAAGGCCGTCTCACTGATCACCGCATTGGCCTAAGCCTGTCGTTGCCGTCCGTCATCGATGGCGATCTTGAGGATGTGATCGATGGTCTGCAGAATTACGATTACGATGCCCGTATTCAGAATCTGTTGAAGGCGCAGGTAGAGGACTGAGACTTGAGAGAGGAGACCTGAGGGTTGAGACCTGAGACCTGAGGGTTGAGACCTGAGACCTGAGGGTTGAGACCTGAGACCTGAGGGTTGAGACCTGAGACCTGAGGGTTGAGACCTGAGACCTGAAAATAAATACAACGCACTGATGTCACTTTTAACGATCCGCGAAATCAAGGAACGCACGGAGACTTTTTTTAAGTCCAAAGGCGTGCCCAACGCGCGACTGGATACGGACACGCTGATTGCGCATTCGCTAGGGATGAAGCGACTTGAGCTGTATCTTGATTTGGATCGTCCGCTGACCGAGGCACAGCTTGTAGAGCTGCGGCCACTGGTCAAACGCCGCGCTGATCGCGAGCCGTTGCAATACATCGTCGGCACGGTGGATTTTTGTGACATGGAGTTGAAGGTCGACGCGCGTGCATTGATTCCACGCTATGAGACCGAAGAATTGGTCGAGCTCGTTAGTGAGACTTTATCTGAAACACCTAACATAATATTAGACCTCGGAACTGGGTCCGGCGCGTTAGCTTTAGCATTTGCGAAAAAGTATCCTGAAGCGTCCGTCGATGCCGTTGATTGCAGTGCTAAAGCGCTTTCGCTAGCAAAGGAGAACGCGCAGGCGCAGGCGCTTGAGGCGCGCGTTACCCTACATGAGGGTAGTTGGTTTAGTCCTTTGGGACTAGGTGAGCAACGTTACGACCTAATTGTCTCAAATCCTCCGTATTTGACGGAAGAAGAAATGACCACCGCCGAACCGGAAGTCGTCGCCCACGAGCCGCATTCGGCTCTGGTTTCTGGAGGTGATGGGCTGGATGACTTGCGACTGATTTTTAAAGACGCCTCTTCGCATTTGAAGCCAGGCGGCTTGCTCGCCTTAGAGACTGGCATCGCTCAAACGGAAGCCTTGAATACGCTCTGTGAAGCGGCAGGTTTGAAGGGGGAGAGCTTGGAAGATCTTTCTGGCCGCCCACGCTTCTACTTCGCGCGGAAGGGGTAGGGCTACGCTAGAGCTCCCAGAGTTTAGAGATGGGCACCGCGTAGAGGTTAAGCGCACTTTAGATTTAAGCCAGTTCTCAAGAAAGCGCCCCCAAGCACTCTCTTTTTCTGATTCGGAGAGGGTGTGTAGTTCGATACACTCCATTCGTCCAGCCAGTGAATCTGCGAGTCGTGGCAATTGTAGCAAATTGGCGGAGCCAGTGAGGAGGAAACGTCCAGTCGTTCGGTGTGCCCGGCCCTACGCCTGTCGCTTAAACGCCACGGCCAGCCCCATGAGTGTCAGGTCTTCGACGAATAGACTCTTCTGTGCCCAGTCTTGTGTGAGGTTGGCGATGCTGCCACCGGTGGAGAGCACGATGGGCTCGGCTTCGCCGCGGGCTTTGAGTTCGGCTAGGACGCGGGCGCGCAGGGCGTCGACCATGCCGGAAAAGCCGATGGCGACACCCAGTTTCATGGCGTGCACCGTCGATTTACCGATCGCGCCTTCGACGTTGAGTAGGTCGTCTTCGCTGAGTTCGGGGAGGAGTGCGGTTTGCTCGTGCAGGTAATGGGTCATCACGGCGAGGCCGGGGGCGATGATGCCACCTTCGTAGCCGACGCTGGTAATGATGTCGAAGGTCACGGCGGTGCCGAGGTCGAGAATGATGGCGGGCACGCCGTAGAATTCTTGCACGGCGATGGCGTTGGCGATGCGGTCTTGACCGATTTCGGCTGGCTTCGGATAGGCTAGATTCAAGCCGCGGCAGGTCTCGTGTGTCAGGTGAAAGATCGGCAGGCCGAAGGGCTTCACGCTGGCCACGAGGTTAGCGTTGATATCGGGCACCACCGAGCAAAAGGAGATACCGGATGCGTTTTCCAGTAGCAGTGTGACGGCGGCTGCGAAGTCTGCAGAGGGGCCGTCGATGAAATGACGGGTGGGGAAGTGTCCGGTTTGGATGACTGCTTGGCCGTCTACTAATCCGTAGTGAGTGCTGGTGTTACCGACGTCGATGCTGAGAATCATGATAAGAGACTTGAGGGCTGAGGGCTGAGACTTGAGGGCTGAGACTTTCTTTTTTCGTAGTCGAGTGGCTTTAGCTGCTCGATCGGTTGGGCTGTGGGAATCAATGTGTTGTCGGCTGGCCAGCTAAAGCAAGCCAGCTACTTCTTAAGAGTCACATCGCCGGCGCGGACGGGAATGGTGCTGCCATCGGGTTGAGTGAGTAGCAGCGCGCCAGAAGCGTCGATGCCGCTGGCGATGCCAGTGATTTCTTGATCTCCCTGGAGTGCGGTGACTGGTTTGCCGTGAAGTGAGTTGAGGGGCGCCCATGCTTCGGGGAGTGCCTCTGTCGTTTGATTTTGGATGCAGGCCTCGTAGGCTTCGTTGATGGCTTGCAGCACGCGGGCGGCGATTTTGTTGATCGGTAGCTCTTCGCCGTTGATCGCGTAGAGGCTGGTGGCGATGCTGCGCAGCTCTTCGGGGAAGCTGGATGGATTGCTGTTTAGGTTAATGCCGATGCCGAAGATGATGCTGCGTAAGGTATCGAAGTCCATTTTTGCTTCGGTGAGCATGCCGGCGAATTTACGACCGTCGCAGTGGAGATCGTTGGGCCATTTGATCTGAAGCTTGGCTTTGGGAGTGAAGCTTTGCAGGGCGCGGCAGATGTAAATGCCAGCCCACAGTGTGAAATGCTGGAGCTGTTGCGGTGGGATGTTGGGCTCAAACAGAACGGAGAGGTATAAGTTATCTGCGGAGGCGCTATACCACTCGCGGCCGAGGCGGCCACGGCCTTTGGTTTGGCAGCTGGAGGCGATGGCGAAGGGGCTTTTTGTCCCGTAGGTGATCTGCCGCTCGGCTTCGCTGTTGGTGCTGTCGATCACAGGGAAGTAGCGCACGCTCATGTCGGTTGCGTCGGCTTCCAAGTAGTAGCGAATCAGGGCGGGGTGCAGGACTTCGGGCTCTTTGACTAAGCGGTAGCCGCGGTTGCGCACCGCTTCGATCTCGAAACCTTTTTCGCGTAGTTTCTCGAGCTTGCCGTGGATTGCGGGGCGCGAAACGCCGAGTTGTTCGGCGAGTAGGCTACCAGAGACAAAGTCGTCGGGCGCATCGAGCAAGGCTTTGAGGATGGTGAACTCGTCCTCGGTGCTTTGCGTTTCTTTGTAATCTGTGTCGGTGCTCATTGTTTTAGTGAGGAGTGAGACTAGTGATAGTGAAAAGTGATAATGGTGAGAAGTGGTAGTGAGGGATGAGAGTGGTGAACAGTCTGTGTCACTCATTCACTCATCACTTTCACTCGCCGAAGGCGTTCACTTTCACTCATTACAGCCAATCGAGGCCGATGTCTTTCCAGGTGCTGTGATGGATCGGTGCGCCAGTGGAGATGAAGTCGAGGCCGAGGATACCGAGTGCGGCGAGGGTATCGATTTGAATGCCGCCGCTGGCTTCGGTACAGGCGCGCTCGCCGATCAGTTCGATGGCGGCTTTGAGGGCATCCTCGGAAAAGTTATCGAGTAGGATGATGTCGGCACCCGCTTCGAGCACGGGTGGGATTTGCTCCAAGGTGTCGACTTCGACCTCGATCGCGAGCCCTTCGCAGGCCCCTCGGGCGAGGCTGACGGTATCGGTGAGGCGGTCGCCGCCAGTGGCACCGGCCACGGCGAGGTGGTTGTCTTTGAGCATCACACGGTCAAACAAGCCAATGCGGTGGTTGTAACCGCCGCCGCAAGCGAAGGCGTATTTTTGCAGCACGCGGTAGCCGGGCAGGGTCTTGCGCGTGTCGAGGAGCACGGTGTCGCTCTGGCCGAGGGCATCGACGTAGGCGCGTGTCTCGGTGGCGATGCCAGTGAGGTGCTGGAGAAAATTGAGGATGATGCGCTCGGCTTGTAGGAGCGGGCCAGAGGGGCCACTGATTTTGCCAATGACATCGCCGGCCGCGAGACTGCCGCCGTCTTGGATGCTGGGCTCGAAGGTGCAGCCTTCGCCGTAGGCATTGAGTGCGAGTTGCACGAGTCCGAGTCCGCAAACGACCATGGGCTCGCGGGCGGTGAGTTGAGCGCTGCCAGTTGCGCCTTCGGGCATGAGAGCGGTGGTCACATCGCCGAGTCGCTCTGGGCGGGCGGCGAGGCCAGCACCTGCGAGGTCTTCGATCTTAGCGAGGCCTACGAGTTGGCGCAGGTAGTCGGAGTCGAGGTCGGCCCAAGTGAGTTGTGTGCGAAAGTCGGTTTGTGTGTATCTGCGTTCGGTGGACATGTTGGAATTAGTCGAATGATTGGAAGTCGGAGACTCTTTGGTTACTGCGCTCAAAGACAATACGCTTTCTTAATTTACTACGTGTGGGGGTGCCGCCGACGCCGATTCCGGCATCGAAACCCCGGTTTACCGTGACGCTTGCGGAGTTGAAGATATTATAGTCGGGCTCCAATTCGTTGTATTCCCAGATGTAGCGCGTGCCGTTCGAGTTCGTGTCAGACTTGATGCGGCTGGGATCTCCGAGTGACATGCGGACTTGGTCTTCGTCGAATCCGACTGCGATTTGACCTGTGCGGATGAGGCGTTTTTCGGCGGCGGTGTAGCTGTTAAACTGCGGCTCGTTCTCGACAATACGTTGGCTGGGAGTGGAGCAGCCGCTGATTAGAGCGATTGAAAGCGCACAGAGGGCATGGGAGATTTTCATGATCGGTGGATGTTAAAAAAATACAGTGCTTAATTCGAGTCGATCATCCTATCGTGTGGATGGATTCGCTCCAGCATAATGTTTTAGTGGAAAAGACACTCGCACTTCAGTCTGCTTTCACTATCTC
>Ga0209533_1002332_pt1 | contig 17271 bp, 16 predicted proteins | sample COG_04_FD_184748 | JGI IMG/M metagenome (GOLD analysis project Ga0209533, IMG submission 184748) | Pelagic Microbial community sample from North Sea - COGITO 998_met_04 (SPAdes) (version 2) | ecosystem: Environmental > Aquatic > Marine > Neritic zone/Coastal water | place: Helgoland, sampling...
ATTTTAATCAGATTTTCGTATTGAAGTGGAACCAACTTTTCCATATTGAAATATTAATATTTTTTCATATTTTATCATTTTATTATAATATATTTAAATATTTTTTTTGACATTGGATAATGAATTTAAATTCGGATATTACTAATGTAAAATGGGTTAAATAATTATTTATCAAGAAATTGTAATAATTGCTTAGGTGTCCCAAGACATATCCATTCCTTTTCATTAATTATTTCATAATCAAATAAAATATTATTTTTTATCATATCATAAATCACACATGAAATATAATATTCATTTTTTTGTTTTATTTTTTTTTCTAACATTCTCTCTAAAAAATAAAGTAATGTTTTATATGAATTAAATCCATATGCTCCTGTACAAGCATAATTAGATATTTTTTCTTTTTCTTTAATATCTACAATTTGATGATCTTTAATTTGAATATATGAAAAAATAGGTTTTTCATCATGTGATTCAATTGTAATAATTTTATTTTGACCATTCCATAATTGAATTATATCTGCAGTATAAAAGTTATCACAATCTAAACTTATAATTGGTTGATCTACTTCTTTTTCAATTTTTTTTAAAGTAATATATAAAGTGTGGGCAGCACCTTCTGTGTCATTTTCTAATTTATAAAATTGAAAATTAAAATTAGGATATTTTGAAGAAACAATATGTTCAAAATTATATTCATGATAATCTCTATGATAGGGAATGACTATTTTAGTAATGGATTTTAAATTTAAATGATCAAGTAAATAAAAAATCATAGGCTTACCAAATATTTCAATTAATGCTTTTGGTTTTTCATAATGATGTTCTTTGAATCGACGTCCATTTCCTCCAATAGGTATAATCAATATCATTAATTTTAATTATAAAAAAGAATTGCGGAAATAATTTAATTCAATTTTAAATTTATTAAATATGCATACACCATTAAAAAATGTTTATTATATAAATTTATTACATCGAACTGATCGCAAAGAAAAAATAGAACAGCAATTAAATGAACTTAAATGGGATTATCAACGGTTTAATGCAATAAAACTTCCAAAATCACCTTCGAGTTCTCGTATTGGTTGTAGTTTAAGTCACCTAACAATTTTAAAAGAAGCACATGAAAAAAAATTAGATTATGTTGTTATTTTAGAAGATGATATCAAATTTGTAAATACTCAATCTTTTAATAATCGATTAGAATCAGTACTCGATGATAATACTGATTTTGATGTTTTATTAATTTGTACAAATGCTAAAAAACCACTTGTTCAAACATCAAAACATCTTGCAAAAGCATATGATTGTCAAACAACAACAGGTTATATTGTAAAAAATCATTATTTTGAAACACTTATTCAAAATTATACAGAAGGAATTCAATTATTAATAAAAAATCCGCAACATCATTATTATTTTTCCATTGATATGTATTGGAAAAAACTACAAAAAAAAGATAATTGGTATTTAATTATACCTATGGAAGTTTATCAAGATGAAGGATATAGTGATATTGAAAAAATTCATAAAAATTATTATAATATTAAAAAAGTATTAATTTATCCTTTACATTCATGAAAATTATCTGAACTTGATAAATAATGTTGAATTTCTTTACCAATACTACCTCCTGAATGATTGTTTTTATATTCATCCATGCTAATTTTTTCTAACATTTTAATAAAAATATTTATAAATGTCATGGTTATCATACAACTATTATTAGGTAAATAGGATATACCTTGATTAATTTCATTATTAAATGGTAAAACATAATGAATATAAGCATATTGAGCTAAATAACAATCAGGATTACAACTAATTAAAATTATTTTTGCCTTTTTTAATTGAACTAATTGAATAAAATCAAATAATTCTTTTGTATTACCACTTTTACTAAATAATATACAAATATCATTTTCATCAATGCAACCAATATCACCATGAGAAGCATTTTGAATATTTATATGAAAGGCTTTATATGATAATGATTTAAGTAAATTAGTAAAATATATCGACATAATTTCTGATTTTCCAATACCACTAATATGTATATTATATTGATGATGAATAAGTAATTCTTTTAATTGATTTATTTTATAAATATCTAATTTATTTAAATTATCGTTGAATTCATATCGAATGTGTTCAATAATATCCATTAATGTTGTTAATATAAAAATAATCTTATATAAACATAAATTTAATTTAATTTAATTTTTTTTTAATTTTAAATTTATTTATTAAAATTAGTGATTTATGATATTACAAATAGTCAATTCAATACCTGGACATTACGAAATAATCGAATCAGTTATAATAAAATATAAAAATATTATTGGAGATCAGCCAATAAATAAAATATATTTAAAAATAGATGAATCAGAATGTTCATTTAAAGATTATATTCAAAAAAAATATCCAGATATAATATTAGATTTAACTATTTTTAACGATTTTCATATTAATTGTACCGTTTATCCACATGATTATAATTTTATAAAAAATTTAAAAAAAAAATATTATTTTATAAGTCATACGATTGATTCTAAATTAAATAATTTAGAAAATGTTTTTTATATAACACCTTTAGGACCACGTTATTTATATGCAGATATATTACCTTTTAATAATCAAAAAAATATAAATAAAGATTATCCAATTTATGTTATTCAAGGAAATATTGATCAAAATAGAAGAAATTTTGATTTATTATATTTAATATTAAATACTAAGCATGAATATAAATTTAAAATAAAAATATTAGGAAGAGGAAAATTAGAAGAAAGGTTTAATATATTTAAAGATAAGATAATTCATATCGAAAATAATGATTTTCAAAATTATCATGTTCAATTTTTAAATTGTTATTGTGTATTACCTTTAATATTAAAAAAAACACAACCTCAATATTATAAGACAAAATTAACATCATCAATTAATTATGCAAAGGCTTATCAATTAAAAACATTAATTGATAATGATCTTCAAAATATATATCATTTAAAAAATGTTGAAATATTTATAAACGAAAATGATATTTTAAGAGCATTTAAAAATACATTAAATGATTTTTATAAAGGATATAATTTATGATTTATATAATCTGTTAATAATCTTTTACTACATAAAAATGCTTCATTATTTTTAATATTAATAAATTTATCACTTATGTTTAAACAATTTTTTCTTTTGGTCTTATAATAAATTGGAATTAAATCATTTGATAATTTTTCTTTTATTTCTTCAAAATGAATATTATTAAAATTTTTTATTTTATTCATTTGAATAATAATTATATATTGATATTGATTTATTTCTTTTAATGATCTTAAATAATTATCAAATGTATATTTATCTTCTAAATAAATATTTTTATAAAAATATGATGGTTTAATTTCTTTTAATGATTTATTATTATTAAAAATATAAATAGGGTATGATATTTTAAAAGTATTATTTTTTTCAAAATCTTTATATATTTGATTATAAATATTTATATTTTTTTTTTGATTAATATTTATTTTATTTTCAATTAAAATTGAATGATCATTAAATATTATTGATGATTCAATAATATAATAATTAATAAGTAAATGTGTGTTATTTAATAAATCATTCGAATTAATTATACAAAAATTATTTAATTCATTTAAATATACATTTTTATTAATTATAATTTTATTATAAGATTTATTATTGAAATCAATTAAACTATTAAGAATATTATTATTTTTAAAAAAATAATTATCATTTATTATTAAATTTAAATCATGATAGTCTATATAATTATTCAATTGTATATCTTTAATATCTATAATATCGATAATTGCTATTTCTATACCAGATAATATATTTATTTTTTTTAATTCATTTATTTTATCAGTCAATAATTTATCATCTATTATATTTAAAATTATAATTTTAATATTTTTATGTGATTGTAAAAATATTGAATTTAATAAATTATATAAATTATCATAATTATTTAAATAATGAATAAATATATTGATTTTTATAGATGAGTATTTATCATTTTTTTTTTCAATTTTAAAATCATTAGGTATTTCTAAAACTTTATAATTAAAAATTTGATTAAATAATAAATTACTTTCATATAAATCATTCGTATCTTTTGTTATATAATTAAATATTTCTAAAATAAAAGGTTTAAATTTTGAATGTTTTACTAATAAATCTATATCTAAATTTATATCATTTATATTTAAAAAAGTTATTTTTAAATGATTCATATCATCAATATTTTTTAAAAAATAATGAAAGCATTCATCTTTTAAAAAATTTAATTTATTATCTTTTTTAAATGAATTCCAATCAATAATATTATAAATAAAATAATTAAATATATCAGGAAAAAATTTTTTATCATTTTCATCATTTAAAAATAAATAATAATTAATTTTTATATTATTATTTGTGTTATTTAATTCATTATAAAATGTATTAATAAAATCATAATAATTATATTTAGATTCTAATTTTATATTTTTATTCATATATACATTAATTTTTAAATAATTTATTAATAAATTGTAATTATCTTCTTCTAAAATATTATTTTCTTTTTTATATAATTCCCAATCTGAATTAATATAAATTAAATAATGATTTTTATTAAAAGGTAAATATTTTTTCATTCCTTCATTTAAATAATGATTTAATAAAAATATAGGATCATTATCTAATTTATAATAATTTTTATTTAATTTATAATAATAATTATGATCAAAATACCATAAATTATTATTATTCATAAAATCATAAGATCTTTCATCAATTTTATTTGAAAACGGAAGATTTAAATAATTACTTTGAATAATTAAATTATTTTCAAGTAATTTATAAACATGATCAATATTATTATTATTAAATTCTTTTAATATATTATTTGATGTATTTTCATAATTATCATTTATAATTAATTCATCAGAAGAAGGTAATTCTTTATTTTTTTTTTCTTGAGAAGAAGGTAGTTCTTCATTTTTTTTTTCTTGAGAAGAAGATGGTTCTTCAATTTTTTTTTGTATAGAAGAAGGTGGTTCTTCAATTTTTTTTTGTATAGAAGAAGATGGTTCTTCAATCTTTTTTTTTTGAGAAGAAGGTGGTTCTTCAATCTTTTTTTTTTGAGAAGAAGGTGGTTCTTCAATTTTTTTTTGTATAGAAGAAGATGGTTCTTCAATTTTTTTTTGTATAGAAGAAGATGGTTCTTCAATTTTTTTTTCTTGAGTATATTTTTTATAAATTTTTCTATTTTCATATTGACCATATTGAATAAAATGTATAAATGCTGATTGTACATTATTAATTTTATTTATTTTTAAATCATTATTTTTATTTATATACATATTCCAATCATATGAAGTAAATAAATATGAATGGTGATCACTATAAACTAAATCTGTTTTTGATTTATTTTTATTAATATAATTTAAAATTTCAAAATTTGTTTTATTCGATAAAAAAGGGTAAAAATTTCTACAAAAAATAAAATTAATAACTTTATCAAAATTAACATTATTATTATCATTTTTTATTTGATTTTGAATATTTTTTGAATATATTTTTCTTTTTTCATTTTTACCATAATTTATATAATGTTTAAAAGAAAGAATTTCAGAATTAATATTTTTATTACGAATATCTATATTATTATTTAAATATTCATTCCAGTCATGATCTAAAAATAATTTAGAATGTTCTTTACTAAATATACGTTTTTCATCATTTTGTGTAGTCATAAAATAGTCTTTTATTTCATTTTTATCAAAATTTAATTTACTTGCTATATCATTATTCATCAAAATATAAAAATTTAAATCTAAATCGTTTAAATTCATAATTTAAATAATTATAAAATTTAAAATAAAAAAACAATATTATGAATTTAATATTAATTTATTTAAAGGTGGTAAATTTTTTATATATTTTTCTATATTTTTTCGCTTAGTACTTTTATAATCATAATAATAAGAATTACTATAATTCATTGAATTTGTTTTATTATAAATATACAACGGTTCATTTATAAAATATATATTACCACCAGCCAATTCAACAGCAGAATACATTTCTGCTAAATCAGTACATCTATCAAGCCATTCATTATTATATTTTAGATAGTTTTTTGGTATATTTTTAAAATATAAAGCATAACCTGATTTAAGATGATAAAAATGCCAATAGGGATAAGTTCGATATGAAATATTTTTTTTAACATCATCTGGATAAGAATGAAAATTCATTAAATTATCTTCATTTACTTTATTATTAAAAAATATTTTATAAGTGCTATACACTATTTTATAATCATTATTTTTATAAATTTTATATAATGTATTTAAAACATTTGAAGAAGATAACCAATCGTCACCATCTAATATAATAACTATATTATTATCATCAATATTTTGGTAACTTTTATATTTATTATAGATTTGACCCATATTTTTTTTATTTTTTTGATAAAATACTTTATGTTTAATATTATATTTTTTTACAATTTCTTGAAATATATCATGTGTATTATCAGTTGATTTATCATTTGTATAATAAATTTCCCAATTTTTATAATTTTGGTATATAACAGATAATAGATTATTTTTTATATTTTTGACATTATTATATGATGATATAACAAATGAAAATTTAATATCTTCTTCATGCTTTTTAGAAGAAATTATTTCAAAACATGGTGGTAAATCTAATAAATTAATATTTAAAAATAAATTATTTTTTAGATCTTTCTCATATTGATTAATTTTATATAATAAATTTTCATTATTAAATGAAATATTATGATAAATTATATTTTTTAATAAATCTAACTGATTAAAAAATAAAAATATATCATTATTTTTTAAAAATAGTAAAAATTTAAATTCATCAATTAATATTAATGAAATATCAATATTTTTATAATTATTTAAATAATATACAATAAATTCATTAATATTATGATTTTTTTGTAATTTAGTTTTTTCATAAATTTTTTGCCAATCAAATAACATAAAAATTAAATAATGTTGATAAGAATAAAGAAAATTTTTACTAAATTGATTTTTATTAAAAAAATGAATAGATTCTTCTAAATTTTGTAAATTTAAATTATTAAAATTATTAAAAAATTCAAAATAAAAAGTATTTTTATTCAATATAGGTTTAATTATATGATTATCATTCACACCATGTTTAACATAATAAACAAAAGCTTCATCATTTGTTTTATTTAATTTATAATCTAAATTATATTTATTCCAATCATAATTATAATATAAATTATTATGTTCATTAGAATATAATCTTCCTTCATTAAAACCAAAATTTAACAAATGATTAACTGCTTTTTCATAATTATTGATTTTATTTTTTTTTAAATCATCATAAAATGTTAAATAAAATTTCCAATGAAAAATATTAACATCTAATATATTTTTTTTAGGATAAATAGTATATTCTTTACATAATTTATTTTTTATATAAAATTCAAATACTTTTTTTATAGAAAAAGTATTAAACTCTTTATTTATCTCTTTAAAATATTGCCAATCATAATTATGATAATAATATGAATGTTCATAACTAAATAATCGATTTTCATTTATACCATATAATTCATAATGTTTTTGGGCTTGTTGTTTATTATAATTTTTTAAATCATTATAAAAATGAATATAAAATTCCCAATCAAATAATCCCCAATTAATTTTTTTAGAGTCAATACAAATTTTTTTAAAGATATTTCTATTTTCATTATAACCACATCTTATATAATGTAATAATCCATTTTTATTCGATTTTAATTTACTTAAATCATTATATAAATAAATATAATCATTCCATGAATATGTATTATATAAATATGAATGTTCATATGACCACACTAAAAATTTATCTTGATTATTTGATAAATATTTAAACATTTGTATTTTATTAAATTTCAATTTAGATAAATGATTATAAAAATCTATAAAGAAATTATAATCAAAATTATTAATTGATAAATACATATAAAAATATAAAATATTAATTTAATTTAATTTAATTTAATTTAATTTAATTTAATTTAATTTAATTTAATTTAATTTAATTAATTTAATTTAATTTAAAAATATAATTAATATATTTATATTAATGAAAATTGCTTTAATTACAGGAATTACAGGACAAGATGGTTCTTATTTAACTGAATTACTCTTATCCAAAGAATATATTGTATATGGGATCATCCGTAGAAGTTCATCGATTAATACAACCCGTATTGATCACTTATTTCATCATAAAAAATTAATTTTAAGATATGGTGATTTAACAGATAGTTCTGGTTTATTAGGATTATTACATGAAGTAAAATCAACAAATTCAGCAATGGAGAGATTAGAGATATATAATTTAGGTGCAATGAGTCATGTAAAAGTGTCATTTGATGTTCCTGAATACACTGCAGACGCAGATGCATTAGGTACATTACGATTACTCAATGCTATTCGAAGTTGTGGATTACAAGAAATAACACGTTTTTATCAAGCATCTACAAGTGAAATGTTTGGAAAAGTACAAGAAGTACCTCAAAAAGAAACCACACCTTTTTATCCACGTTCTCCTTATGGGGTAGCAAAACTTTATAGTCACTGGATTACAAAAAACTATCGTGAATCATATGATATGTTTGCGTGTTCTGGAATTTTATTTAACCATGAGAGCAAGCGACGTGGTCCAACATTTGTGACAAGAAAAATAACAATCGCTCTTGGTAATATATTAAAAGGAAAACAAGAGGACTTAGTATTAGGTAATTTAGATGCAAAACGTGATTGGGGGCATGCAAAAGATTATGTGTATGGAATGTATTTAATGTTACAACAAGATAAACCAGACGATTATGTACTATCAACAAATCGTTTTTATAGTGTGCGAGAGTTTGTAGAAAAGGCATTTGGATTAAAAGGATATAAAATTAAGTGGGAAGGAAGTGGTGTTAATGAAGTTGGGATAGATGAAAATACAGGTAAAACATTAATAAAAATAAGCGAACGCTATTTCCGTCCTGCGGAAGTAGAAGAATTATTAGGTGATTCAACTAAAGCAAGAACAGAATTAAAATGGGAGCCAAAATATAGTTTTGATACATTAGTAGAAGAAATGGTTGAAGAAGATTGTAAATAAATTATAAAAAAAAAATCGAAAGGTTTAAATAAAAAAAAATTATTATCATTATTGAAATGTCACTCCCTATAAATACTACATACACTGCATTTGAGAATATTGGTTCTTTTTTTGAGGATCGTGTTCCTAATAAAGGTGAAGGTAACTGTTTTTTTCATGCAGTTGGAAAATGCATTCCTGGAGAGTATTCAACAAATGAGTTACGTCAAGAAGTTGGTTCATATCTTCGAACACTTTCCTCTTGTGTCACACATCATGACGAAGAGGAATGGAAGAAGAAGGTTTTGACCATCACTCAAGACAAAGTCTGGGTTGATGATATTTGGACGCATTTTGCTATTTCAGAACTATTTTGTGTTTCATTACACATATATCAACCTGAAGAGTCAGATCAAGTCTTGATCATTGAAGATTCAATACAGTGTGATAGAACAATCATACCACTTGTTCTTTCAGGACTACATTATGAAACAATACCAGCAGAAACACGCAAATCTTACATTGAAGAATATACTAAAAAATTTTCAGTAGAGATGTGGCTATGTCCTAAATGTACATTTAAGAATCATAACGCATTGACCGATTGTGAGATGTGTGGTGAGAAGATGCCTAATTTAGGATAATTAAATCATTTACAATCAATTTTACATTTTAGAAAAATTATAAATAAATAAGTAATAATTAGTATGATAGTTATATTTAAAAATATATATAATACTATTTTTTATAAAAAATATAAAACAAAATTATTTGCAAAAAAAATAATAATAAATTTACGTAATTTATTACAAAATAAAACAATTATTTTATTAAACGAAAAAAAAATAGTAAAGCAATTATATAATAAATTATATAAATTAAATTATAACACATTTTTAAACATTGATGTAAATAAAAATGAAGAGTTTATAATTAAACAATTTGTAAATTATTTTTTGAGAAATTTATTTATATATAATAGAGAAAATTATATAAAATTTGAAATAAATGAGTTAGATTATGAATTAAATGATGAAAAAATAGAAAAATTAGTGAATTATTATAAAAATAATTCAAGACTAAAAGTTGTAAATAGTACATTTTTTATTTCTTATTATATATCTAAAAATTTAGAAAATATATTAAAACATATAGATTTTAAAGAAGTACTAAATGAAATAAATAATTATTATAAAATAAATATATTATAATATTTAGATGGAAAATGAATATTTTAAATTACCAATTTACATAATTAGTTGTAAATTTGGTTATTATTTATCAAATGTATTAAAATATATATTAGAAAAAGAAAAATACAAAGTCATTATTAACGACACATTAGATATTGAAAAAAAAAACCTTCATATTATATTATTTTCACAAAAAATAAAAAAATATCCAAAAAATTATATTATTTATCAATTATTAGATAAAAAATTATCTAATATGATTAATAATAAATATGAGTTATCGCTAATCTTTAGTTTAAGATGTTGGGATTATTCAAACGCAAATATTAATAATTTTCATCATATGATACAAAATAAAATGAAATTATTTCATTTACCTTGTATTAAATATGATATATTATTTACAAGTTCAGTTATACAAAATAAAGAAAATTATGATTTATTATTTTATGGTACAATGAATGAACCTCGAAAAAAAATAATAAATTATATTAAAGAAAAAACAAAAGATATATATAAAATGAAAATATTGACGAATATTTATGGTGAAGAATTATTTCATTATATAAAATCATCAAAAATTATATTAAATATTCATTATTTAGAACATGCTATATTAGAGTGTTATAGAATAAACGAGGTACAAAGTTGTAAAAAATTAATCATAAGTTTTTTACCTAATATAAATGATTATGATAATTATAATTATTATAAATCAAGTATTATTTTTGTTAATAGTATTCAAAATATGATAAAATCGATTCATTATTATTTAGAAAATAATGAAAAATATGAAGAAAAAATAAAAAATATAAAATTTATAGAGAATACATCGTTTATTCATAATTATTTAAAATAATTCAAAAATTTCTTTGTTAATAAATTCAAAATAAGAATCATCTTGATTAAAATCATTTGTACAATTAATAATTTTTTTTTGACAATCCATAACTTCATACATATGATTATGATATGAATGACAATTTTTAATATAATCAAATGGAATACCATTTTCACCATCTCTATTTCGTTTAATAATTCGTTTAAAACTAATCTCAGGATCTGTTTTTAAATAAATAAGTTTATGAAGAGGTGCAAGATCAATAAATGAATGAAACCATTTATTATAAATTTGATATTCAATTTCTTCCATTTTATGATCATCATACAACATTTGTGCAAAAACAAATTTATCTGTAAATAAAGATCTTTCGGTAATAATAATTTTAGATGGATTTTCTTGAATTGCTTTTCTTAATAATTCAAGACGACTAATATATGCCATCATTTGAAAAGCAAAACTATATTTTTTTTGATCATTATAAAATTTAGATAATATTGTGTTATTCTCTTTATCTTTAATTTGTTCCCATTGATCAATAGGTTCAGGTAAGAAAATAAAATCAGAAGAATCTTTGTATTTTTCTTTTAAAAAATCAATAATTGTTGATTTACCTGAACCTATATTACCTTCAATTGATAAAACAGTTGTCATTATAAGTATGTTATAAAAAGTGATATAATTTTAAATATAAAAACTAAATCAATTTTTAAATTTTTTAAAAAAATTATTTTAACCAATTTGTTTTTACATTTAATAATTTTTCAAGATGTTGAACATCTGAACTATAAAAATCAATTAATTTTTTATTTAATTCATGACTAATATCTTTATTTTTTTGTTTTTTATTATATTTACCTTGTAATTTTTTTTCATATGAATGATGAATAGAATCCACTTGTAAAAAAGAATATATTTTTTGATAAGCATTTTCTTGATTTTTTTCAATATCTTCAAGAAATAAAATGCATAAATTCTGCATAGGGAAATACTTTAATAATTTTTTAATTTGTTTATAATAAAGTCCTTTTTGAAGAATATGAGAATAACTTACATACGGATTTAAGGGTTCATTTAATCGATTATTTAATTCATCATCAACCATTTCTTGAAATGTTTTTCTATTTTCATTTTTAATATATGTTTTATTTCTTACTTGAAAGAGATGCCAAGCACTATATGCTCGATCAATGGGGTTACGTAAAAATAAAATCATTTTCACACATGGATTTAATTGTTGAATATATGGGTACATATAATCAAGATAAATAATATTTGGATTTTTTTCACCAACACATTTATAATCATAATTAAAAAAGGATTTATACCATTTTTCACCTTTATTCCAATGCATATTAAAAAAGTGCATTTCTTCACCAGGATGATGTTTTGGTTTTGCTAAATATATTTGAGGATGTTTAGATAAATTTGTTAATGCAGAAGTAGTTCCTGCTTTTTCAACTCCAATAATCATAAAATCAACTACTCTATATTTATCATAAAAAATATAGAGTTTATTATTTTTTTTAGTATAAACAGCATATTTATTTTTATTAATCAATTTAAAAGAGGATGGTTTAGAATCAATATATTTTTGATAAATATCTGGTATAATTAAATGTCCATTTAATAAAATCATATTCCATGCTTTTTGAATAAATTCTTGTTGATTTTCAATAAATTTAGGATCATTTTGAGGATCAATAAAAATAATAAGTTTAAAAAAAGGAGGATTAAAGACCTTAGCAAAATAAACATCTAAAATAGAACCACAATAATAATTAAGATTTTTTACAGGAAATAGATTTTTAAATTTGGTTTGATTATAAATTAAAATAGATTTATTCATATGTTAAAAGGATAAAATAAATTTAAAAATTAAAAATAATTTAGTTTAATAAAATATGATATCTCATTTTACAATATTTGGTGAGAGATGTTCAGGAACTAATTTTTTAGAATCAGCAATATTAGAGAATTTTAAAATAGATGTAACTTATAAATTTGGATGGAAGCATTGGTTTGGTTCAAATAATTTTGATCGCAAAGATATTGATTCAGATAACGTTTTATTTTTAGGTATAATAAGAGAACCTATATCATGGATAGATAGTTTTTATAAAAAGAAACATCATATACCTTATGAAAATAATAATAATATACATGCGTTTTTAAATAATGAATGGTATAGTACATATGAGAATAAAGAACTTATAGAAGACAGAAATTATAAAACAAAAAATAGATATAAAAATATTTTTGAATTAAGAAAAATGAAAAATGATTATTTAACTCAAATAATGAAAACAAAAGTAAAACATTATTTATTAATAAGATATGAAGATTTATCAAATTTTTATGAAACAATTTTATCATTTATTGAACAAAAATTTAATTTAGAAAGAAAAAATAAAAAGTTTAAAAAAATAAAAAGTTATAAAGGTTATAATCAATTTGAATATATAAAAAAAAAAATTAAATTAAATAAAAAAATTATTAAATATATAAAAAATAATTTAGATAAAAAACAAGAAAATGAATTAGGATATTTGCAATCGTAAATTTTTTTGAATAATATCTTTATTATTAAGTGCATCATTATACCCTTGAATAAATAATTTAATGAATGTTTCATTATCAACTATAAATTCATTATTTTCAATAATACAACAATCAGAAATATTAGATGCTTTATGCGTATCATCATTCAATATATTATTATTATTAAAAACACAAGGATGAATATAAATAGATTTAGTTGGATGATGTATAAATGGATCTTTTTTAAAACCGCCATCAAATGATAATCGTCCTTTATAAAAATAAAATAATTTACCTGTAATAAATGGTATATTAGAACTACCAATAATACAATTAAGAGCATCTTCAAGAGATTCGAAATCAGTATATATGAATGTTTTAAATTTAAAAAAATCAAGTACTGTTAAACCAACAAATATTTGTTTTAAATTAAAATCGTCAGATGTAAAATGATTTAGAATTTTACGTTTAATTATCTGTTGAATTTCAAAAATAGATTTTATACTTTTAAAATCAATATCAAAAATAATTTTTTTGAATTCTAATACATCACCTTTATATGCCAATAATAAAGCATTCCAAGCTCCTGCGGACGCACCACTAAATACGATATTTTCAAGATTATTATTTTCTTTTATAAAAGTACATAAACCCATTTCATAAAAACCTTTAATTCCAGCGGGATAAATATTGATCACTTTTTTATTAATTAAATATTTATTATCATAAAAATAATTATTAATATTATTATATTTAAACTTTTTTTTTTCTTTATTATGAAAGACAGTATATTTAGCATTATTAATATGAATATTTTTTCTAAATAAATGTTTAAAAATGAAAGAATATGAAAAAGAATTAAATAAAATAAAATATAAAAATAAATATAAATGCATTAACATTCCAAATAAATAAATATAAAAATAGACAAAAATAAAAATATAATTTTAGGTAATAAATAAAAAGAATTATAATTATAAAAAAAAGATTTAATATCCATCATTGTCATCTACATCTTTATTTTTAATGGTATTATTGTATAGTTTTATAGCATGTTCTTTTTTTTTATCAAAAATATCTGTAATAAATTCTTTTACTTTTTCTTGAACATCAGAATTATTTTTAAAATCTTGATATTTATTTTCGATTTTAAGTTTTTGATCTTCAAAAATTTTATCCATAATTATAAATTCATCATCTTTTAAAGATTCATGATAAAAGTCATTTAAATGTTTATTTAATTTTTCCATTGATTTATCGATAATATCAGTAATATTCATAGTAATAAATTGTTCAACATTATTTTTATAAACAATACCGGTATTCGAATCTTTTTCGATTAAAACATTTAGATTTTTTTCATTTTCTAAAATTGCATTTAAAAGATTTGAATACATAATTTTTGAAAGTAAAATAGAATGCTTAGTAAATTTAGTAATACTACTAACATCCCATTCATTATCAAATGGTTCAAGATTAAAATTAACAAATAAATTTTTATTATAATTATTATTTATAGTTTGATAATTATTAGTTGTATTATTTAAAATATTAATATCATTAAATGAATTAGATTTATTAATAGAGCATTTAGATTTATGTCGATTAAGATTAAATTTTCTTGAAAAGACTTTACTACAATTATCACAAATAAATTCATTCTTTTTAGATATATCATCATTTTTTTGAATTAAAAATGTTGATTCTTGATTATTTAATTCTTGTTTAAGATGACTATTAAGTTTATTTTGATTATTAAATTCTATTAATTTCTTTTTTTTTTCTTGATTATTTTTTAATAATGAATAAATATTAATTTGTTCATCTGTATAATTATACGATTTAATATTACGAGGACATTTATTTTTACGTTCTAAATGACGTTTCATTTCTATTTTTTGTTTTACTAAATGACCACATCTTAAACATTCGTAATAACTCATATATTTAAATACAGTTATTTTTTTAAGTTAAGTAAAATGAGTAAAAATAAGTAAAATTTTAATCAAAATAAAATATATTATTTTTTTTAATTTTTTTTGATCAATAATATTGATTAAAAAATAAAGTAATAAAATACACATATAATACTCAAAATGAGTAAAAAAAGTAAAATTACTCAAATATATAAAAACATTATTAATAATACAATTATTAAATAAAAAGTAAATTACTCAAAATGAGTAAAAATGAGTAAAAAATGAGTAAAAAATGAGTAAAAAAATAAAGTAAAATAAAGTAAAAAAAGTAAAATGAGTAAAAAATGAGTAAAAATGAGTAAAAAAATGAGTAAAAAAATATAAAATTTACATGTTTTAAATAATTTTTCGGAAAAGTCATCACACCCTAAGCATTTTTTCGGATTTTAAAAAAAATCTTACACATAAAAGGGTTTAATTTACCTATCTTTTTTATGCAAAATACGACACAGTATTGGGTTTGATCTAAAATAACGAAATTTTGAAGAAATGTGTAAAAAAATATGCAAAAAATGCATATTTTTTTCGGAAAAATCATCACACCCTAAGCAGTTTTTCGGATTTGCACTAAAAATACGACACATAAAATTTCAAAATTTATTCAAAAAAATGAAAAAAGGTGTGCAACTGCTCTGCAAAGGTGCAAAAAAAACAGGTATTTTTGAATTTTTTTTTCGGAAAAATCATCACACCCTAAGCAGTTTTTCGGATTTGCAACTAAAATACGACACATATGACCCTTTGCAGAATTGAAAAAACGAAAAAAATGAAAACCCATTTATGTGTTGTAAAAATGCAAAAACATCACTCCCGCTGGCATTTTGCAAAAACACGACACAGTTATACGTTTTGCAAAAACACGACACATAAAATTTTTTGCACCTAAAACTGATACAGTGTTGTAAAATGTTCAAAATCTTGCTCCCGCTGGCATTTTGCAAAAACACGACACAGTTATACGTTTTGCAAAAACACGACACATAAAATTTTGCACTGCAACACTCAATAGCGTGTAGTAAAATGACAAAAATCTTGCTCCCGCTGGCATTTTGCAACATCATCACGACACATAAACGGGTTTGCATAAACAGGAAAAAAAGTTCCTGTGTTTTGACCCAAAAAAAAAAAGTTGCAATGAGTAATTTACTCATTTTTAAAAATTGTACCACACAGGAAAGTTATATACTATAATTAGGTATAAAATATTTTATTAAAATAATAGATACAGTAGTAAGAGCAGTAAGACAAAACACCTGCGATTTTAAGTAATTTTATAGTGAAAAAAAAAACTTTTTTTTAAAATTTTTTTTGAAGAAACGTAATTTTTATTTTTGTATTTTTTTATTTTTTGCAAAAGAAACTTGCAAAAAAAAGTTTTTTTTTTATGAGTAAATTACTTGATTTGCAAAAAACGAGGTATTACCTAAATAGGTATAATTTATATTTTCGATTTCATATTTCAGTATTACCTATTTACTATACAGGTATTTGTACCACCCCGAAAATAATGCAGAAATGAGAAATATGCAAAATTGGGTTAATGAAA
>Ga0209533_1002335_pt1 | contig 17253 bp, 11 predicted proteins | sample COG_04_FD_184748 | JGI IMG/M metagenome (GOLD analysis project Ga0209533, IMG submission 184748) | Pelagic Microbial community sample from North Sea - COGITO 998_met_04 (SPAdes) (version 2) | ecosystem: Environmental > Aquatic > Marine > Neritic zone/Coastal water | place: Helgoland, sampling...
GAATATGCAAATTGACGTCGTCAATGACGGGCCAGTGACACTTGTCGTCGATACAAAAGCGCGAAACTTTTAGTGACTAAAACATGTGGGAACGTTTGTCGCTTGTTGGCAGACTAAATTATTAAGCAAGTCTGGAATAAATGGCAAATAAGTGTATCCTACCATTAATTCTAATCTAAACGTTTCAAAATCATGACCTTAATCAAACTCTCTTCCATCGTATCTTTGTTGTTCATTACTCTCGCTAGTTCTTTGTCTGCCGGTGAAGGCTGGATGACTGACTTTGAAGCCGCAAAAGCCAAAGCCGCTTCAGAAAACAAGCCCTTGCTACTTGATTTTACTGGGTCCGACTGGTGCGGATGGTGCATTAAGCTCGATAAAGAGGTTTTTAGCCAAGACGAGTTTAAGGCCTATGCCAACGACTCGCTAATTTTGGTAGAGCTAGATTTTCCTCGCGATTCCTCTTCGCTTCCTGCTGGCGTCGCAGAACAAAATGAGGCGCTCGCCGAAAAATATGGAATACGTGGCTTTCCGACTATTCTGATTCTCTCTCCCGAAGGCGAATTGGTTGAAAAGACTGGCTACCAGCGCGGGGGTGCCGCAGCTTATGTAGAGCATATCAAAGAGATCGTCGCTAAGATTTAGTCTGTCGCCCATTCCTTAGATCTTTCTAGGGCCTGCCGCCATCGTGCAATTTGTGCGTCGGCGGCATCTTTACTAATGGCAGGCTCAAAGACCTTATCCACGGCCCAGTTTTTGGCTAGAGTATCTCGGTCGGACCAATAACCGACGGCCAGACCTGCAAGGTAAGCAGCACCCAATGCTGTCGTTTCAGTGATCTGCGGACGGACGACTGGAACTTGCATAAGATCGGATTGGAATTGCATGAGGAAGTTGTTTTTAGCTGCGCCTCCATCTACGCGGAGCTCTTCAATGGTATCATTGAAATCAGCATTGATTGCTTCTAGTAAGTCTCTAGATTGAAAGGCGATGCTTTCTAGCGCCGCCCGTGTGACGTGTGCCGCAGATGTCCCTCTTGTGATTCCACAAAGTGTGCCCCTGGCATGTGGGTCCCAGTGGGGGGCTCCTAGACCCGTGAACGCTGGGACTAAGTAAGCACCGCCGTTGTCGCTGACAGACTGAGCGAGTGCTTCGCTCTCCGCTGCACTCTCGATTATGCCTAGACCATCTCGTAACCATTGAATCACTGAGCCTCCAGTAAAGACACTTCCTTCGATTGCATATTTGAATGTAGAGTCGGTGCTGCACGCTAGGGTCGTGAGTAGGTCGTGCTGAGAAATGAGTGCACCATTTTCAGTTTGTCTTAGGAGAAAGCAACCCGTGCCGTAGGTATTCTTCGCTTTGTGGTGGTCAAAGCACGCTTGTCCAAACAATGCAGCTTGTTGATCGCCAGCAATTCCTGAGACGGGGATGCCTTTAAGTGCCTCCACGAAGCAGTCTGCGAAATGTCCACTTGAGGGTTTTACCTCTGGGAGAATGCTCTCTGGAATATCTAATATTTCAAGAATGTCCGTATCCCAGCGCCCGTCATTGATGTTAAATAGTAAGGTGCGACTCGCGTTGGTCACGTCGGTGGCATGTGTGTGTCCATTGGTTAATTTCCAAAGTAACCAGCAGTCTATAGTGCCGAATGCGAGTTCACCGCGCTCTGCTCGTTCTCTAGCTTTAGGAACGGTGTCGAGCAGCCATTTAACTTTAGTTCCTGAGAAGTAGGGGTCTACTCGCAGCCCAGTCTTTTGTTGGAAAGCCTCCGCATGCCCGTCTTCTCGAAGTTGTTTGCAGGTCGATGCGGTGCGGCGGTCTTGCCATACGATTGCATGATGTATGGGCTCGCTCGTTTTCCGATCCCAAAGGACTGTAGTCTCTCTTTGGTTGGTGATGCCTATGGCTTTGATTTGCTTCGGTTCGAGTCGGTTTTTCTGTAGCACTTCCCGTGCGACTGAATACTGCGTCTTCCAAATCTCGTTTGCGTCGTGTTCTACCCAAGCGTTTTTCGGGAAATGCTGCTCAAACTCTTTCTGTGTGATATCTACGAGATGACCCGAGGCATCAAACAGTATCGCCCTGGAACTGGTGGTTCCTTGATCGAGCGCGAGTATGAAATCTTTAGGCATGCTTGCGGGTTATTTGCGTGGCGACTTTTTACTGAGAACAGTGCTCAGAGCATCGCTCATTTCTTTAATCCTATACGGCTTGGGCACGACTGCGCTGAATGGGGAGTTCTCGTAGTCGGACATCACGTTCGTGGTCGTGTATCCGCTGGATGCGATTGCGAGTAACTTAGGATCGTATTTGACGAGAATTTCTGCTGCTTCTTCGCCGCCCATTCCTCCTGGAACTGTGAGGTCAAAAACAACGGCATCGAACGGGTTTCCATTTTCATTGGCAGTTTTATAGATGTCGATGGCCTCATGTCCATTGGTCGCATATTCAACTTCGTAACCGAGCATTGAAATGATTTCACCGGCGACCATCATCATGGCTTCCATATCATCCATTACTAGTATACGGCCATGCCCAGCTTGTATAGAGTGGTTCTTTTTTGAGTCGTCATGGCTTGGGTCTTCAAGGGGTGGTGTTGACTCAACGTTACTTTTAGGCAGGTAAATGGTGAAGGTTGAGCCGCTATCTATTACAGATTCTACAATTATGATCCCCTTGTGATTCTTTATGATCGAGTAAGAGGATGCGAGGCCCAGCCCGTTGCCATTCTCTTTAGTGGTGAAATACGGGTCAAAAATCCGTGTTAGATTTTCTGGAACAATGCCTATTCCTTGATCCGTAACTTTAATGCTTAAATAGTTGCCTTGTTTGAGTCCTTGGATTTCGTTCGTATCGATTTTTGTGTTACGGATATTGATGTCTATGACTCCACCTTCGGGCATGGCTTGGTCCGCATTGATTAAAAGGTTGTTTAAAACTTGTGCGATTTGACCTTTATCCACGTCGACTGCCCAAATTTCGTCGGGTTGTTGGATCTCGCAGCGCACATTAGAACCGCGCAAAATAAATTGAGCACAATCTTTTACGAGCTGAGTGATTGTTGTAGATTCAAATAGTGGCGTGCCGCCTTTTGAAAAGGTAAGCAGTTGCTGTGTGAGTGAGGTTGCTTGCAGCGCGGCCTTTTCGGCGGCCAGTAGTTTGCTAGCGTGTTTGTGATCATCGGCGATATCCACTCGGACTACTGAAATGTTACCTAAAATTGCGCTCAAAATATTATTAAAATCGTGGGCGATACCTCCCGCAAGTAGGCTGATTGATTGCAGCTTTTCAGATTTATAAAGTTCTTCTTCGGCTCGTTTGAGACTCGTCATGTCTCGAAGCACAACGACCCATCCGTAGTGGCCCTTATCTTCATCTAAAATAGGGCGCATTTCTGCATTTACCAAAAGGGGGTCCTCGTTTCTGCGTAGCAATTGAATGCCAAGTTCAGGGTGTATGATTGTGGGCGTGCGACTCAATAAGACCTGGCTGGGGTCGATGATTACTTTACCTGTTGTTGGATCTTTAAAACGTAAGATGTTTGCCAATGGTTGACCGATTGCGACATCATTGGTGATGCCTGTCATGCGTGTGGCCTCTGGATTGATGCGTTCTAAGTTGCCATGCTTGTCTACGGCAATCACCGCATCTGCAATAGAGTCGAGAGTTACGGACAAACGCTCTTTTTCTCGCTTTAAGTCGCGCTCAGTTTTGCGATGTAGTGTGATATCTCGCAGTGTTGCTAGCCGTGCGCTTGCACCTTCCCAGATTAAATCGACTGCGGAGAGAGCCATAAGCCGCGTGGTATCTTTTGGGCCTGGGATTTCTAGTTCCGTAGTTTTTCCGCTTTCGAGTTCGAATGGAAATGTCTCGCCGATGAGCGAGTCAATGTCGGCTTCCAGTAGTTGTCCGGCGGCGGGATTTAGGAATTTTATCTCATATTCAGGAGTGAGTATAAGCATCGCATCTGTATTTGCGTCAAAGATACGTCGAAGCAAGATCTCGCGATGTTTCATCTCGACTGCGCTTGCTTCGATTTCTTTGATTAGCTTTGTGCGTTCAATTGCATAACGAATCGCACGGCGAAGCACTTCGCTGCTGAGCGTATTTTTAATGAGGTAGTCCTGTGCCCCTGTTTTGAGCGCTTGGAGAGAGAATTTTTCATTTTTAGCTGCAGTGAGAACAATGATCACCTCATTATCAGAAAGCTCTCTGACCGCTTCTAGTGTATTGATACCTTTGGAGTCTGGTAATGAAAGTTCGAGTATGATTAGGTCGAAACTCTGTTTCTTGAGTATCCTCGCACCATCTGATAAACGCCTAGCGATGGTCAATTGATGTGTAAGCTCAGAGTCTTTGAGATACTCTGTAACAATATTAGCGTCAGCTTGATTATCTTCGAAAAGGAGTATATTTAAGTCGTGTTCTTGGGCCTTCGACATGGTGACTTCATCAAGCGATATCTCGACCAACTAATCAACTCCATATCAAGCAATTTAACCACTATTTGCAATTGCTTAGACACTGTTTCCTAGGAGTTTTTGAAACAAATTGGATTCAAATATATAATGATGCGTAGAGCCTAGACTGCTTTGACTTACTACCAATGTGTCTGAATATGTCAGCAACGCTTCCACCATAATGAAAAGTGTTCACATTTATCTGAGAATAGATTCGCCATAAATGACGAATCGCTTATGGTATAGACCATCTTCCATTTCGGTTGCATTTATTCATGGCCGTTGCTTCTAAACACTGCGTAGCTCATCATTTTAACCTGCCTTTCAGTGAGGTTCTGGTCGAAGCTTGGTCTAAAGAGCAGACTGAAGTGCATGGCGAAGCTCCTGCATTTGGTGTGCTCTTTTGTGCGGCAGATGCATTGGCTCATGCGAGGGAAATTCTCGAAATTGTGCGTATCTATGCGCGTGTCCCAGTGATGATTGGTTGTTCGGGGGGCGGCCTAATCGCTAATGCGCACGAATTTGAGAGCGAAGGCGGCTTTGGTATTTCTTTGTATTATCTTCCAAATACTAAAGCGGAGGTGGTGCATTTGCCGACTCATTTGTTTGAGGGGGAGCGCATCGCTGAGGGCTTAAGTCAGTTGATTCAAGGCCAAGCTCATTCTGCGAACTCATGGATGCTTTTTGCTTCTTCAGAAAGTTTTACTAACGAATCGTGGCTCGCAGATTGGGATAAGGCCACTGGGGGGAGAGTGACGATTGGTGGTTTTGCTTGCGGTGTCTATGCGGACGGTCGTGCCGCCTTATACGCGAATGGCGATGAATACAATGAGGGTGCGGTTGCCTTGTCGCTTTCGGGTGAAGTGACTATTGAGCCAGTCGTGTCGCAAGGCTGTCGACCCGTCGGATCACCTTGGACGGTCACGCATGCCGACCATAATGTAATTCATCAAATTGGGAATCGCCCGATTCTTGAAGTGTTACGGGATACGCTGGAAGCAATGTCCCAGAAGGAACAGCAGCTCGCCCGCGGTAACATTTTTATCGGTCTCGTGCTGGATGAGTATAAACAGGATTTTGAGCGGGGAGACTTTCTTGTGCGTAATTTAGCAGGTATTGACCCAAAAACAGGAGCGGTGGCGATTGCCACCCCCTTGCGTGTTGGACAGAATCTTCAGTTTCAAATACGTGACGGAAACACTGCATCTTTAGATTTTGAAGCGATGCTTCGTGACCGGGTCATTCAGCTCAAGGGTCGCTCTGTGTATGGCGCCTGTCTGTGCGATTGCATTGGGCGAGGGTCCTCTCTATTTGGAGTGCCAGATCATGATGTCAGTGTGATTCGTGATATCATTCCTGGACTCAATGTCGGTGGAGTTTTCTGTAACGGAGAGTTTGCAACAGTGGATGGGCGAACCTTGCTACACGGATACGCGGCCACTTTAGGGCTCTTCGTTGGGGTCTAGGGGCTTACCGCGGGTTTCACTTCGTTTAAGCTTAACTTGTCTAGTCGATTAGCAATATTCATTAGTATTGCTTACTTTAAAATAATAATTGATCAGCTTAACTTATCGACTAGGTATAAACACACCTTTGGTAGTATAGAGGTAGTAGTTAGACTCGGACGTTTGGTAGGCGTCCGGGTCTCTTACTTTATAGATCTTTCTATTCATACTTGCTTGCCTTTGGTTGCGCACTTTTAGTGTAACTTAACCGTAAACAAAACCTGCTTAGTCCTGCAGCGCTTATAATAGATGTCTAAAATAGATTCCAAAGTAGCTTCACTTGCGGATGGTCAAGAACGCCTCGAATTGTTGCGCGTTTTGTGGCGCAGTCGACTCGGAGATTTACGTGAGCAGAGTTTAATTCGGCAAGGTAAGGGTTGGTTTCACATCTCAGGTATGGGGCACGAGGCGTTGGCTGCGATAGCGATCCACCTGCAACCAGGCGACTATACATTTCCTTATTATCGGGATCGTGCGTTTTGCGTGCAGCGTGGTTTAAGTGACTATGATCTAGCGATGGCGTTTTATGCAAAACGGGATTCATCAAGCGGCGGGCGTCAGTTGACTGGTCATTTCAGTGATCGAAAGTTAAATATTTGGAGCCATCCATCACCAGTTGGGGTGCACCTGCTGCCCGCTTGTGGAGCTGCGTGGGGCATGCAACTGGATGGTAAGCAGAACGTTGTTTATGCTTCACTCGGTGAAGCATCTGCGCGACAGGGTGATTTTTTTGAAGCGGTTTGTTTCGCTAAAGAGCGCAAGTTGCCAGTGGTTTTTGTGGTCGAAGACAATCGTATTGCGATTAGCACTTCTACGATTCGCACCAATCCCATCGCGCTCGGTGTCTTAGATAAGAGCGAGTGGATACGTGTGGATGGCAGTGACGTGGATGCAGTTGCTGCTGCAGGAGAAGCAGCAGTCGCACATGCAAGATCGGGGCACGGGCCTGCGTTCATCTGGTGTGATGTTGAGCGCTTTTCGAATCATTCAAGTGCGGATGACCAGCGCATGTATCGCGCAGCGGACGAGTTGGAGTCGATGCACGATCGTGATCCGATTGCAGTGTATCAGCGTAAGTTGATTGAGGAGGGTGTTTTAACCGATGAATCGGCTGTAGCGCTTGAAGAGGGAATTCGTGAAGAAGTGCGAGAAGCGTATCGTTTGGCGAGCACCACAGAAGATCCACGAGCCGAGGAATCGGCGCTTCATTTAACGGGGGATACGGTTGCGGCGCCATCGCTGCCAAAGATAGAGTTTGGTGATTCTTGCCGGATTCTGGATGCAGTGAATAAAACCTTCCACGCGGCAATGGATCGCATCGATGATGTGGTCTTTTTCGGAGAAGACATCGCGGACCCGAAGGGGGGCGTATTCAATCTTACCAAAGGTCTCTCTACAAAAGACCCCTCGCGTGCGGTCAATTCTCCGCTCGCAGAATCGACAATCATGGGTGTCTCGGTTGGGCTGGCATCGTATGGTAAGCGCCCGTGTTTTGAGATCCAGTTTGTAGACTTCATCTATCCTGGGTGGAATCAACTGGTGTCTAACATGGCGACCTTGCGTTGGCGTAGCTTTGGTCACTGGAAGTGCCCCTTGGTGATCTATGCCCCTTGTGGGGGCTATCTCCCTGGCGGAGCACTCTGGCATAGTCAGGCTGGTGAGGCATCCTTCGCTCGTGTTCCAGGTATTCGCGTGGCCATTCCATCGACGCCAAGCGACGCGGCAGGATTATTTTGGACTGCCTTGCATGGCGAAGATCCGACGATTATTTTACTTCCGAAGCATTTGATGTGGGCTGAACTGCCGGTGCCTGAGTCAGTAGAGCCAGTGCCGCTTGGCGAAGCTCGAATCGTGCGTAAGGGTGAGTTGTTGACGCTTGTGACTTGGGGCAACTGCGTAGAGTTGGTCGAAGAGACATTCGATGCGATGGATACTCAGCTGGATATAGAGCTCATTGATTTGCGCTCTATCGCTCCTTGGGATCGAGATACGATTGCTGATTCTATTCGTAAGACAGGTCGATTGATTATAGTGCAAGAAGACAATATCTCGGCGAGTGTTGGGCAGATGATTGTTGCTGAAATGTGTAGTCAGCGTTGTGTGCTAGAAGCATTGAAAGCACCACCGGTTATTGTTTCCAAGGAAGATGTGCATGTCGGCTTTAATCCAATTTACGAATATGCTGCTTTGCCAGATACGGCGAGAATTCAGGCTGCGCTTGATTATTTACTCTCCAATACTTTAGAAGCTTCTTTGAAGCTTGATCCAGTTGGTGATCTCTCCGTCACGCCCTTAGAAACAACCACTGAAGATGTTATGATTGCTCCAGACCGTGCTCCTGCCGAATCCGCTACCAAGACCATTACTGTTCCGATTCTTGGTGAGGGCATTCGAGTGGCACGTGTGGTCTCTGTTCTAAAAGAGGTGGGCGATGCCGTGAAGGCTGACGATCCGCTGTGTGAAGTCGAAACCGATAAGGCAGTCTTTCCAATCGAATGTGATGAAGATGGCATTTTAGAAGAATGGAAAATTTCCGAAGACGATGAAGTGAGCGTAGGGCAAGACCTAGTAGTGCTTCGCCTCTCTGAGCTAGCGCCACCGAAAGCCGCACTGGCTACTGCGACGGGTCCAATTGCTTACGATACACTTAAACGCACCGGCGGACTTTCATCTGAGGCAGTCAAGCAACTACAAGGGATCGTCCCCGCGACCATCGACATGACTTGTCGCTGGGAGGCAGTTCGCGATGCGCGCTTGCGTAGTAAGAAAACACCGGGCGGCACGCTTTCCACTGCAACCATGACTGCTTGGGCGGTAGCTCAGGCAATGAAAAAACATGAGCGCTTTGCTTCAGTCGTGCGCGGAAATGATTTAAACTATGATCCCAACCGTATTGATCTCGGTGTAGCGGTGGCCTTGCAAGGCGATGAGCTAGAAACTGCTGTGGTGAAAGACGTGCACAAGCTTGAGTGGGATGGTTTCGAGGAAGTCTTTAACGAATCCTTGAAGCGCACACGCCACGGCGAAGTCGACTCTAAGAATCGCGTGTCCCTTTCGATTTCGAGTATGGCCGCATATAACGTGCGCTCGGCGATTCCCATAGTAGTGCCACCTTCCATCGCGACGCTTTTCATCGGTGCACCTTATTTATTGCCAGACCCTAAGTCCAAAGGTGGAGACACCATGGAAGTGATTTCGCTAGTGCTTACCTTTGATCATCGTTGGATCAATGGGGTCGGCGCTGCCTCCTTCCTGTCCGATGTGCGCAAAGGGATTGAGCGATTCGACTTGGTGTAGCTGGTTTGCTAAACTTGAAACTAGGGTTGAATTTTTAAGCAGGCTGAGCACAGTCCACTCGCAATTATGGAAATCGAAACATTCCCAAATCCTAACAGAGAGCGTCATTACACCATCCAGCACATTCAGGAGGAATTCACTTCTACCTGCCCAATGACTGGACATCCAGACTATGCGACGGTCGTCTTCAGCTACGTGCCCGACGAGGTCTGTATCGAGCTGAAAGCTATGAAGCTTTATTTACATAGCTTTCGCAACAAGGGGATCTTTTTCGAAGCTGCAACCAACAAAATTTTTGAGGACCTCTATGAAGTCACCAAGCCACGTTGGGCACGACTAGAGACCATATGGCGTGGGCGCGGGGGCATTCGCTCCAATGTGGTCGTTGAAGCGCAACAAGATGATTACAAGGGTCCAAAGACTCCGCCAGTGGCTCGCTAGCTAGAAGATATAATCCAGGGCAAACAGAGCGATGACGCACACGCTGAGCCCGAACTTCAGGGCAAAGGCAACTATACCGCCCACAACGGTCCCTAAGCCAGCTTTACCGCCGTCACGAAAGCTGCGACCTGCGGAGAGCTCGCCAATTACTGCACCGATGATCGGCCCGACGATCAGCCAAAACAGCGGTGGCGGGAGGAAAAAACCGACGAAAGCTCCGGCGAACGCGCCGACTGCTCCTTTCCAACTCGCGCCGAACTTTCGTGCTCCCCAAACGCCCATCACAAAGTCTGCGAGTTGCCCGATCAGCATGATGCCCCCCGTGATGATGACAATTTTCCATGTCACCGATTCTTCGGGTCCCATCCACAGGCGATGGGTCAGCACGCCGAGCCAAACAATCAGGCTGCCCGGCACCACTGGAAGTAATGAGCCAAATAAGCCGATCATAAAAATCAGCATGGTCACTCCGAGGGCGGTATATTCTATCCAAGTCATTCAATTGCTAGGTGTAGGGGAGACAGGTTCGAGGTCAATTTGCATTTGCCATTTCCCGCTTTGCGCACATTTTCGCCGCTTCGCTTATGACAGATACTACAGCCAATCAGGATAATACGCATGATCTCTATGCGGTCCGACTCCAAAAGCTAGAGAACCTTTGCAAGGAAGGCCGCAACCCTTTCAACGCAAATTGCGCGCAGACACACACCTCTGCCGAAGCGGTCAAATTGTATAAAGAAGGCGTTGCCGATGAGGAACAACCGCGCGTTGCGATTGCTGGCCGCATTACGGTCTTTCGCGTGATGGGTAAGGCTAGCTTCATCAAAGTGCAAGACCGTGAGGGGCCGATCCAGTGCTATGTCACTCGCGATGAGCTTCCTGAGGGCGAGTATAATACCTATTTTAAGAAGCTCGATATGGGCGATATCATTGGTGTTGAAGGCAGACTTTTTAAAACCAAGACGGGCGAGATCACCGTTCGTGCTGAAACGTATACTCTGGTTTCAAAAGCATTGCGCCCACTTCCAGAAAAATGGGCAGGCTTGACGGATGATGATAAGATTTACCGTCAACGGTATCTCGACTTGATCGTGAATCAAGAGTCGCGTAATCGTTTCAAGCAGCGCGCGAATATTATAAAAGAGATGCGTAAGTATCTTTGGGAGCGAGATTTCCAAGAAGTCGAAACTCCGATGCTGCAGAGTGTGGCAGGTGGCGCCGCAGCACGTCCATTCATTACGCATTCGAATGCACTGGATTGTCAGTTCTACATGCGTATTGCACTGGAGCTCTATCTCAAGCGCATGCTCGTAGCTGGTGAAGATCGTGTCTTTGAAATTGGCCGTGTTTTTCGCAATGAAGGTCTTTCACGCCGTCACAATCCAGAGTTTACGATGCTGGAACTCTACCAAGCTTACACCGATTTTCGTGGTATGATGGAATTGACTCAGGGGCTGATTCAGCACGTAGCGAAGACTGTGATTGGTTCTTTAGAGATCGCTCGACCAGATGGCGAAGTCATCAATCTCGATGGTGAATGGCGAGAGGCCAAATATAAGGATTTGATCCTTGAAGCGACTGGGGATGCAGATTGGTTCAGTCATTCGCGTGAAGATAAGCTCGCCAAAGCTCGTGCGCTGAATATCGAAGTCGACGGTGAGCTAGAAGACTACGAGATCACAAATAATGTCTTTGAAAAATTGATTGAGCCGACCTTGATTCAGCCGACTTTCGTAACGCATATTCCAAAGGAGTTGTGCCCATTGGCTAAGATCACGCAAGACGACGACACTACAATCGATGTGTTTGAGCTATGCATCAACGGCCAAGAGATTGCGCCTGCTTACTCGGAGCAGAACGATCCAATCATTCAGCGTAAGATGTTTGAAGATCAAGTGGGTGAAGAACAGCAAGACATGGATACTGATTTCCTGAATGCGCTGGAGCACGGTATGCCCCCTGCAGGAGGTATGGGGCTTGGTATTGATCGTCTCATCATTTTGCTGACCGGCGCAGAAAGTATTCGAGATACCATTCTTTTTCCGAGTTTGAAGCCGTTAAAGGCTGTTGAATGATTCAGGATTAATAACGTTTACTATTGGGCGGTATTCTTTGCGAAGAATGCCGCCCTTGTTTTTACCAAATAACATAAAGAGAACAGCCCTAACACGGTGCCCACAGGAGGAGTTCTAAGTAAAAGTAGTGCGTAGATTCCTAGGAACCAGAAAGCCCAAGGTTTTTTGTAAGAATATTTCGACAGTCCTGCAAAAAACATGACGAAGCCAATGGTGCTCAGTCCACCGAACAGCAAATATGAATTGGTGCTCATATTAATTGGCAGAATGTGTGGAGAAAGTAGTATGAGGTTTGAAATAATGATTAAGATCATTCCGCCTTTTGCGGATCGCTCGCCTTGCTCTTTTTTTAAATAACTGTTATTCATCAACGCTTATTAAAAAATTGGTATTAAATTCCTCGGGTCATAAGTTGAGCGCCATTTTTGCTCTTTGACGGTTCCACTTAAGTCGAATGCAAGTAAGTTTGGTATAGGCTTGGTGATGATGTTACCTACTTTTTTGAGTGTAGAATCTGAGGAGCCAAGATTCGCAAACAGGTTGACCGTAACTCTCATATCAAGCGATTGTTCTTTTAGTGTCATCGTCCCAGGTGCTTGGATTCGCGTGCGAGGCCCATTTATTTGAAGGTTCTCGAATTTTAAAAGATTGTCATCTAATGCGAAGGACGAAGACATCGTGTCTAAATTGAAAGAAGTGAAGCTGAACTTAGTATTCTTTAAGAGTCGAGAGAGAGGGCCTAGTAACTGTATCGATCCTAGGTTTTTATTTTTAATTACAAAGCTACCATAACCGTTATGTTGATACGGATTATTGGCAGGACCTTTTGCATGAAGTGAAAAGTTGAGAGTGCCTTGTTCGGCCGGCGCTGTTTTTGGTGATTCGTTCGTAAGATCATTCTCCACAGAGTCGAGTTGTGGTAGACTATTAATGGCCTTTCTTTGATCGGCATTCTCTAGCTTCACTGTGTAATTCAGCGAGGGTGCGCTGTTCGATGACTGGGTGATATCCGCCTCGGCTCGACCTGTTCCATCTGCAAACCCAAACTGGATGTTACGAAGGTGTGTGACGTTCTCTTTTCCGTATAAGTCAAATTGTAAGTAGTCTAAGGGGACGTCCTTGAATTTTATTGGCCCGTTGCTGCGCGCCCTCAGATTGAAGTAATTCTTATCTGAATATTTTGTGTAGGCATTGTTGAAGAGCGCTCCCTCCAATTTAGTTGTGGGCAATTGGTTGGTTTCAAAGTCATCCAATATGGATGCAATGTTCGAGCCAAATAGCTTCTTTGCATCTTCAAGTCGCAATTGCGCGTCAAATTTCATTCGGACCGAAACTGGGGCGTTTATATCGTCAGGGAGTGAGGAAAATGCGAGGTCTCCCTTTGCCCAGCCACCGTTGCTGACTGCGTCAATTTCTGCGACTTCCGCATATCGACCTCTTCCGCGAACCAGTAAGGTTGCATCATCAATCATTACATCTTTGTAACTCACCTTCTTCGCGGATACATGACCGTAGTAGAGGTCGGAGACCGATTGCTTCGAGTTGCCGTAGATAATGAAGTCACCATAATTTCCTAGAGTTTGGCTGAAATCAAAGTCTTTGAAAATTCCAGCCCACCACCTTGGAAGCAAATTATTATAATCATAAGGAACTGCAGATCCGAGAAGCGTCACTTTGTAATCCCAGGTGCGGGCATTTAAGCTGAAATTAAGGTCTACCCATTGCCAGTCACGTTGCATGTAGACGTTCTCTAGTGAGTAGAGCTTGTCCTTGAAAGTAGCCTTAGCGCTTATGTGATCGAATGTTAATCCGTCAATAGACACTGCATACGCATCGGCCTTTAGTGAGGCAGATTCAAGTGTAAAGCCATCGGAGAATGTAAGCTGTAAATCGTAATAAGGAGCTTGCTCGAACTCTAAGGACGGAATGGAAGTCGTTAATTCCTCTGGTATTAATGAGACTAAGTCGACGCTGCCCCTTGCATCGACTTGGCCAGCTTTTTTATCGGTATTGATGAGAGCATTAAAGGTGACGGCTCCTTTGAGTCCACTGGTCGCGCCACTCAATCTGATTTCTGGGTAAGTCTCTGTTTGTAGTTTTAGAACAGGTGCAACTAAGTCGAATTCGTAAATGGAAAAATTCGTAGCAAGTAGATGCAATTCTGGGAGTTTGCCTTGTAAGAGTGATTGCCAATTTGCCTTCGCGATTACCGCATTCAGACCGCTACCAGACATGGAGAGACTGGGTAGCTCAATATTCCTAGCGTCGACATGTAAATCGCTTTCAGCGAGTAGCTGGTCTCCCTTGATTTTAAATACGCTGCGTGCCTTAAAGTTGCTGCCAGTTGCGTAGGGGTGTTTGAGTTTTCTACTGGAGAGCGTTGTGGTTAATTTGAGTGACTCGTCAGGATTAGTGGTCAGGTGAAAGAAAAAAGTAGGTGTGACGAAAACATCAAAACGGTTCCGTTCTTTAATCGCGGTGGAAGAATAGTTGTAAAAGTTGCGAACCGTTTCATGTATCGATTTACCATTTTGCTGTCGGTTGGGTTTCTTGGGCCATTCAAAAGATCCTCGAAGTCGTATTGTCTCATGCAATGCGGCAAATGAATCGATACGGAAAACATCTGGACCAGGGATGAGTCGAAAAGCCGTTTTTTCTAGGATTGGGCGTCGCAGACCATCGGGCGAATAGACTGCTGGTAGGAATAGGGTGCCGTTCGAGATCACCAAACTTTCAACGTAAGGTTTATACTGGTTCTCTTTGTCGAATTTCAGGTGGAGAACCGCACCGTCTGATTGAAGCACTGGTTGCTGGATCGTATCAGTCCATGCCGCAATATTGCTTAGTTCGATTTCGCCGTTTAGTTTTAAGCGTATGGTGTCTGCTTCGACTCTAAATTCAGATGGCAGGTAAGTGGCGATTTGCTGACTTGCCCAATCTTTAGGTATGGGTATGTAGCCATACGTTAGCAAACATCCTAAAATAAATGCCTGAACTACGAATAGAATGAGCAAGGAGGTGTCGAAAAATAGCTCAAGCAGTATGCTGAGCTTCGATCTCTTCCTGTTAGGGCTCACTATTGGTTTGGGGTGGGTGTGGGTTCGCCAAGTGGCGCTAATGTAGGTTGCGCTGGAAGTGGTGCCTCTTCCATTTCTGGAGGGAGCACCATCGTGTCCGTCAACTCAAACAATGAATCGAGTGTCGATTGCTGTATTTCAAAAATACTATCATGGAGCATTGAGCCGCCAAATTGTAGGGTGCCAGATCGGCGTTTGGTGAAGACATAGCTGCGTGTGTCGACACGCTTTGTTGCGCCACCTGGTAGCGTAATCTCAGCACTCAATCGGTATTTCCATGGGCGCGTCGTTTCTGCGTCCATTACATATCCCTCATCAGTGAAGCCGTCTTTTAGATAGTTTTTAACTTTTAATTTTCTAAGCTCGCTGAGTAGTGCTAGTATGGGCGCACGTTGTTCTTCATCCACCTCACTGAGTGCATTCGGCCATAGCGCGGTTTCATTGCCGAGGCTGTGGTCGAACAGGGTGGCTCCTGTTTCAAGATCCTCAAGTTTGATGGATGTAATGACTGCGGCCTCGGGTAGCGCATCGAGCTCTCTGTTTCTATAATGAAGGGCGTTTAAGGGTAGTAGCGCGATGGTGGATCGTCTGTCCACTTCGTAAATGAATTCGTTGCGATTACTCCGTGCGAAAAGTTTATCGTTTTCGTTTTCAGGTTGAGCGAGGAGTAAGATTTGCTCGTCTTTGTCTCCAGCCGTGAGGACTACGGATCGCCTTGCTTGGTTGAAACCTAAGCGCTCTAGGTCGGCGGTGCTTGGATTGTCTAACGGAAAGCTGATAGCGCGTAATTCGCTAAGATCTGTAATCAGTTGTTGAATGATTTCAGGGTCGGCACGTCTGGGCCGAATGTCAGTGCTGGTGCGACTCTCGATAACCTGCCAAGTGCCAGTTTCAATGCGTTGTAGGCGAATTTGTCGTTCGGCTTGGCTGATGTTGATTGCCGTCAATGCCTTCGGGTTAAAGCTCATGAAGTTGCGTTCTCTGAGTGCCTCTTGTGCTTCGCGTAGCTCATCAAACGCATTCGACTCAACCGTGAAAATAGTCGGATTGTCTTCTAACTTTGCATAGTATGCTGCGCCCTCTCTGGCAGTTGTATCACGATTGCCAATCAGTAATGTTTGTCTACGTTTATTCCCTTGGATGGTCACACGCATGAACGGGCTTTCGAGCCCTTGCAGAACTGGATCAATTGCTTCTTGTTCAATAAATCGTATAACCTTTGCCGCAGTAAGGGTATTGATTGTATTAGCAACTAAATCTGGATTGGCTTGGGCCGTGAGTGGCGCCTCGAAATTCCATCCGGTGCTGGTGCGTGCGACTCTAACCTTGTTGTCCCCATTTCCTACAGAAGCGGGAGACTTGATCTGAAGATTGAGAGCCTCAACCTCAAAGACTGGGATATCGAAAATTCCACGCGTGCGCAAGTCGCCTAGGTCGATGAGTAATCCATCAATCACTTGGCGACTGACCACGAAAATGTCTTTCTCTTCAGGGCCCAGGAGGTAGACGTTATTACCAATTTCGGTGAGCGTGCCGATGCGCAGTGTAAGCGCATCATTTTGATTCGCAATGGTAAGCTCAATGAGTGGGTTTTCTAGTCCGTAATCCGCCAGTGATTGACCTGTGTTTTCTAGTTCATCGACCGAGAAAGAAGCTTCCTCTTCGAGAAATTGTAGTTGGTTTAGGATACGGTTGACGGCAAAGTAATTTGCGGACCACTGCATTGGCTCGCTGATGCTCCACGTAGACCCGTTACGTATAAGTATGCGAGGAGCTTCGAGGCCTTGCCCGCGGATCTCAATGCGATCTGCCTCGACGATCTCACGTCCGATTTGGCCTGAGAGGCCACCCATATTTGGATCTGTTTGTTGTGCGCGTTTGCCTAAGAAGCTGATCAGGCCGAAGGCGATGATGTTTAACGCGAGTAGGAAGACTGTAAATTTTAAGCGCATCGGATTAACGGCGTCGAAGTAGGAATACGAAAGAGCCAAGTAGTGCGGCTGCAAGTGGGATGATGCCAAAGTAGCGAAGCATACGCTTAAGGTCATTTTGGCTCATTACAATTTGATAGCTTTCGAGAGGTCGAGTTGCAATATTGAGCAGGCTATTTCGAGCGAGTGACCAATTGAGTGAGTTGAAAAAGAGGGTGCGATTCCCGAATGCACGCAGGCGATTGTTGGTGATGAAATCGGAGTTTCCAAATACCACAAAGCGGCCACCAGGTATATTGATGCCAAGTTCAGAGCCTGCGGTGCGTGTGGAAACAGTCGCGATGCTGATGGGCCCTTGCAGGTCGCGACCTACATCAAACTGGCGTGTTTGCTGGGTGCGGTAATCGCGTTCACCCCAACTTTGATCGGATGTGCCAACGATTTGTTCAACTCTGAGGCGTTCA
>Ga0209533_1002337_pt1 | contig 17251 bp, 15 predicted proteins | sample COG_04_FD_184748 | JGI IMG/M metagenome (GOLD analysis project Ga0209533, IMG submission 184748) | Pelagic Microbial community sample from North Sea - COGITO 998_met_04 (SPAdes) (version 2) | ecosystem: Environmental > Aquatic > Marine > Neritic zone/Coastal water | place: Helgoland, sampling...
GGTCTAGCATGCCATGTGGCATGACATAATAAGGAATTTCCCCTTTTAATGCCCGGTAGGCTGCCCAACCATGGTATTGCCAGAGACCATCGATGATTGCCGCATCAAAGGAAGCGGTATTGTCCCGAAGCCAGGGAGCCAGCTTCGGCGTATAGCCATAGCCGTTACGACGCGGTCCGAGTGCGACGACCTCAAACGGAAGCCCAACCAGCCAAGGAGCAGTAGGCTCGTCCAGCGTGACGACTGTCAAATCACATCCCTGTGCAGAGGCGGCTGAACCAAACTGTCGAATTGCTTCAGCGACCCCACCACCTGCAGGGTTCAAAGAGTGCACAACACGCAGTAAACGAAAAGTATTCATCATTTTGTGGTTGCGAGTGGGCCACATGCCGCAAGTCCCCAAGTCTTGTAATCGCTTTGCAATTGCTCGAAGGTAAAACGCTCGGCATTCTTAAAGCCTTTTTCTATCAGCGCACGCGACTGCTGAGAGTTTTGTATCAGACCCATCACTGCTTCACTCATGCCTTCAATGTCTCCTGGTTCAAACAGAGCGGCTGAATCGTCTAGAACTTCTGCCAGAGAGCCAGCATTCGAGGCCACAACAGGGCAACCGCAGGCCTGCGCCTCAACGGGAGGCCAACCGAAGCCCTCATACCAAGAAGGAAATAGGAAAACCGAAGCAGTGCTGTACAGTGCACTGAGAACCTCCGTGGTGACAGCACCACAGTCCACCACTGCCTCAAGTGCATCGCTCTGTTCCAGCCGCGCCTGTTGTGGTGACGAGAGCTTCCCGCCGCTCAGAACAAGGCTGAGTTTCGGCATCTGGATGCGGCACTTTAGGAAAACGTCGATGACTGCTTCTCTGTTCTTATACCAGGTTGCCCCACCATGATGGTGAATAAAGGGGGGGCGTATTTTCAAAGCCGCTGCGCTCAGACGAGCCGCGGCGACATCCGTAGGAACGACTTCTAGGGGCTGGGCTGATGCTGGGAATAGAATCGGCCAACCTGCTGCGGGTTCTTCACGGCCGGTCAAGCGTATGAAGTCATTTTTGGAAGCCTGCGATACAAATCCAGGGCAAGGCACTCTTTTCAGCGCGTTGAGTATCCAGTGTTGCTGCCAGCGTGCGGTGATTCGCGAACGGGGACATGCGGGAGCAAATTCGCCGCGCGCCCGACGCACCGCTATCAAGTCATGACAGGTGACCAATACGGGGACTCCTTGAAAGTAAGGCGCATACGGCGCATTAGAATGGTCGACAATGTGAACGAAGTCCGGCTGCTGCTCAGAGGCCGTGAGACGCGCCCATCGGCGGCGAAAAGTGAGCGGGGTGAGGACATATTTATCAAAATAGCCGGCCAACTTCCCAAGCCCAGACAGCGTGTTTACTTTACTTCCATAACGCACTGTCGGATGCCAGCACTCCACCTGCCAACCGAGTCCCTCCGCGGCCTCAACCAGCAGCTGCTCATACTGCAACATGCTACGCTGCCTGTCAGGCGTGTAATTGCCGATTAATAGAAGGTTCATGGTTTGAATTCTGCCGAATGAGTTCCTTCTAACGCATGGAGTTTCTTCAATCGCTTTAACTCTAGAACATCCCATCGATGACTCCGTTCCAAAGTAAACACCAAGCCAACTGCCAGCCAGAACCAGATAGATTGCGGCGGTTGGATTCCTAAGCTGCCAGTTATACCAGTGACGACAATATAGCCACTTGCGGCACAGACCGCTAAGTGATATTTTGACGCCTTTAGTCGTTGGCAAATCGAGACACACAAGACGATGATATAAAAACGGAGCCCCATCCACGTGATGACTAACCACCACCCCCCCTCGAACAAAGTATTTGGTAAATCAGCTTCGCCCCAGATCCGACGCTCGCGCCAAGAGTTGGCATACGGACTCAATTTTTCTGAGCCATTGCTCATGACTCCCAGTCCATAGCCGAGAAGGTTTGGAGGCGCATCACGCAATCCGTAACGCCAATTGATAAAAGCATGCTCGAAACGCCCTTCCACTTCACCAGACAAATCATTCGAGGAACGGCGCTCATAAACCACGAATGCATCGGGAATGATCCACTTTCCCACGAAATAACTAGCGATCACAAAAATACCAAGACCGAGCACTTTTTTAGCAGTACGTGCTTGATTTCCCATGAGTGCAAGCGACGTCGCGATCGCAAACATAGTCATGGCTCCTAGAACTGAAGTCCGAGACCCCGTTGCGAAGACAGAGATGATGTATGCCACCAGTATCACCGCGAATGGAATCGACTTAAGCAACTGGGGAACTTTTTTGGGTGTTCCCAAGACATAACGCAGGCCGAGTCCAAATACCATTGCATTCAAATACATAGCAAACTGCGCCACAAAGGGAAAAGTTGACGACACGCGCAGTATCCCACCAGATGAAAAGCCACTGAGATCCGTCCCACCAATACCTTGGTTCAACCAGTGGCTAGACGGCAAGCTCAACTGCAATAATGCGACTGCAGTCGTCGGCAAGACCAACAAGGCAAGACAATAGCCAAACTTGCGAAGAGACTCTCTATCGTCGGGAGGAAAAGCTCTGATTGCCGCGACGGCTACAATTGGAAACAACAAATACTGCTTCCCTCCAAAGAGTACCAATAAAGGATCGATTGACAGGGTATTTAAGATGACTGGAAATAGCAGGATCAAAAAAAGAACCCATGGCCCAGTGATGACGTTTACGGATTTTTTGATCCCCTCATTAAGCAACAAAATGAGCATCAAAAGACAAATGCCATCCTTCAAAAAAAACACTGCCTGTGAAACCAACGATGGTAGTAGCTTACGTAGCAGGCCCTCAAAGATGAGCGTAAGCACCAGTAAATAGAGCAAACGCCGCCAAAGAAGAACGTTCTTCATCAATTGCAGCCTCCCCTTAAATCTTTTTCGAAAACTTTCAAAGCAATCCCCTCAGCAGCAGCCTCCACACTATAAGCTTCGATCGAGGGGCGACACCAATCGAAATCATGAACGAACAAAGCTAGCTCCCTCAATACATCTCTCAAGCCTTCGGCTTGCTCATCGATAAACACAGCAACCCGCTCCCAGCCTCCAAACTCCAAATGACTGCCGACCGCATCAGAGAGTGCCACGGCACATCCTGCCTGTAAGGCTTCATTCGCAACAAGTCCCCAGGTCTCTCCCATCCGCCTCGACGGAAGCACCATAATATCCGCAGCCAAATAGTGTTTGGGTAGATCCTCCTGATCCACAAAACCAGCAAAGACCGAAGAAATCTTATGTTGCTCACACAAGCCTTTCAATTGTCCTTCAAGTGGACCGGAACCCGCAAATACTACCAAATATTGTTGCCGTTCTATCTCTGGCATCATCGCGAGTGCTTGGCAGATCAGCTCCGGATTCTTCTTAGGAATAAACTTTCCGGAGAAAAGGACCACTTTGGTCTCAGGCTGGCACCCCCACTCGGCCCGCAGTTGAGTGCGTAAATCATCTCGCTCGACAGTTGAAAGTGCTCGGATCGTATCAGGCACACAATACGGCGCACTTCCAATCGCCGCAGACTTCATTCCATGACGCAATAGATGGCTGCGATTCGCTTTACCACAGGCAAATGCACCGTCGATCAGTAAATACAAAGCCCGATAATAGAGCGCCCGCACCAAGCTTTTAAACCGACTGCGCTTAAAGGCCGCATCTTGCGTTTCATGCCGTATCCAAATTTTGCATCTCCTTCGCTTGGCTCCAAGGATAGCACGAAAATCCATCTGGTAGTTGCATTGCGATAGCAGCATGTGACATGGCTTCAACTCATTTAACCACTCATTAATACCTGCTCCTTTGAGCGCACTAAATCGTCCCAAGGAGACCTCTTCGCCACTGGATAAAAAAGCATGTGGATACCCTTCCAGCAATTGCTCGCCCCATGCCAATTTTCGTCCAAACTCAGGATCTGCCAATTTACCCTGCACAGATGCATCACAACCATAAAGCACGAACACACTGCCTGGATACAATTCAGCAAGTTTTCGATACACTGGGGCCTTGTATTGGATCGGATGCGAATCAACAATCAGCAAAGGCAAAGGTTTTATGAACTGCGATAAAGCAGGATTTTCTGTCGATACGGTCACTGTATTAAAAATAATAAATTCAATCGAAGTATCAGCTACAGCTTTCGATCCAACTTTTTTTGAAACTCAGAACGAAACTCTTGCAACATATCAGCGAGGGCTTGCACTAGGTTTTGGCCGGACTGCTCCCATCCACCAAGTGTCGAAGCTTGCCTGTGCGCACTCTCTCTGAAGGAATCTCGACGCTCCGTATTTTGCGCTAAGCGAGCAAGATTTAAACGAATGTCCTCACTAGAACGACTTTCGACATGATAGCCACAAGTGACATTCTGAAAGAGTTCCTCAACTCCAGATTCACGCGTAGCAATAATTGGTAGCCCATGAGCAAGGGCTTCTCCTAAGACCAATGATAAGCCCTCTTCTAAGCTTGGCTGAACGAATACATCAGCATCGCGATACCTCGCCGCCAGTTCTTCGCCCTTCAACACTCCGACGACCTCAATGTCAGCACTCAGGCTCAAATCACCAAATCCCGATTGCTTATCTCTGGGACCCACCAAAACCAAGCGCTTGCGAGGATGATCCAAAGCCTGAAAACCTTCGATCAGATATCGAATCCCCTTTCGAACCGAAAGGCTACCCACGTAGAGTACGGTGAACTCGCCATCGATCTTCGCCTTCTCTTCGCTAGGCCTGCCATGGCTCGAAGCCGGAAAACCATAAGGCACGACCCATACTTTTTCTTCAGGAATACCTTCGGCAATAAAACTACGCTTCACCGCTTGTGACGGGCACAGAATGGCATCGGCCTCCTCGTATTCCAGGCACCGTCGCTCCAACTCGTAACGCGGAAACCCTTTAAACTGTAATCCAAGTCGCTGGTGCTCCTCTTGTAAAATACGCTCTTGAAAGCGCGCGTGTGTGTTCACTGCTTCGACCACACACAGTGTCGAGGCCTGATTTTTCTTAAGTTTCCGAAGCGTGTGCAAGCCTGCACCGCTATAAAACAAAAACACATCCGATTCGCTCGCGTACGGATAACTCACCGCATCCAAGCGACATTTACTCCAACAAGCCAATCGCTCCGAAAAAGCCCTCGGCATACGGTAGCGAAGCGACAACACATAAAGTGTTTGTAGGTAATCAGCTCGATGCAGCTTTCCCTCTAGACATTCTGGGCATGATTCACGTCCGAACCTAGAATAGCCACTGATAAATGTGTGCAAACAACCAGCACTAACTAGGGACTGCGCATACGGGTAATGATGCGAGCGATTCGGTGAATTGTAGGTCACATTCATAGCGATTGCTTAAAGACATTCAGATAATCGGCGGCAATCTGTGTCGGCTCGTGACGAGCCAGCCAGTTCTTAATCTCACCACATTGTGCGGACGTCTCATTCGTGTGCCTTTTAGCCACACGACGCAGTATCTCCGCGAGCGCTGTCGCATTGTTATTTGGAAAAACCCGACCATATGCACCGACAGCCTCGGGAAGCCCGCCCGAATCTGCGACAATCGGGATACTTCCACAGGCCAGAGCTTCAATCGCAACTAAGCCGAATGGCTCTTCCCATCGGGAAGGCACTACTGTGTATCGAGCTGCAGTATAGAAAGACTGAAGCTGATCCATAGATTGAGTCCCTACGAACTCGATATAATCTGACAGTCCCAGCTGTTCTACTTTCGCTTCCAAAGGTGCCTTCAGAGGGCCATCGCCAACGATCTTCGTACGCATGAAGCATTCTTCCTTCGCGAGTTCAGCCAGAGCATCTACCAATAAATCGACTCCCTTATCAGAGACCAAGCGCCCCACATATAACACATCAATATCACGCACCTGATCTGCTTGATAAGAGGTATTCGGAAACCGAGACGGGTTCCTGAGCACCCGAGTTCGCTCTTTGGGCAAATGCCCCGCAATCACATTACTCACAGCAAGAAAGCGGCAGGATTTAAACAAACTACGACGTATCAATGAACCCATACCACCGCTCTGATAACAAGGCAGCCAAGTATGAACCGTCGCAAACCATGGTTTATGAAAGAGAATAGGCGCCCATGCAGTGCGCGCTGAGGGATGGTTATGGAAGACCACATCCGCCCAACGAGTGCAAGCGAGCACATCACTTCTCTGCGGCTGGCGTGTAATAGGTAGCTTTTCGTCTAATGTCGTCATGCCCGGCGTATCGGTTGTGACTTTAACCTCCATGCCCTCGTTGAGCCACTCATTCAGAAGTAGCTCACCCACAGTTTCGATTCCACCCACCGAAGGTGGAAATACCTGGCTGTGCATATAAATTTTCATTTCGAGGAGAACGTAGCTCTCTAAACTGTGTCAGCTGGTGTGTCGACTGTATGCAAAAAACGGCGGGCAGCCTCTTGCCACATGTCGACACCGTCACTCTTCTTACGATTTGCAACTTCTACTATCGCATCTTCCTCCAGTCGAAAAAATCCGTCTTCCCAGTGGGGTAAGCAATCGTCCGACCAATCGCCATCGAAACGACTAAAAACTACTGGCAAGCCACAGCTGCGCATCGTCGCCACCGCGCTACTCTTTTGCCAGAGAGCGAAAGGAACCGTGGCTAGACCTACGTCGGCTTGGCACATATAACTGAGCGCACTGTCCGTCTCCAGGAAACCCAGGCTCTCGACAGTCACCCCAACTTCATTTCCAGACTCAACAACGCTTTGCAATGTCTGCTCATCCATACCGCCTTTTCCCAACAACCAAAGGCGCGCTTTTTTATTCATGCGTTGACATGCAAGACCAACTATTTGAATCACCTCACTCGCATTCCATTCTGGCGGAGTGTTACCAAATACGATGAATCTTAATTCATTGTTAGAAGCTTGAATGGCTTCGTCGGCAATGACCTTAAATGCGTGATTCCCGTGCCCATGAATATTAGAAGCTAAGGGAAGAATGTTCGATTTGATATCGATGGAACCGAGCGCCTTCCGGTATGGTTCCGCGTGCGTATGCACACAACTTGGCCTCAAGTCACGAAAGACTCGCCTATGAACTGCACGTTGTAAGCGTGAGTACAGACGCTCTTTCAAAGTGCCTGTCCCATCCGCCTTTATCCATATTTCATGGCACATGACATGCACTGGAAGTTCGCCAATAGTCTCACGTAGCCGTCTACCTAAATTTAATGGCAAGCCTTTGTCATGATACCCAAATGCAACCCACTGCAAACTGATCCAATCCGGGTTAACTGCTTTCACATACAAACTCAGTGCTTCCCAACGCTCGTTCCAAGAAGATGACTTCGGCAGCCGTAATACCCGACACCCTTCTCGAACCTCCTCGCTAGAAGAAACGACATATGAATCTGCAACAGCTACAATGTTGCACATGACTCCACTCTTCGAAAGTGCATTGCTAAAGGCTACTGTGTAGTCACCAACAGCATCACGTCCCGGTTCAACTGACGTGCAAATCAAAAGAAGCTTCATACTATCAGGAGTCAATCCGTCGTATTCTTCTCCAGGCGACGAAGAGACTATAATAAATGCGCAGTCCGAGCATGCGCAGAAATGTTACTAGTATTGATGGGCGCGAAATAGAGTCCGGCAAACCTTCTTCACCCCCAGCCTTAGCCTCCATGAGTATTTCTTCCCAATCACAATCCCAAACATCTGCCCATTGATATCGCCTGAACCCATTTGCCTGAAACCGATGTAAAACCTCGATATCCCACCATAGTGGGCGGCTACGACGTAACAGCGAGAAATCGACATCATGCTCAGCAAAACAATCCATCACACGCTGATCTACTGGAGACACGTTTCTTAAACCATATCGCATGAACAACTCAGAATTGCCCCTCCAAATTAAAGTTGTAAATGATTTCCCATAATCTTTTTCCCTAAAAGCATACAGACGCCGCTTTGCTAACATCGCATCGAAATCCAACGCGTCCAGATGAACGAATTTGATAGCATGACAGCAAAATTCAGCCTTTTCAGGCCCTTCTGGCACACGCCTTGAATGAAACCAAATACCTTTATAAGTAGTTCCATCATCAATATAACCCAAAGGAAAAGACGGACCATACTCGATCCACTTACTGGTCGATTCAACAAAGGATGGTTTATCAAACAACAGTGTCGTCCCTCCAGGGAGTTGCCGGACCTCTTCGAGCTCTTTATAAGCTTCAGGAGAGGGGCAGAACAACTCATCGGCATCGATTGCAAAAAGAATACACTGATCACCAAAGCGCTTTCTAGCCGCATCAATCAACATTCCAGAGCGAGCTCCATCATCCAAAATCGCGCTCCGGTTTTCAATGATTGTCACCGAATCAAATTTTTCCGCGATCGCTACAGTGCCATCCGTCGACTGTTGGTCCGCAAGAAAAACGTGATCAGCAAACTTAAGTGTCAATCGGAGAAATGTCTCGATTATATGCGCTTCATTGCGCACGGGTACAAGCGCCACGATCTTTCTAAATTCTGTTTGACTCATATTTTTGTTATCAGAAATACTAATATTAGCTATTTATCCTGCGTATGCATTCGCAACCCTATTCTTGAGATTCAAAAGTATAGCCGAACAAATCAATCGAAGCCGAAAATTTGTCTGCGACCAATTTGGCCGTCTCTTCATCGTAGTAGGATTGATACCCAACTCTCTTGGAAACATTTAGGTGAGGCAGGGCTTCAAGTGGAAGCTGATACTTGTTCACCAGTTGCTTCCAATCTTTATCTAGAGACTCAAATTTCAAAACATCGGTGACCAGTATTTTCCCGTTATCCACAATCCATTCTGCGTAATCCTTCGCCTGAAACTCGTGAATGTAATACTTAAAATAATCAGAACGGACAAAGTTTCGGAATGACCCCATCTTCTGTATACTGTCCACTCTCTCAACCAAGGACACATGGCGGGCGGCAATTTGAGTCCACCAGTGATACGAGCTAACAGCCCAGTCCCATGGATTCCTAACAACTGCAAACGAGCAATACCGATCCCACTTGCGACGACCGATACTCGCACGCATTATCCGTGCCGGTTCATGCTTGCCCAAGCCGGGATATCTGTCGCGAGAAGGTCCAAGCGGTTCTAGTACCTTACGTATGGATGTGCCGCCAGTCTTTGGAATGTGTATAAAGACAAGCTCCAAATCTTCGATCACATTCTCAGCTGGTCGATTCGTCGGCCACCCTGCCACGCGCTTAAAATTAATTTTGGCTATATTGAGCATTTTATTTATTGGCCATAGCCATATAATAATCGTAAGTGTTGCGTGCGATCTCCGACCAGTCGAACTTACGAGATGCTTCGCGAGCCTGCTCTCGGGCACGCAAGCAAGTCTCAGTATCTGAGCGAAGAAGAGAGATTAGCTTCTCAGCCATTTGAGGAGCATCACCTCTAGGCACTAACCACTCCGTTGGCAGAATATCACAAGGACCAGGCACATCGTAAGCTATAGTCGGTAGACCCGCTGCAAGCATTTCCACCACTCCGATTCCAAACCCTTCCCAATAAGACGGGAAAACTCCTAAATGGCAATCCGACAGAAGATTCGCAAGCTCGCTGGGTTCAAATTCCTTTACGACCTCAATCGACCCTCGCAGATGACTCGGAAAAAACTGCAAGACCGCTTCTTTCGAGACAAACAATCCTTTCGTGCCAATAAGGCGAAAGCGCACGTCTGGGCAAACTTCTTTAATATGAGAGACAATCACTGGAAAATCCAAGCAGCCCTTACGATAGTCAAATGTCCCCACAAACGCGATGGTTGGTCTGCTCCCGATGCTATCTAGGGAATTTGCTTCCAATGTGCGCCGATGGCCATCTGTTAGACCATAGGGAAATACGGCTATTCTCTCTTCTGGAATCCCCAGCTTCTCTAGACAGGTTCGATCCTGCGAGTTGCTCACATTGATAATATCAGCATGACGAAGATTCTGTTCACGATAGGCACGATTCGCTTCCTGTAATCGCCTTTGTGAACGAGCCTTAATAGGTCGCAGATAGCGCGAAAGCATTTGCTTCATCGTCGCAGGGGGTTCTGGATGTGCCTGAAAAATCGAGTGCTCTCCAAGCAACACTGACCGCGTGACTTTCAATACTTTACAATGCTCAGGTTGAATCCATGGCAACGCAGTATATGGATAGTCCACAACATCGTATCTGTTTGCATTCGCGATTAAAAACTCACGCAAAGCGTTCTGATATTTAATTGCGTCATTTACAGGAGTATTTTCAGAAAATAAATCGCACTCCCATCCATGAGACCGCCAGGCCTCCGCAAAGTCGAGAACAACACGCGCGGCACCAAGACGACTGTCAATATTAGCAATCTGAGAACACAGGAGTAATTTCACAAATATAAGTCTAGTTTATGAGTTTTTATTTTTCCAAGCATGAATTGCCCGGCGCGTCCCTCTTTCAGCTGCATCCATCATACGACGATCAAAGGATGCCATCCGACACCTTCGAAGCCAACGGCGCAAACGTTGTTTGAAATGAACAGAAGCCGGCTCTAGCTCATTACCCCGCACACAACTCAGCAATGCCCCCGAGTAATGCATCTCCTCAAAAAGTTTAAGCAAATACTCTGACTGCAAACGTTTGAGAGGAATCAAATGCTTGAGCCTTAGCTCACTGAAACGTCCGATCCCTAAACCGAGATCGTAGCTGCAATGAATTAAATCGGTATCTCCGGATGACGCCAAAGATTCTCCACAACGATCCAATGACTTACGTAAGGGGTCACTTTGCACAAGATCTCTATAAAACTCTGCAACGTTCCTACGCACACAAAGACCCGCCCCACAGGGTTCGATGTCGTGATTACCGGGCAAGAAACCCCAACGATCTTCTGGCGTTTCCCGTATCGCGAGCAGATACCAATAAGGACGTGTCCATTCCGGCGGGTCCTCCGAAAACACCGCCTCGATACTCCCACCAAAAGCTCCTAGCTCTGGTCGGGTGCGGAACAGCTCTAAAGCATGCTCCAAGTAGTCAGGACCGAGAACATTGTCGTCGTCGACATACACGATCAGTTGACCACTACTTTCTTTCAAACCACGCAGGCGCGCAGGCGTCAGTCCAGGCTTCGGCTCAGTAACCAACCTCCCATTCGTAAGCCCCACACAAAGTTCCTCGGCCTTCAAAGGCACAGTCGAAGCATTATCGACTAAAACCAACTCCCATTGATCTACTGGTAGAGTCTGTTGGCGCAGGCCTTCCAACGTTTCTCGCAACGCTTCAAACGCCGGATTGTGAGTGCATATAACAACGGATATATTCATTAGAAACTTCGTAATTCAGTCGCATAGAGTCGGCAATAATCTTTGGACACAGATTGCCAGCCATAGCGAAACACATTGGCTCGACAAGCATTATCAATTCCATCCGGTGCTGCCTCTAAATGTGAGAGCAACTGTCTTAGGCACTTTAATAATCCATCGGCATCACCCGCTGGAAAAACCCAACCGGTTGCCTCTTCTACTATAAACTCTTTCATAGGCCCAGCATCAGAGCAAAGAACGGGCGTCCCGCAAGCTTGAGACTCTAGAACGGTGAATCCCATTAATTCCGGGAGCGGTCCATTTTTATCACTACTCTCGGATGAGATAACCATAACTGCGGCATCACGATATGCATCCAATACATGCGCATCACTACTCTCCGTTTCAAAACGAACCGCTAATCCTTCGGCAAGCTGGCATAGCTTTTCAAAATAAACAGGATCTCCGACTCGACCTATAATCCGTAATTGATACGTCGCAGATTCCAGTAGTCGAAACGCTTCAATTAATGTGTGAACTCCTTTATGAGGTAACAGCCTGCCGACAAAAAGGATCTCTTTCCGTCGGACCTGTTGGCGCTCACTCGGTGTAAAAGACTCTAAATCGACCCCGCCTGGAATCACCTCGATACGCCCTTCAAAATGTTTTAGCAATGGCTCTACAGCCTGCCGAGACTGAGCCACAACTTTGTGATAACAACGATAAACTGGTAACCGTGTATTCAAAACCCAAGCACCACCACCACCATGATCGGTGCCGATTACCGGAAGCCTCCAAAGACACCCTGCCAGTGCGGCGAGGTCGGACACAAACGTACACAACTGATGCACGTGAACGACATCGGCCTTATGAAGCGACGCAAAGTGGCCGATTGAAAAAGGGTTGAGTAGCGTAAAATATCGCCAGAACCATGCCTTAAAGATTCTGTAATGCACCCCATCTTTCACAAAGGTTTTTCCGTTTCCCCCGAAGCTATAGATGGAAACCTTGGTATTCGGAAGCTTTGCCTGAAACTTAGCGAGTTCATGCACATAGCGCTCGCCGCCGCCAATCACTGAGGTTTCATCAAAAAAAGTCGGGGTGACATGTATGATATGCATGGACGATTTCACTAATAATCTAACTTCGACAACATACCCGGAAAGCGTGCCTCGAAATGGGCGGTGACTTTAGGTGTAAAATGCTCCTTCCAGTCGCCAGCGACTCCTTTCCGATAGTGACTGGATGTATCCTCCTGCCCTGGCTTGCGCCCTTTTGCATTACGTTCAAAACGATGCCTGTAAGCAATTTCTAGATAGGTCGCTGCGGGAATCGAAGGAACCGCCCACTGCATGCGCACACGATTGCGAGATGCAATACGCACAGCATCATAAACTCGATTGATCAAGGCACGTATTTCATCGCTAGCGCACACATCACGCTCGTCGACAAATCCCCAGTGAATCCCCGCGCGCAGAAGCCAACTATAGGGATCTCGGACGACGTCTTCATATCGCAGCTCCAATACATTCTTCTGCTCGTAATCCCAAGTCTGCATTAGATCAATCGTTGGTCCGCTAAATTCGATCTCAGCGAGTAAGCCATCTTCTTTGCTAAGGGATGCTAAGCGTTTGCGATGCTCAATTAATTCAGTCCATCCCTCAGTTGGATGGCTTTTCATATGCGAGAAATAACCAGAAACCACCACGTCGCGAGGATCGCGAATCAGGTGCACTCCGCGAATAGGAGGAATGCTCCGAACCTGCTCGATGTTCGCATTCGTATAAGCGATAGTGCCGAGCGGATTTTGTTTTAAATGCTCCGCTAAATCTTCATCAAACTGCCTTGGGTTATCAAATGTGGCCATTGAACGACGAGTCAATCGACTCACGTCAGCCAAAATCCCCCGCAACCAAGTCGTCGCGCACTTGTGATGCCCATAAAAGGCAATCGGTTCTATGTTAGATTGAGTCATAATGATCTTCTTTGCGATTCAGGTGATTAACTTTGTCGGCTCAGCGCATACACCTGCCAGAATAGCTTCCAACGCTTAGGCCGCCAGAACTCGCGAGCATTTGCCAATAAAGCATAAAGGTAAGCAACCTTACTGTTACCCGCCGCGGCCGCTTTCATTGACCAGTCCGCATATAAATCAGTCAATGTATTCAAGTGTGATCGGCCGAATGCTAGTTGTTCTAAGGGCAGGTGCCCATGTCTCTCACGGTATTCATTCAATGCTTTCAGGCGAAGCACGCACTGCTGCTCCCTACGAGTCACATTTGCACTGGCTGCATGCTGTCGATAATGAAGCAAAATACCATCAAGGTTAGCAAGTTTCCCCACATCACTGAGACGAAGATAGAGATCGAAGTCCTCTACGTGACAAAAAATTTCGCGATATCCACCCAGTTTCTTTAAACATTTAGTTCGTACCATAAGTGTGGGATGGACGATTGCAGTCGCTCCCCCTTTAATGAGTCTCTCAACAATGATACTATGATCCGTGGCAGGATGTATAGGACAGAGCATGCGTCCAACTGGATCCACCATTGACACACCAGTTCCGCAAGCCACTACGTCTGGATGCGTAGACATAAAATCAACTTGTTCTTCTAAGCGAGTTGGCAGGGAAATATCATCGGCATCCATGCGCGCAATCATCGGGGCCTTCGCTTCGGCCAATCCAAGGTTCAATGCGTGAACGATCCCCTGTGCGCCCCCCTCTAATACACGCACGCGCGTGTCGCGCTTCTGCCAGCTGTTTAAAATTTCAGCTGAACTATCGGTGGAGCCGTCTTCAATGGCGAGGCACTCCCAATCCTGCAAAGTCTGAGCTTCCAAAGAAGCGATCGCCTCTGGCAAGTAGTCCGCGGCATCACGCACGGGTAGAAGAATTGATAATCTAGGCATGCGCATCCGAAGAAAGACCTTTGAATAGATCATGATAGGCAGTTTTCACCGACTTGGCGATCCTGTGGGACTGCTCGATTAGGATTTTACGTCGACTCGGCGGCATTTCCCATTGAATTCGAACGGCCTCTATCAGGTTTTCCGAAAATCCTGAACGTGTATGATTCAAAATGCGTATACCCTCCGGGAAAAAGTCGGCAAGCCCCTTAAACTTTGACTCATAATAAGCGTTAGCTGCGAGTGCGACTACAGGAATACCGCGTGCCAAGGCGAACACCGCAGCGTGGTAACTACCCGTCACAACGGTGCGGCAGCAGGCAACGAGTGCAACAAGATCCTGTGGTAAATCAGGAAGCTGATAGTCACTGGAGAGCGTATCGCCGGCAAGGAGTGACATCGTTTGAGGACCATCCCCGCGAGTTGGACACAAATCTACTGGAAGTGGCATCCAAGCAGCGTCGAGTGCCAAGCGCGTCGCCTCCAAGCTAGCTGATAAAGCTTTAATGCCTCCTTCATCTATTCCAGCGTATGCCGCAACTCGCAAATTGATACCAAGCGTATTTCCCCGCCAAGAGGTTTGCCGTTCAGATGTCAGTAGGGCGAAAGCATCATCACCAGTGACTTTCCACCTCGTCGTGTCACAGCCAAGAGATTCTCCAAATTCCAATCCATCAAGACTTTCGCGTAGACTCACGCTTTGAGCTGCACGCAAGCTCGCACCCGCCATGCGGCGAAGTCTGAGGATGGTTAGCGGCCCTAGCCCTTGGCCTAATAACGCCGTGGGCCGTTGTTTGAAATGTGCCCAGCGAAGCGTGTGCAAGATACCTTCTAGATGCGCGCCGAAATCGTCAGTGAAATAGCCTCCACCAGTCGAAACCACCACATCTGCCCATTCGATCGCATTTAACCAAGACTCTACCAGCGCTGCTTGTTGTGATCCGAAATTCCGTCGAGCTTGCATCGCTTCGAGTGCTTTAGCTGGCTGAGAAAATTTGTAGTCCTTCTCCTTATTGTAAACGTAGTCGCGTAATGTCGGTGGTAAGATGCGTTGTGGAACACGAAAGCACTTTGCCGCTAACCATGCGGCTTGGCCAGCGGGCGAGATCGGCTCAACTCCAGAGCAAAGCTTTGCGAGCCTTTCCGGCTCTGTAGTAAAGACTCGAAGCTGAGCATCAGGATGGATCCTAAGCATTTCGCTACAAGCCGCTTGCAGCATAGCAGCATCACCTAAATTACGTAGATGGTAGCCACTGTTTTCTATAAGGATTTTCAAAGTGATTCTTTTACGATATAACGATAGATACCTATCCGTTAGATGTAGGCTTCAATCGTGTTATCCAACCTGAAATTCTTCTACGTTGGTTACCAAAAAAATGCGACCATGGAATACATGCCATAGGATAAACAATAGATTGTTTTCGCGTGCTTCGATACAGAGAATACATTTTAGTAAATATATAATACCACATATTATGTGATATGTGTATCAACAAGTTGATACACCAAGTAGGCAGATTTACCGACCCATGAATTTTCAAACGCAAAACTTCCCGCCGATAGTGAAAACCATTATAAAGCCCTAGAAATAAATGAGCGACGACGGGCTGGTAACGAATCTGATCGTTCCAGCACTCAAAAACGCCTTGCAGCACATTCATACGAACGTGCCCATCCATCAATTGAATCGGACCGATCATCACACGTTCAAGCTTATCATTTTTTGGTGAAATCCCAAGTTTTGCCATCGCAATCGAGATAAGAAATTCTTCTGTCGGGTCGGTGGTCGCTGGCACGTTTAGCGCATTTAGCGAAGCAGCCATATGGGTATACTCTTGAGCCGCTTGATCAAAAAGTGCTTTCGCTCTGTTCGATTGACGGAAATAATAACAACCACCGTTGATTTTTGGCATGTGGGAAACAGAAAAAAAGCGACAAGCCTGCTCAACATCAAAACGCCAATTTCCTGCAGATTCTAAACTGCCAAATACACCGAAATCGCCATCACCGAGCTTCTCCCAAAGCCTGTTAGTGTTTTTCAACACCAAAGAATCCGCATCAATAAACATCGTTTCAGCGAAAGGTGTATACTCATAAATATCGAGTTTGCGATAGGTCCCCCGCTTAGAATCGTCTTTGAGCGCTATCACATAGTCAAAGTATTGAGCTAAAAAACGTTCACCACTTTTATCACAGACGATAGCTCGTGGTGTATCCGAATCCCAATACTTAAGGCTCAAGGCCAAATTAGCGGCCAAATCGAGAAATCTTTGATCTCCAAATGCGAGCGTTAAATAACCTCGCTGAAATTCAGAACTGGAGTTCATCGTATTTTTTTAATCTAGAGCCATAGCTGGCCAGATTCAAAGAGTTTGAGCGCTGACCATTTCTCCAAAGCGAGAATGCTTAAGATTAATCAGTTCGTCATAAGTGCCTTTCTCAACGAAGCGACCGCCTTCGAGCACGCAAACCACGTCAGCGTTGCGTATAGTGGACAGACGATGAGCAATAATGATAATCGTCGTGCGACCTTTCAGTTGGTCGATACTGCTTTGGATCGCTCGCTCTGATTCGGAATCCAAGGCGGAGGTCGCTTCATCTAAAATCAGTAGCCCCGGCTTTTTGAATAGCTCTCGGGCAATGAACAAGCGTTGTTTCTGGCCGCCAGAGATACGAACGCCGCGGTCCCCAACTATCGTGTTAAACCCTTCAGGTAATGCCTCAATAAATTTTAGCGCATTTGCTGCTTCAGCTGCGGCGACCACATCGGCTGTAAAAGCCGAATCTTCACCATAAGTTCCCGTCCAAAGGCCTATATTATTGGCAATTGTGTCATTAAAAACGACCGTATCTTGAGAAACGTAACCGATCTGATTGCGCCACGAATGGAGGTCGATATCGTTGGCAGCGATAGTGTCGATCGACACTTGTCCGCTTGTTGGCTTAAGAAGCAAGGTCAACAGGTCGACCAGGGTGGACTTGCCCGCGCCCGATGGTCCGACAAATGCGACGGTGGAACGAGCG